>Ga0126342_10011232_pt1 | contig 16001 bp, 17 predicted proteins | sample Cyp1metagenome_FD_92528 | JGI IMG/M metagenome (GOLD analysis project Ga0126342, IMG submission 92528) | Coral microbial communities from Lord Howe Island, Old Settlement Bay, Australia - Cyphastrea 1 metagenome | ecosystem: Host-associated > Invertebrates > Cnidaria > Coral ... | reverse complement strand
TCTTTTCGACTGCGTATAACACATCTTTAATATATTGTTTTGTAATATGGTGTCTCCATACTAACAAGAGAAGACCCTGCTCCTCTACGCTCTCGGGCCATCCGTCGTCTAGTTCTGTTTTTATGGCGGGCAATCATAGACGATCCCTTGCTGAGACTGTGATGCTAGAATCCTTGCCTGAACCTTTGCTGGAACCCTGGCATGAACCTTGCTCTCCAGGGCTCCAAGGTTGCAAGGTCACGGGGCAAAGCTCCAAGCTTGCACCAGGATCCCAAGGATGCAGGTTGCCAAGGTTCTAGGATTTATTCAAGACTACAGGGTTACAAGATTTAAAGGTTTCAGGGTTCCAAGATTCCATCGTCTATCGCTCCAGGTTTTTCAGGGTTCCATGGTTCCAGGATTTAATAACACATGAAGCAGCTCCACACATTAAGCAGAGAAAATTCAAACTAATGAAACAAAACTCAGACTAAATCTGCAAGTTTTGTTAAGGTGTCCGGAAAAGTTCCTGCAAGGCTTCCTACAAGGAATTGCAAAGGGTTTCTGCTCTGGAACCCTGGAACCCTTAACTCTGAAAGCTTTGAAACCGTGGAAACCTGCAACCGTGGATTCCTGGAGCTTTGTAACTTTTGAACCATGGAACCCTGCAACCTTAGAATCCTGCAACCATGGAGCTCTGGAACCCTGGAGCTCTAGAACCCTGGAACTTTCGGCCCTTTGCAAGTCTGGAACCTGCACTGGAAACCCTCAAGCTTGACCTGAAACAATATAGGTCCCTTGTGAAAAACTTTGAACCTTTAACGTTGTGAAACTGTAGGGCCATACTGCCCACATTGTGTTCTTTAAATCAATTGAAGCAGCTCTATTGTGTTTTGCGTTTGCTTTGCATTGCGCTGGTCACTTCGATGTTGATGAACCAAGCCAAGACCCTTACAAGTCCGGAACCTTGATGCTTGGAAACTTGAACCCTGGAAACTTGGAGCCCGAGAACCCTGGTAATCTAGAAGTCTGGACTGGAACCTTGGAAGTCGCAAAATCTGTGGAATCTTGATACCCTCCCAAACTTTGTGCCTGATGACATTGCAGCCTTGGACCCTGGAACTTGCTGTTGGGTTGCAAAGCTGGGTTAATATGTATATGTATATGTATATGTATATGTATATGTATATGTATGTGTGCGTGTAGATGTAAACGAATATGAATATGATTTTGTGCATGTACATGTAAAGGCGCATGTACATGTACATGTAAATGTGTATGTGAATGAAAAGGTAAATGTAAACGTAGGCGGGGGTTGGCCCATCCGTCCTCTGAGTTTCTAGGCGTGTGCATCTCTGGTGCCTGGAAACAGTCTCTGCGAGACTTCGTCGGCAACGGCAGCCACATGGCATCAAGTAGAACTACCAGATAGTTCCCGGCAGTGCCGTGGCGGAAGTTTCGAAAAAGACGCTGGCTGTTTATAAGACATGAATGGCCTATAGGAATGTCTGTGTGGTGCAGATGCAATGACATTTTCAGGTTGCGAGATGCGTCAACGAATGATCGAATGGCTGTTGAGATGCCAGTGAAATGAGATGAAAGAATGAATGCGCGACTGACTGACTGACTGACTGACTGGCTGGCTGGCTGGCTCACTGACTTGCTGACTCACTGACTTGACTGACGGACTGAATGAGGGAATGAGTGAACGAATCAACCACTAATGAACCAATAAACCAATGGGTGAGTGGACAAGTGAAGAGGTCAATGTATGAAGCAGTGAAAGGATGATTAAATCAAGAACCTAAAAAAAAGGTGTACCAATGAATGGATCAATGAACGGGTCAACAAATGAACGAATGCATGACTGAATCCATGAACGAGTGAATGAATGAGTGAGTGAATGAGTGAATGAGTGAATGAACCAATGAACCAATCAATGAAGCAGTGAGCAAATCAATGAAAGGGCTAATCAGTCAATGAGACCAACGAATCAGTGAACCAATGAACAAATGAATGAATGGATGGATGAATGAATGTATGAATCAGTGAGAATCACTGAATGAATGAATCAGTGAAAGAATGAAGGAAGCAACGAACGAATACATGAGTGTTCTTTTGTGGGCCACTTCTTCACTGAGCCACCTGTTCGCTGAGTTCCTCTTCTCTCAGCTACTTGTTCTCTGGCCAGCTTCTGCTTTGCTCTCTGCTACCTCTTCTGTAACTTCTGCAAACGAGCTCTTCTTGTTGGGCAGCCAGTGCAATGCGTTTTGCAGCCTGCTTCAGTTCTGCACCCCACAAAAATGGCTCTATGCTCAAAATCTACCGTTCTCGCAGATGCTGCAATGCGTTTAACAACCCTGAGCTGCAGTCCCGACTAGCATGAGCATCGCTGCATCCCTAACGCTTTCCAAGGCGCAGCCGTGCCAATGCATTTCACTACCTCGAATTGATCTCGCATAGGAGGAGAAACCAACCAACCCTGACACTGGGGGCAACTTCCGTGCCAGTCTGCAGCCTTCAGTTTTTCAGCATTTTTTCGCAAAATCAAGCTCCGGCTACAGTCTACCGCGCTTTTTTCCGACCTAGTCTTCCAAAAGTGGTCTGACGCTCTCAATCTTTACTGTTTTGAACTACAAGCCGAGTTCCCACTGCCGTCTCGTGCGCTTTTTTGAGACGCCTTTTCTCAGATCGAAGCCCACCCGCGGAAACACAGACCAGACTTTAGCGACGACTGGGGGCCACCATGGTTTCAGCCACAAATTCACACGCTCCCGGAATGTTACTGTGCTGTACTGTTTCACTTCCCAACTACAAGAGGATGTGGTTGACACGATGATGTGGTTGACATGATGGTGTGAAGACTACCCATGACCATTCGTCCGCAACTCGGAAGTTTGGTAACTAAATTTCCTCTGATCAGAACTAAGGAGAAGGGACAGCTCGAAAGTGGGACTTCTTTTGGGCTGCGATAGAATCATAGAAACCGTGCTCCAAAGGTCGGAAAGTGTAGGACCGTTGCTTATGCCAAAGGAAAAAAGGATGCGTATTCAGATTGGAGGTTGTCAATTTGGTGAGATCTCACAGGGTGTTCCACACTTTCCTCCATGCAGCGATGTGCAAAGACTGGCAAGTGATGCATGCCCATGTCTGCACACATGTGTGTGCAAGTCATGCAAGCTGAAGCGCGAATTGTGCAAATAAAAAAACAAGTTAAGTAATCCACTACTGCAAACCACTCACTCATATCGCTTGAAAGGTTCGCATTTTGATCATTTTACTGGTCACATCTTGGGACAACAAAGGCGACCATCAGCGACCCCATCGACCCCTGTGTCTTGTGCACCTGATAGGATGGCTTTCCACGGATGCCACGTGTACGTGTGTCTGTGACCTCGGTGAAATGGCTCTGGTTTCGATCCGACTCTTGGAAGCAAAATGAAAACATAGTTACTCTATGGATCAGTATGGTTATTGCATAATGTTACGACAAATAACCGTGGAAGTCACGCCAACTTGGCTAAGGGAATGCTTTCCCGCATGGAACTCCGCGCGCCAATATGCCGAAAAAGTCACACCAACAATTTTCCACAATGGAACTCCGACGATTTGTTGATACATGATTGACACAGCATATTTGGCAAAACTGTCAACCACCATTTGACCGCAATTTGCTCCATAGAAAAGCAACTTGCACTTTGAATTCTTTCCTTTCTTTTCTTTCCTTTTCTTCCCCTTTCTTTCACTGTCTTTCTTTATTTCTTACTTCCCCCTGGACGCTTCAGCACATGCAATTCTATGACTGATCGCGCGCACATGAACACAAGTTGGAGCGACTTTCCCTACAGCCCTCCCCCAACTGATTGCAACATTTATGTAGAATCGGTGCGACTTCAACCAGTGTGTGCATATGTTACTATTGGTTACCCACACACCCAAATTGAACTGCAAGGAATAAAGGTGATTAAGTATAGCCTGAACCGGGCAAGTCATACACCCAAATATTCTCTAGTGATTTAAAGGTAGCAGGACATGGACACTGAGATTCGCAATCCAACAAGAATTTTAGCTGGATTTTTACCTGAGCGCAAGTTTTTGAACCTCGGTGATGCATAAGGTCTGCCTGGGACAAAGGTCAAGGTTTTTCAAACCTATTGATGGGTGGGGTAATTCCCTTGCTTGAAGTGAACGGTCAGCAATTGGTACAGGAAATAGACATGGCAATCGAGGAAATGAAGACAGCATATTTCCGGGTGCAGCATGACAAACAAGAGATGCCAATCACACACACAGAGCACACTAAAAGCAATGAAGATAAAGCTGATAAAACCATGAGTCGCATCCACAGGAAGGCAAGTCCATGTCAGCATCGTGTGTTGGGGCCCTGGGTTGCCAGCCCTAGAATGCCAAAGATCAGAAGGCACAAGAGCTAGAATCACTCATCAGGAATCTGGTCCGAATTCCAGCAACTTCCCGCATGTGATCCATGTATGTGCATGAGGGCTCAAAAAAAATACATGGAGGTGACACAGTCGAGGCACCACTTTGGTACTTTGATCACAAGATGCTCTTGAGGCCCAAAGGAGGTTGAAATGATGTCAGAGCTTGAACTAGTATACAAGGCTCCAGTCACTTAGAAGGCTTGTTCCTGCCAACCGGGGGTTTGGTTTGCAATTGGGGGTTTGGCATTTTGTTGCCTTTTACAGCAGCCAGGGACATTGCTGCTGGGTCAGTGACAATTATCTGCACAGCTGTCAGACCTAATCTTAACACATCGCTGTTGGGTCTGCGTGACACAGCCGCCAGACACAGTCTTTATGACATTGCTGCTGGGTCAGTGAGACTTTCCATGACACAGCAGCCAGCCAGAGACTGTGGGCGCATTGGTAAGGAACAACCCGGCAGTATAAGATCACATTGCCACGGAAATAATAATTAATAATAAGAAACATATCTAGCAATAAAGCAATTGACATTCAAAAAATAAAAAAGGAAATAATAAAATAGACAGCAATATATATATATATATATATATAAAGTTTCAAAATCATAACGAGATACTATGGTTAGTTGTTTGCTAAGATTAGAGTAAATGCACAAACAAAAGTACCAAAAATAAGTACTCCGTTTGAAAAATAATTAAACAATAAAGCATCAAAAAAAGTAAACATTAAATTAGATGTTGAAAATATTTTGGAGGATAGATATCGCAGAGTGCGGTGGATAGATGATACCTTTTGATTTGATATATATATATATATAACTAGATGAAAAAGACAGGCAACGAATGAACAAATGCAAAAGTAGTAGAGGGATTAACCATGAATGGATAATGCATGGCAGATAAGGGGTTGATAGTAGATGGATTGTTTTTAAAAGTAGGCAGATTTTAAAGACATAGATACGCAATAGTATCAAGTAGATACATAGGTATCAGTTTGATAAAATGATGAACAAACAGACAGCCACTCAGTCAGACACACAGTCACTCAGACAGACGGGCACTCAGACAGACAGGACAGTCAGACAAACAGAACGACACAGACAGATTGACAGACAGATCGCAGTAGATAGACAACTAGATAATAGATCAGATGGATGCTGTTAGGTTTGACCATTTAAAAAAACAACAAAACGATATTCTACATACTAGTCAATGGATAGATAGACAGACAGACAGTGGACAGACAGACAGACACACAGTGTGACAGACAGGTAGCTAGTTACACAAATAGGAGCCAAGATGTCCTTGATAGATAATAATACCATAGAGAATTCAGTGAAAGAAAACAAATAAAGAAACATTTGCAATAAATTAGTTAGATGACTGGATGGAGCAGATAGATAACTACAGACAGATAGTACATAGATAGATAGTAGATAGTTTGCTCAAGCATTTTGAACTTGAGAAGTAGATATTGATAGTATCAGATAGACGGATGCATGGGATGGAAAGACTAATAGTATGATGTATGGATGGATGGCTGGCTGGGGTGGGATGGGATGGGATGGGATGGAGAATGGATGGATGCGGATGGATCGATGGATGGGTGGATGGATGGATGGACAGTAAAAAGATTTGCTGCATAGAATTTGTAGACATTTTTTGATTGCAAGATGATGCTGAATAAATCATATATATGATATTATATAGGCACATAAATTTTCTCAAATCGTGATGATGACACAACAGCGGTGGAGAACACCAGCAAATATAAATCGAAAAAAGGGTACAGTAAGGAAAGGCTTACTTTGATTTAAGTAAGAAAAGGGGATGTGTGCTGGCAGCGCGCGATTTTCCTGGACTTGCATAACGGATTAAGCTGCTAAGAATTTGAGGGTTTATTGTTGAGGGTTTAAGGGTTTAAGGGTTTTAGGGTCCAAGGGTTTGAGGGTTTGGGATACCTTATGTCTAAAGGGTTTGGGCGTTTAAGGGTTTTGGATTTTAGCGTTTCATGGTCAAGGTTTGATCTGATTCTTGAATGCGCAATATCGTGCAAAACTTCTCTCAACGAATCCGTTTCTCAACTGTCGAAACCCAGATCACTGTTCAAGAAATTCATGTAGGATAAATTAGACAAGGGCACGACCCCTCAATGTGAAGACAGAAAACCCCGGTGGCCGCTTGGGAAAAAGATGAAAAAATCCATAAACAAAGCGGCTCAAGGCCGCTGAAAACAAACCTACGCTTACGACGAAACAAAGCGGCTGATTGCCACGGGAAGAACTGAATACCAAGCGCAGGGCACCTAATAAACAAACAAAGACTCAACCTGGCCGCCGAACACTGCCCTAATAAACGAACAAAGTTGTCAATCCCCTTATAATATTAAGAAAACAAAGCGGCAACCTGGCCGCTGAACCCTCCCCTAGTAAGCAAACAACGCTGCATCTTGCTGCCAAACACTCCCCTAAAATCAACAAAGCGGCATCTGGCTGCTGAACATTCATCTGCTACTTTTGGGAAAACAACGCGTCTCATGGCCGCTCAGGTCCTATCCGCAATTATTTTGTGACATTGGTAAAACGTCATTGACCCACAGACAATCTACAAGTTGACATTGCACTTGCAATGGCCCTCGCCCTTTTTTCGCCAATTTCAACCTGCATCTGCTGCTCACAAGCTGACACTGCGGAGATTTCATGTGTCGGTTGGGCCAATTTGGCACAGCATGGCAGCGACAGCTTGGTCCTAATCAACATTTTTGTCATCCTCCACCGGCTCCTCCTCTTCGCCTTCTTCTGCAATCACCTCCTCTGCTTCCATGGGCTCGGACTCAGCAGCTGCTGCTGGGGCCGGGCTTGCCTTCGCTTCCTTCTCTGCCTTCTTCTCTGCCAAGTTCTTATTTTGAGCAGCCAGGTACATGTGTTCCTGAGCATCACGGGCGAAACTCACACATAATATCAGACTCAGACAGCACAGTGTCTGACTTGAAAGTCTGTGACAGAGGCATTAAAAAGGACATTTCTGTCGGCCCATTGTCAACTAAAAACGGCAATGCTATTTCAAACTAGGCGCCATCATGACGATGACATCGCCACGAGTCTTGCCCTTTTCGAACTCCAACCGGCATGCTTCCTGTGGAAGCAATTTTTTGCAGGCAAATGCGAAAAAAAACTTTGTTTTTTGCAGGCCATGGTTTCTTCAACGACCCGTTGATTGTGACTGAAGGATTTCAAGGCAAAAAAAACAATGACAAATCAGGGAGAACATGCACCAGTTAGAATTAGTCTGAGCCGAGCTTCCGCGATGTCATCAACTTGATTTGGAGTGACGTCTCTGCGAGGCTTCACCTGGAATCAAGAGTGACTGAAATCAAACATCAAACAACTTACTTTGGAACAGTGGCCCATCTCAAAGGAACAAAACATGGGAATTGAACAGAGGCAAACACGCACTCGATCGACTGAAGTTAATGCCAAGCAAGCTGCTTTGAGCACTTCATGCTCACCAAGGCAAATTCCATACGTTCCATCACGCTTGTAGCGGTTGAGCGTCACCTTGAGCCCTTTCTCCAACGTTGTCTCCATACGAGTAATTCTACCACGGCCAGCATGTCCCTTTGCCTTGGCCTTGGCCTTGCTCTGGACTTTCGGCTTCGGCTGAGAAGCGGCAGGGCGCTTCATCGCAGGCCTCTTGTTCACCGGTTCCATCTCTTCATCATCATCATCATCATCATCATCCTGTTCTGGCTTTTTCTTCCCATCATCATCCTTGACTGAGCTCTTGCTCTTGGCTGTAGTTGGTTTCACACGACGTTTCTTCCCAGTAGCGTTCTTGACGGTCTTCTTTTTGGGAGTTGGAGCGCTCTCGGCAGCAGGCTTGGCAGGAGGTGTGACAGGAGGCTTTGAAGTTGAGGCTTCACGATTTGGCTCAACCTCATTCGGCTGCTGGGTAGTATCAGGAGGTGCTGTCACACCCTCACTGGGCCGCTGGATGTCATCATCGGATAGGTCAGTGACGTTCTTAGGCGGCATGCTGATGGCCGCCAAAAGCTAGATACTGACAAGGATCGTTAGAAGCGGCAGGCAGGTAATCAAAGCTACCTATGGAGGAAAAAAAAGCATCGACACAAACTGCTCAGCAAGGCTGGACTGAATGCCCTGGTTGGAAAACCTTCACAAACTGACTGCAACGGAAAAATCATCTCTACCATCCCTCGATCACTTAAACAAGATTTTCTTGCATCACTGTCTAATGCTGCTACATCAGCCGAGCTCTGATCAGAGAAGGACAGTGTTCCACACATGCCCGGTAGCGGGACACGGCCGAGAAAATATAAACAGTAAGGAAAATAAGTACATTGTTAGTGATGATGTCAAATGTAAGTTATGTAGTGTCCAAACAAAACCGCCTTCGCAATTTAGCTTGGAACCATTTAAGGTTTGGTCTTTAAAAAAAAGGCACCACATCCCTTACTCAGTGAGCATGTCCCTCGATTTGGAAAATTCTAAGCTCCTCTCTGATCTTTACAAAATGCTTTGACCTGTGATGGCCAAAGTCTTGGAAGTGGCTATTCAGCAGCCGCCCTCATACTTGGATGCAATGAGCACTTTTGGGACGCAACTTCACATTGGCAAGCAGCCAGAACTTGGGCTTTCGCGGCAAGATCTGGGCCGGCACGCTCTGCTCAAAGCTCACCTGGTGTCAAAATATTGTAAACACACCACCATGAGAGAAGAAATTTACACTGAGGAAAAGAAGCTTAACCTGTCAATTAAAAAACAGTTCCCATCTTTCTCTAAGGTTTTATCTCCTGGCAAAATCTGAAGAGAACCAGAGTGCCTCCCATAGCGTTCGGGCAACGTCTGTCTTCGGCAGCTGCTTGTAGTTCTCAGCAAAGGATGCCCCCAGCATGGTGCCGCGGACCGACATGACATTCTCGGAATCTCCCAGAGCCAGCTTCTTCGGCGTGAAAACCATGCCTTTCGTTTTCGCGATGACTTCGTACCGAAATGTCTTCGGAGAGCCGTTCACCTGCATGTTGGATATGAATCTTGGAGAGCAAGGAGTGATTTTAATTTGACATGAGGTGAACATTAGTTATCATCACCAAAAAGCTTCCACAAGCAAAGGTGAACAAGGGCTTTTTCCATGCCTCCGTAACAGGTTTCAGGTTGTGGTCCTGCATCTGGATGTCGATGACTCCCCGCTCGCCAGCCAAATCACAAATGAGATCGGCCAACGACACGGCAGCCTTCTCATAGACCACGGTGTCACTGTCCAACTTGATACAAAAGTGCAGGACATCCTTCGAGCAACGTGCATTGGAACTCACCATCTCGCTGAAAGTTCCTGTGTTAAAGCCAAAGAGCTCGCCAGGGCCCAGTGCGCACTCAACATCTCCTGTGTTGACCAAGTACAACTTGAAGTCACCCCCGACCCATACGTGAATGCCAGCAGCATTCTGGCGCGAGATTGGACCACCTGCAAGAATCCTTGGAATGGGATGATCATCCCAACAAAAAATACAAGGCCCCAACTGGAAAGAAAAGTTTCAAGTTGGAATATACTGTAACATCACATTGCATGACAAATTTCTCCGTGAGGGTTTCCATGGGAACCACTGCCTCCTCTGGAAAGGTGTACTCTTTGTTCACATCAATGGGTCTCTCTGTCTCATCGAAGACCGGTCGGCACAGCAAACGGGCAGGAGGAGTAGGGGATCCAGTTCCACCAGTCTGGGCTCCTGCAGCTGGTGATGTCCCTCCTTCGCCGCGCAAGGTACGGCCCCACTTGTCATTGAAGGCTTTCAAGTCCTTTCCAATCTGCTCGCCAAGCTCGTCTGAGTCAGTGGGAAGTGACTCTGCAAGTGCATCCGGAATCCTTAGCTGACAGATAGTATAAAGGATCCTGGAGGGATGAGTCATGTGAAAAAAGAAACATAAGTCACAAAAAAAAACGACCTGGGAGATCCTGGAAGTAAACTCTTAAAATTGAAGCTGTCGTGCAAAAGGCAATGAAAATGTAACTACGACGCACAGTGCAAGGCTCGCCAAAGCACCTTCCTTGAGACACAAGACCTCCAGTGTTGGTCTGGCTTCACTGAAAGCTTGACGGATCCTCTGCTTTGGCCCAGCTTCTGTGGAATGATCCCACCATTCCTGAACTGCACACACAGTTATTATTGGCCCTTGACCCAAACACAAGGCAAGGGACAAGGGAAACACACATTTGCGGTCGGAGTATGGCATGAAAAACACAAGCACAGCCCAGCTGCTGACATGATCAACCCTGACATCATGCCGGGCACGCGAGACAAAACCACATCCCTGCTGTCGTCATATTCGTCCTGAGTGATAAAGCCCAGGAAATGCCAATCCAACCCAGCACCACCATTCAAGACGGTCTTCTGCTTCTGCCACACTGCTTGGCTGAACTCGTGAAACCTGCAGATGAAAAACAAACGCCAACTTGTCAAGATATGAATTTTGAAGTCGAAATCCAATGACTCTGGGTTAGGACGAAAAACCGATTCATCATCAAGTCCACCAACACAATCTTGCTCCCTGCTGGCAACTGGAGGCCATCGACAATTTGGTCCAAAATCTCCGAGCAGGAAGCAATCCCACGTTGCATCACCTCTTTTCAAATGAAATCAAGGCTGAGTCAAGCCCACTGTCAATTTCACAACAACACTTTATTTTTCGAAATCATTACAAGATATACCCCTTCCAGGCACTCGGTGAGTCGGCGCCAAAGCCCGATCGGGATCAAAATTTCGAAGGTCGCATACTCTCGCCCTCTGAACAGGGCCGATGGTGCCAAGCATTGCTTTTGACTGCGACCACACACTCTGGCCCTGGTGAACCTTCTCAATGTTGAACGAACCTGAATGGGGATGGCCACTAAGACTTAGTCACTAGCGTTTGAATTTAAAAATCAGCAAGCTGCAGGATGCAGCATGTGAATGCAGCTTGGGTGCAGAATTGAGAGGTGGGACGCTTGTCGTTGGCATGCTGCGGGTCCTTGAAGACAATGGCTCCTTCACGGACGTCGAAAAACCTGAGGGACTATGGCTGCATGCTGCATGAATCACAAAGTTTGGCTGCTGTCTGCGAGCTTCCAACCACAAATATTCTACTTAATAAGTTTAAGGCTGCCAATATCTGTCAAGCTCATATGGGTTGCAAACCCGGAACGTGTAAATCTTGTCGTGAGCACGTCGCCGTTTCTGAACGAGTGCCATCTGGCTGACCCCAGCATGAACAACTGGCTCCAGCAGCAGGAAAGCAGATCTGGAACTTGCTGAACAAATTGATTTGGCCACATCAATGGCATCATCCACATAGTTCGATCCTAATCGGTGATCGGGTCACAAAATGCTAAGAAGAGCTAAGCACGACGTTAAAAATAAACAGGATCAAGGCAGGGACATGCCCAACGGTACCTTTCTTGCAGCAGAATGAGTCTGAGGTGGCAACTTCCTGGCCAACTTGAGATGTCAAGCACCAACAAACAAGTCCTGGGCTGAATCCAGTCATGATGATGACGAACTGAAGAGACCTAAATGACTGACGTGATCAATGTTAAACCTGACTTCGACACAAAAAAGGGTGCTGCTGTTAATAATCAGGCCACGGCTGTTCCGTTTCTGTCAAGCCGTGCATGAACTGAACGACCTCCTGGTGTGTGCCTCCGAAATCCTCTTGGGCGACAATGTGGTGCTTGGAAGAACAGAAGTTCGCCACTGCATTGACACCCCGATCATATCGGTCTTTCACATACTTGTGATCCAACGTGCCTTGACGGTTTGAATCATCCTGCTTCCTCTGGGCCCATCCCACCATGGCTGTTAAGTCCGCTTGCACCGCCACCAACTTCTGCTTCAGAGTGACATGCTCCATCTCGATCCGAAGCCTGATGATGAATGAGTATGGCATTTGTGCTCTTGAGAAAATGCGAGAACCAATGCCAAGTAACTTCTCGGCTTCGGCCTCTTGTTGCTCACTGACCTGCCACTAAGTGGGCTGGAGCTGCCATTCAATATTATTCTTACAAACTATTTCGGCCTTCCTCTTGTACTTGAAGATGCAGCTCTTAAACTGCGGCAATCTCTCCACTTGGATCGGCGGCACTGTGCTTTCCAACAAATGCTGCAAGTCTCGGTCCATGTGTTTCTGGAAGAACCTGCAGGGACACTGGACAATAAGAAACTGGTGCCATAAAATCTGTTGCAATCGTTTGATAGTCAAGGCATTTGGGCCCTCTGACAATCAGCGGCCAAAAGTAGTTCTAGCCACGGCACTGCTTCTGCAGTGCTGGGAGCTCTTGGCGCGCAAATTCCTCCGGCACTGCTTGTTTAAAGGCCTCTACCGCGGCCAGGTACCCGCAACAGTTCCGCTGCATGACTTCCTGAGATGAGCGGTGCGAAACCGCTGCTACAATTTGTATTCCTATCATAGCCTACCATCCTAGAACCGAGATCCCCAGAACATTTCAAATCAAAAAACAAACTGCTGAGCTTCGATATCCTTTGCTCCAAAGGGTTTTCTCCATTTGGGAGCTTGGTTCTCATGGTCGCTCTGCATTCTTGAAACTAAAAGGTCGAGAACTGGAAAGGTGTTCATCATGTGGGGCTCCCAAGGGGCGTGGGCCCCCACGCCTCCGTTGTAATCGCTGTTCAGCAATCCAGACGCCAGTGCTTCGTGAAGCAAGAACTTGCCCTGCGAATATTGCCTGGGAAGTTGTTGTTAGAAGAAAGGGAGAGCAACATGCAAGAAAGCATTGCGAGTTTAGCTGGGCCACTGAACCAAAGACCACAATCTGTCAGTGATTCTCGGGTCAATCTCTTTGAGGAGAGCCAGAGCAGCCGAGGCTTCACCCTTTCCAACAGAGTATGCCTGTTGGAAGTTCGATACGGACGACCATGCCTGAAAGGCTGGAGATGATCAACGTCTAAACATCACGCATTGTTTGCAGGCACTTAAAGCGGCACTGGACTTGCATCTGAGCAAACACATTGTTTATCCCTATCTTGCCTCTTCGAACTCAGAAGCCTTTCCCTTCAGCAAACGCAATTGCCAATACAGGTTGAACGCATTTGGCTTCTTGCGCGATGCCACATTCTCAAGGGTTATGCCTGGCAGAAAAAAAGGATATGAAGGTTCCAATGCTACAGTTGCTGAAGTCAACAAATTGCATGCGCACGGCTGTAAATCAAAAAGCAGGGTGCACCTCTGTTCTTGGCAATTCAACTCGGCAAACCCTTGGGATCACCGGGCTCACAAAAGAACACTGCCCCGTAGACGACAGAAAAAGACCTGGCAGGTGAAAAATATCGCAATGGCTTGGAGGCCGGCACAGAAAAATATTGCAGGCTAGGCCTCTTCACATCATCTGGAAGGGCCTGCATTTTTACTGAAAACGAACCCCAATCAAAACACGACCGCGTGAAGTATTTGAGATCAAAGTTTGACAGACATGGCATCAAAGAAAACGGAAGCTGGCCTTGAAGAATTCCTGATCTTCCCAGCAATGGGAAAGGACACACATCGCTGACACAGCACGTGTCCAGCCTTTCACCATCAACAAGCTGCACGGTCCAACTAATGCATCTGCATCGGATGCCACATCTGAAGCTTTCAACCCTGGCTTGCTCTGCATAGTGCCAGTCACAGGCAAGCATATTGTGAGTCGCTCAACACCTCCAAGATTGGAGTCAGTGACAAACCTTGGCAAATGCTGAACAGAATGATCACTCGAGGTCGGAATCTCGCTGGCTGAGTCAAGGGCCCCTTTTGGCAAATTAGTTGGCTAATAGTCAAAACCGTGTCCTGAGAGCATTGCAACCATTGCATTGGATTTCATAAAAACAGGAAAACGAAGGTCTGAGTAAACGACAAACTCAGCGTAGCCCTTGAACCCTGCATCGGGCTGAAAGGATAGCATCCAGGGTCTGAGATTGACCCCAGTGCCACCGCGCTGCATGTCAGCATGCGTCAGGTAAGACCTGAGCATGGTGCTGATTAAATTAAGCAGGCATGGGGGGGTTCAAGAACTGGGGCTGAGGTTTTCACACACCAGGCGTGGGTGGAAACTCTGTGTCCACAAAGGTCAAAAACTTCTGCATCACGGCCTGCAAAAAGTAAACCACAAACTCAAAACCCACTGACAAGCAAAGGCCAACAAAAGGTCAAAAGAAACTTTGTCCAGAGGCAAACCTCCTCGGAGAATGCATCTTTGAAGTATTCCCCCACACTGCCGTGCACGTCGGTCTTCTGCTGCCTCGGCACAACAACAGAAAGGACAGACATTGACATTGCGGCACGGCTCAACTCAAAACTTGGTCAACAAATGGTTGTCTTGGGGGGCGTACAGCCACTCTCCCATTGCCGTGACAGCCATCTGCGCTTCTTGGGGGATGTCAAGCGGGCCATCTGCTGGATTTCCAAAAAAATCCTCAAGTGATCGCTTTTTGGCAATCGGGGCACCACCTCCACCTAAGGATGGGCGCTTCCTGCCGCCAGTTGTCCCCGGCATCTTGGCAAGGCGCTGACGCCTCAAATTCCACACCTGTTTAGGCGCCACTTGAGCCTTGAAGAAAGCACCCGCAAAAATAAGGAGAAACAACTCTGTGGGGAAACGGTCTCCTGCAATCGATCCAACTTAAATGACCTTTAAGAGAATCCAGGTTGAGGCTGTCTATAAACCAGGCTTAAGGGCTTAGGGTTTGAGGCTTTTGGTGTTAAGTGACTAAAGGTTTTCGGCTTTTAGCGTTTAAGGTGTAATGGTTTTAAGGTGTGGGTTTAGGGTTTTAGGGTTTAGGGTTTTAGGGTTTAGGGTTTTAGGGTTTAGGGCTTTGGGTTTTAGGGTTTAGGGTTTAAGGTTTTAGGGTTTAGGGTTTTGGGTTTTAGGGTTTAGGGTTTAGATGTTTATGAGTTACATCCAAGCAGAAATGAACCCGAACTGAACTTATCAATGTAAATGCCGATCAGATTAGGGTTCAAAGTGATAACAACTGATTGGATCAAACAGAAGGTCGATGAGTAGGTTGAGTCCAGACGGCTTCGAACACAAATCTCACAGTATGTTCGCAAAAACCATATTTAACACCCAAAGTGAACTGCTTCAATTTGGGGTTAGGGTTGACCTTGAGAATTCATGTCATTTCTGGTAATGGTTTGGCTCCCAAACTGAAAAACCAAAAGTACATGGCTGCGTCAGTTAAAATTCCGGTTTAGGATTGAAGTTAAGCTTTGAAGGTTTAAACCTTCAAACTTCATTGGTCAATTTATGTTGGATCCTATTATAATGGGACCCAACATAAATCCCGAAGCTGCGCCCCGATAAAGACAATACCTAAACTGAATTGCGTCACCCTAAATGCCGAATAGTTTAGGGTTTAGGGTTACACCCCTGGTTGGATCTAACATAAGGTAGTTCGTTTATTTATGTTGGATCCTAATGGGATCCAACATAAATCTCAAAGTTGTGCCCCGATAAAGACAAGACCTAAACTGAATTGCGTCATCCTAAATGCCGAATAGTTTAGGGTTTAGGATTACACCCCTGGTTGGAT
>Ga0126342_10011231_pt1 | contig 16001 bp, 11 predicted proteins | sample Cyp1metagenome_FD_92528 | JGI IMG/M metagenome (GOLD analysis project Ga0126342, IMG submission 92528) | Coral microbial communities from Lord Howe Island, Old Settlement Bay, Australia - Cyphastrea 1 metagenome | ecosystem: Host-associated > Invertebrates > Cnidaria > Coral ... | reverse complement strand
ATCCACGAATTTCCCTATGAAGTCGGCTCTTCTTTGCCGGCGGCTCATCACCAGTTTCAGCTGCACGTTTGTCGGCTGGATCAGCAGCTTCCACATCTGAGCTCGGCAAACTTGCCGCTTCATCACGAGGGGACGGCTTCGGCGAAGCTTTTGGAGATGCAACACCTTCCAAGTGCGTGGGTGTTGCTCCAGGCACTCCATAGGGCACGGCTTCTCCAGTTCCCGGCGCCCTTGAGCTATTTGCCGTCGCATTTGTGGCATCCGGAGCTTCAGCCACCGTGTCGACCTTTGGAACCTCCGACGAGGTGTCAACGTGACTGCCCATCTTCCAAAGAAAGTGAAACAGACGGCGAAACGAAAAGCAGGTGATCTTAGATCCAGAATGCTATTGGCAACTGTGCTAGATTACAAACAGTATTTAAAAAAAAACGTAGCTCAGTTGGTCTTGTGAGACCCGGGAATGTGGTAAACTCCAGAATAAACCTATATCATTTGATGATTGTTTTTACGAACCATTTATCGTGATATTCGGAATGGCTTTCTTTGCTGGGTTTACATGGGTGCAAACAAACTACATTCACATCCAGTGTACAAAATCAAACAATCCCAAATAAAATTGCACTTCTGGTTGGTGGTTTCAACCCCTCTGAAAAATATGAAAGTCAGTTGGGATGATTTTTCCCAATATATGGAAAGTCATAAAATTCATGTTCCAAACCACCAGACTTTGTTTGTATTTCTTGGATGTGTACCCTACTAGTTACGTAGATTTCCCCGTTCTGGTGGATTAACCGAGGCGTTTTCATCAAACCCGTTTTTGTTGGACAAACTAAGGCGGAGCAACTTGGATTTGAAAGAAAGATTAAATTCAACTCAGCATCCATCCTTCAAATAAGTAGATCAAAATGATCAAAAGATGAAGGCCAGCAGTGTCCAACTCCTGTTCTGAAGAGGTATATACTTTGAGTTTTCCCCGCAAAAACCTGCAACGATAAGACCAGAGTCAACTTGGGTGTTTTTTTGCGATCCCAAAATTGGGATGGAAAATGATGGAAAGGTCATTGAACTCCAGCCTTTTCTGAGATGAAAGAACCAACCCACTATAATCAGTAATTCACTTTTCATGGTTTTGTCCAAAAGTGAGAAGATATGCCAGATATGCCAATCACCAAGGTGGGTGCCCTCCGGTGAAATGTTTGTTGCTGACTTTAAAAACACAGCAACATAATTATATAATAGTTATCATAAACCACTGTTGTAAATAGGTATGATTATACTTAAACCAACTAAGCTATACGTATTGAGAGTATAAACCATTAAGTATAGCTAGAAGTATCATAAACCCCAAAGTTTTTGGAGCTATTGTAAGCACCAACTTAGCTCTATATCGTTTGGCTGGCGGCCCCACTTTGCATGAATATGGTCCCTTAATGTCCCTTAGATGTTGATATCTTCCGTTTTTGGCATATGTTTGCTGAAAATTACTTAAACATCTTAAAGTCAAGGTCTACCCACACATAATCACATACACATGGATAGGACAACTCTTTGAGTTTGCCAATTTGGTACTGTACCCAACAATTCCTAAGAAATCCGCGTTGGTTTATGACCATGTTACCCATCAAAATGGCGAAGGCAAGCCATTTACAGATACACAACTGGCCTGGTTCCGGGTCCGACTGTATCATTCCAAACTATTTGATGGTTCGGAAACTCTAAGTAGCTCCTTGGCTCCCCATTGAATAGGGAATATATAGGGAATATGAATACCCATAACTCCTTAGCTCCCTCCTAACCACTGTATCACTCCAAGGATTTTTTTTTCCAAGGGACAAACAAAAGATCTTAGATCCTTTGAAGCCCACCACAAAGCCTGTCTGAACGGCGGGGACGGCTGTCTGAACAAATCATTGTCCCATAACGAACTGGAAAGATCCAGCATTTTTAATGGGTAAATCAACTATAAATGGTAAATATGCTATAGCAGCCAATAATGTCCTTTTGGTAAAAATAGGAAATTGGGCCGGGAGCTGGTTAATCCCATCTATCATCAAACAAACCTGTTGTTAAAGGGGTAAACCTGAAGAACCCCCTCTTTTTTCATCAACCAACCAATGGGAAAAGGACATCAATGGTCTGAACCATTTGACTTTTTCATACTTTTTGTGCATGACAGAAACCAGTTTTCGCTGATTGGTGGTTGACGGTTTTCGCTGATGGTCGTGGCCTCGATGTCCAAAGCTGTCAATGGATTGGTTTAGGGGCAATTTTATAGGAAACCCCGATATTTAATGGTAAAAACTGTAAAAACCATGGTTTCCTGTAAATTGTTCCCTTAAACCAATCCAATGAGTCATTCAAACATGCCAAACGTGCCTGCCACGTGCGTCTTCTTTTGATTATTTCATGCAGAAAATGGTGCCGCAGAAATGACCATGAACGATTCCATGGCTTCATGGGAATTTAGCTGGTTGGGATTACATTCCATCATGCATGGACTTCCACAAAAAAACATATTCCAAATAGAAACCTTTTTTATACTGGTTGGTGGTCTTAACATGTCTTAACCATCTTGAAAAATATGAAAGTCAATGGGAAGTTGAGCCTACCCCTCTGAAAAATGATGGAGTGAGTAACAGTTGGGGTTACGAACTTCCCAATATATGGAACAATAAAAGCCATGTTCCAAACCACCAACCAGATTTTTATATGTCATTGTATGAGTGTCTGAATTTGGGGTATACATCAGTTGGTTAGTTGACTTACCCTCTGGGAAATGTTCACAGTTCGACCCTGAAAATCACCATTTCTTAGTTGAAAATCTGAACCAACCCCGATGACTGCCAGGGTCGTCATGTTAATTTAACAGAGGGTAAGACCTTCAACCAGTATTATATGATTTATATGTGTCCTTACTTTTTGTTGGCACACAGGTTCAACCCCCACACCTTTTGATTCACACGTGGTTCCCCTCTTACCCTCCGGTAAGCAACATAGCTATGCAAAATCGTCATTTTTAGTAGGTAATTCCTCGTAAATCATCTATATAAATGAGCCATTTCCAATAGCAAACTGTTAAACAACCAGAGGGTAAGTCAACCTCCAAGCTTCCACCTCTCCGTGATAGGCGCACCTTGAAGCTTCTGCATGTGCGGTGGAAAACTGCCCGTCTTGATGCACAGCATGTTGCTCCCACTGTATGCCAACATGTCCTGACTGGTGCGAAAATGCTGGTGCACTAGTGGCTCTTTGAAAACATCGTGTGTTTTTGGGGGAATGGTCCTGCGTAAATTCATATGTCATCATCCCAACATTGGACATCAAAAATAGTTCAATAATATCATGTTTCACCAGCCTGAAATCAGGTTACCCTCTGGTAATTTAACATAACTATTGAAAATCACCATTTTAAATGGGAAAATCCACTATAAATGGCCATTTTCAATAGCTATTTTGACATAACCAGAGGGTATTTAGGGATGGTTCCCCTTGCTCATCCTTTACGTCATGATAAATTTACCGCGCCGTGCCGTAAAGTTCGACTTCCGCCGTCATGGTCGATGTTCCCAAACATATAGACAAACTACATTACAGTGGATTTGTGTTACGATTTTAAGTATTATAATATATATATATATATATGGGTATGGATCAATACCTATTAATACCATTTTTAATGGGATGAACATCCATTTACCAGCTATTTTGGGGTTCACCAGGGGTACAAGGTTTTGACACACTGCTATATATTGTGTGTCTGTTCAAAGTAAACATTGAAGTAAACAAGCCTCTTATTCAAATTCCATTCAGGACATCCTTAGAATATCTTAGAATTATGACTTTTGGAAACCCATGGTTTCTTCCAAATTTTCCCCCGGAAAACATGTGGAGAAACATGCCGTCCTCCATCTCCGTGTTCCACGCGACACTATTGGCATTGGGTTCCTCCGGGCGGTCCACATTCACCCTTTCAATCGGATGATACCCTCGTGAATCGGTGAAATCCCAAGTGTCTGACGGTGAAATACTGGTTGAATCAGAATCAACATCAACAAAGCACCACTAGAATGGTTAAAACACGTGAGAATTCTTAGGTACCCTGTAAAGGGTTAATTTTGGTTGCTGGCGTATTTCATCCTCCCATTCATGGTCAATTATGATATAAAGTCTTTGACTACCCATCCAGCAAATGACGTGTTTGGTATTTAGCGTCTGGCGCATCTCACTTTTCAACCCAAATACAGGTAAAATATATTGAAATTGCAGAGCCTCCTGTAAAATGAACCTTTAGGGGGATGTAAACTGATACCCGACTCAGAGCCATATCCCACTGAATCCCACTATCCATTTACATCCATTTACTACTTGTAGGTGCAGTTACAGGTTGAAGTGGATATATAACCATAGTTGTAGGGGACATATCTCCATTTAGTCACTATGTCACCACCCCAAATGCACAGTTGGTTTCACCTTGCTCGCTCCGGGCCTGGTATAACAGCTGCTGTGTGTCCAAGTCGTACCTGGTGGTGTTGCCACAGCGCGACTATGAATCTACTATAGCGGAAATGAATCATAGCAATAGGAAATGTGCTGTAAATAGCTTGGAAAATCATCGAAGTGTCAGCTGATTGTCTCTGATTTTCCAGCCATGGATTCATTGATTTTGAGATGTTGGGGATGGGTTGGAAGCAGCCAAGTTGGATCAAGTTGGATCAAGTTGCAGAGACTGATCAGTGGCCATGGTTAAACGGTTAGAAGATCACCAAGCGTAGACACTCCTCTGAAACAATGTCATCACCAATTTTTGGTAAACTGTCCAGAATAACGAACTGGAAAGGAAGGCATTGGTAGCAGTTCATTCTCATTCGTTGAACCACATCACTGAAGAACATTCTGATTTAGAGTGATGTACACATCAAATGATATAGACACTAATGATAAAGGCACTACTCATCCATAATTCCCAAGTTAGAAATAGTTACTGTGGTGAAAAACAACGACAAACAATTGCCACATTTACTTTTGTTTACACCCCAAGAAACAGAACACACAATAATTTGATATACCTAAGATCAATTCAGAATGATAACGTGAGGGTTAATGGTTTATTTTTGTTTTTTTTAAAGGAGGTATAGAGATATTTCAGATATCCCAATTGAGCATCAAAAAACAACTTCCCCAAGTCAATTTTTTAACCACCAAATCGTAGCCATAAACACTATTCAGTTATGCCATAGCCAATGTGTATTCAATAGCCATTATTCACATAGCTATAAACATTATTTATATAATGTGGCGAACATCATAATGATACTGATAATATCTGATAATAATAATATGAATATGATTTGGCTTTGTGTATCCAATTATTATTCAGTTACGCGCATTCAATGTGTATTTTCTCCATCAATGAGTGTATCCCCAATGATTTCCCAGCTAGTCACTACTTGGAAGATCGTCCATCACACTAAGGAACTGGTTTTTAAGCCTGGCTTAACCTGGAGTATCACTTTGAACGTTAACTAGTTGCTAAGTGACTTGTTACGCATATAGCCTTGAGAGTATTTACATATAGATGGTAAACAAAACTGATTATACATAGTAATTTTGCTTATCAATCACAAGCTAGACTTGGTGATTACTGTATATAATTACCTGGTTGGTGGTTGAGCCACCCCTCTGAAAAATATGAGTTCGTCAGTTGGGATTGTGACATTCCCAACTGAATGGAAAGTCATAATCCAGCCATGTTCCAGTCACCACCAACCAGTTCTGCCATTATCCCTTGATATTCCAATGATTTCGATGACATAAAGCCCCAATTTTGGTTGATGAAATTGCAGTAGATTCAGTAGATCCTCTCCCAAAAGGTTTCTTCTTCGCCACGGTCTCCGGAGAGATATGGACATTTTCTGGGACCAGGAAATCGCTGATTTCTGGCTTCTCCATGCTCCCATGGTCAGGGCAGAGCTATGTTTCCAAAGTCGGCGGGATCCTCCGCAGCTCTCATGGGGAATTTCAACAAAATGGGGCTTAAATTGTTACAGTACTCAGTGCGTCATTCAAAGCTATAGTCAAGATATAGGGGTTACACCAGCAGCAAAGTTATAGTCAATGGGAATAAAACAGGATCCTAAAATGGAGGTACGTTAGTACCATATTCCAGGCCATATTTCGCTGGGATATTCCCTAAAAAATAGGCCTAACAAATAGGCCTTCTATACGGTAGGTACCTCCAATCAATCGGTTCCTGTTGCATGGCCATCGACAAAAAGGGTTGAAGATGATTTAGCCCATTTACAACGGAAACACATGTTCATCAAAAATAGAGTTGCCCTTCGGTAATCAAACCTGGCAATGGTAGAATCAATCGCTTAGCTCGATGATTTAACCCACATAAACTTGCAAGATTTCCTATTGCTACGGTGGGAAATCCACGAAAAAAATCCACTACCCATGAAGGATCCATGGTGCTGCTATATATGGTGTGCCATGGATCCCATCAATATACCCCAGTCATGTTACCATATATACCAGCACCATGGATCCTATGGGCTATAAATGGATTTATAGTGGATTTCCCATTTATCCATTTGCGATTTCAAATCTAACTATAACTGGTTGGCGGTATACCTAGCCCCCTGAAAAACATTAGTCAGATTGGATCATCATCCTAATCTGTTGGGGAACATAAAATTCATGTTCCAAACCACCAACCAGATATGTTCCACATATTTCTATTGAAAAAACCATATCCAAGTTCCGGATTCAAAAAATCCAAATTTATACGTGGATTTGCATCGATTTCCCAACTGTTCCATATGGGGCATGTCCCACTTTACAACAAAACCTGCGCACACGAGCAGGTTGGAGGTCTCGTCCACGACGGCCAATTTCTTCCGCCTGGAACCCCCCAAAAAAAGCATGGCAAACCTGGAAATATGAGGTAAATAGATATGTAAATATCATCTACCCTCTGGTTATGCCTAACAGTTTGCGACATTGAACATGGCCCAGTCGAAATAGTTGATTTACCCAGCTATAAAATGGTGGATCTTTTCATAGCTATTTTGGACAGTTTACCAGAGGGTCCGGGTAACTCTCCATCCTGGACATGTTCAGTCTTTTCGGGGATTACTATGTGGTTATCCTAAAGTAGATGGAATGTAGAAATTTGAAAAAAATCATCACATGAAAATCCCATATGCTGACCCACTTCAGGATGATAAAAACAGAGAATTGTAAAATACAACTAGGGTTTGACTTTTCTATCTTTTTGGAGGTTGCTCTACATACATGTAAACATATGATACATATGTAAACCCCAAAAAACTAGACATGTAACATCCAATGAAACCCTAGTGCATGGTAGTTGATCTATATCTGCAATGTGAGGCCCCCAAAATAGCTAAGTTGGTTTATAACTCCAATAACTATGGTTTATGGTACTTATGACTATAGTTAGTTACTGGGGCTTATAAACCAACTTATAACTGGGGGGCCTCACATTGTGGATAAATTCTCAAATTTCATCAACCTGAGATAGAGCAGTTTGGGGATAGTCATCCCTACGAATCATTTTAATCGACATTCCAATGACGCGGCGTGAGGTCGTCATAGCTATCCAAATACAAACCACAAAACGGTAGAACAGTCAAATCTTACTGAAACAGAGGTAAATCACTTTGCCATTTGTTTGGGGGGATACTCTAACGGATACAGTATATTTTGCATCAACAGAAACTCAAAGAAATGCATACCAACAAGTGGGAAAATAAATCTGTATCTATATGGCTGAATTTAATCAGAACTGAATCTCAGTATACAATCGATAACCAGTATGGATGGGGTTACAAACAACAAGAAATGACATATGTCCGGTTGAAATTCATCACAATTCGCCTGAAAAGTTCTTCCATTCGGGATGAATCCAGCCAAATGAATGGGTTCTCAGAGTTGCTCCTACATTCCTCAGAAAAAACAACAAGTAAAAAACACACAATTACTTTTTTCACCAATTCTTAATCTACCTAGGACCTAGGTACTCCAACCCTGATTTTTACTGGGAAAAATCTAGACTTAGTCCACTACTGGAGGCCGATGCCTCTGGTGAACCACAGCTAGGGTCATTTTATCTCAACCATTGTCCTTTTCAAGGGGTTGAAAGATGTTGAAAGTTCTTGAACCCAATTAAGACGATATTAAGACGATATTATTGAAGATGTTTCAGCCTAGTAAGTCTTCTTCCTCTGCTGTCTCTTGAGGGTTCTGTTCTTCCATGTCAATTTTCAGCAGTGAAAATACGCTCATGTAATCCCCCTATACTAGTTAGTATATCTTCCTATGATGAATTCTGTCAGAGTCCCAATAAGCCAGTTAGTACAGTCCCCCTATCCATCAACCCATCAACATTCCTCATCAATCAACCATCATTTAATATTTGAAAGTTATAATCCACTTACATCATCTCCCCATGTTGATGGTTTTTCAACCCAAACATTCGTCAAAGCCGTCCTGCAGGAGAGGTCCAAACATCTCACTGCTGTTGCCTTCAACGCCACAGCGCTAGGGAAACAGCTTGGGAGTCTTCGTTCATGGGAAAATCGACCAGATGTGAGGCCCCCGTTCGATAGCTAAGTTGGTGCAAATAACCCCAATAACTATGGTTTATAGTACGCAAATAACTATAGTTACTGGAGCTTATAAACCAACTTATAACTGGGGGGCCTCACATTGTACCATAAAGGAAGGCTTTTTTCGGGGACGATCCACTATAAATGGGAGGTTTGAGCTGGATCCACTACACTCATGTGGTACCCTCTGGTTATGTCAACATAGCTATTGAAAATGGCCATTTATAGTGAGTTTTTCCCATTAAAAATGGTGAATTTCCATAGTTATGTTAAATTACCAGAGGGTATATATATATATGTATATATTGATATATTGTGAAGTTCTTTTCAATGGCCGCGTGTTCAATCCCTAAGGCAACCATTGTATCCCAGCTGGCTGTGACAGCTGGCTGGTTCACCCTCTGCAACTCCGACATGGCAACGGGATGTCTGGTTGGTGGTTGACCTACCCCTCTGAAAAACGATGGAGTGAAAGTCAGTTGGGATGATGAAATTCCCAACTGAATGGAAAGTCATAATCCAGCCATGTTCCAAACCACCAACCAGTTGTATATACATACATACATATATATATATATAACTATATTTATATATATAACTATATATATATATAACTATATATATAACTATATATATAATTATCCTATATTATCCTATCTATAAATGGGCATCTTTAAATGGGCAAATCTGTTCCATTGCCATCTTTGATTACCAGAGGGCATTTTTTGTTTCATCAATCCCTCCGATAATTCGATAAGAAAATCCGCCATCAAAACGGCTGCTTCCTCTGCCCGAGGATATCATCAGACACATATTGCTGGTGTGTAACCATATAGAATACAACATAGTATCTATATAGAATATCTATGTTTGTGTAACAATATTTCACCACATATAATATTTAATAGTATCATATTATTATTATATACCTACATCTTCCCCAGTGTGCATAATTTCTGCCTTTTGAGGCTGTTCTGCCTTTTAGTAAAAGAGGACAACCCACTCCGGTGCTTTTCCAGGGATACCCGGATACCCCCGAATCGAGGCCGAATCCGATCAGTCTACTGTCATTGTTAGTCAAGATATAACTGGGATGGTCAGTTGGTTAATTGTTAGTGGTATCCCTGTTATGCTGGTTGGTAAATTGTTTTTTCCATATCTTAGGTAAGTCAACTATAAATGGGCCATGTTCTATAGATTCTATAGCTGTGTTAGTTTGCAGGATAATTCATATAATTCATTCCCCAATCAATTATAACTGGTTGGTGGTTGCCAACCTACCCATCTGAAAAATATGAGTCAGTTGGGATTATGACATTCCTAAGATATGGAAAAAAAAAATCCCAATGATCCAACCCACCAACCAGTTGTGGTATCCCTGGGCACATCATAATTCCCAATGAACTAGGTAGGATCCCCCGGGGTAAACTAACATAGATGTGCATGGAAAATGTGGCCCATTTATGGATAATTGACCTATAGAAAGTGGTGATTTTCTACATCTATATGTTAGTTTATACAGGCTGTACAGGATGCTAACCCCCAACAAACACCCTTCAACGTGGACCCGGTGTTTTTAAAGGCTCAAGTGGACCCAGAGACCTTTCCGCCCTGCTTTTAAACAGAGACCTGCTTGATGAGGGTCACTGGGAAGGCATTGTCTACAAAGATCTTCCTGGCGACGGGTTCCCGGAACTGTTCCAGGATACCATACAAGGTGGTGCCCCTTAGTTACAATGTGAGGCCCTCAAGATAGCTAAGTTGGTTTATAACTCCAATAACTATGGTTTATGGTACTTATAACTATAGTTACTGGAGCTTATAAACCAGCTTATAACTGGGGGGCCTCACATTGTAGCTAACTTGGTGAACATAACTCCAATAACATTTGGGTTTACGGAGGATATAACGAGCAAGTTACTATGGTTTATAAACAAACTTATAACTGGGGGCACCACCTTGTAGTTCTGGGAAAACAATATAATAATTCATCAATATGACAATCAATCCCAACAACTCAATAACTGGTTAGTTGCCACAGTTATAGTTATAATCCATTTATAGATGGGAGAACCCACTTAGTGGACTTACTATCTCCCATAGGATCCATGGTGCTGGTATATATATGCTAACATGACTGGGGTATATTGATGGGATCCATGTTACCAAGTATAGCATACATGGATCCGTCATGGGTATGATATTAGCATATGTATACCAACCATTAATGACTAATCATCATGACATTAATTGTGATTAACATGAAAATATTATCATTAATAATGATACTATTATATGATATTAACCATTAACCATCATTAACAATATTATAAGCCCATAATTTCCGCATATTTCCACCTTGATGTAGCGGATACATGGATCCGTCATGGGTCTGGGAAAAGAATAAAATCCACTGACCTGAAGAGTTCGGTGATTTTGGGATACTTCGCCCGAAAAATTCAAAAAATCGTTCCAGTGAGATCCGCAGGGTTGCGAGCGAGGTAAATTTACCCCAAATAGCAACGTCAAAGATACAGGATGGGGCCCCCCAGTGATGTGAACGTTGGTTTGTAGTTATAAGTTGGTTTAAAAACCATTATAACCACCATTAACTATAATTATATCATGTTACCAGTGATGTTTGTTGGTTTATAAACCATGAAATAACCACCATTAACTAGTTCGTTATATCTACCATAAACCATAGAATTCAGCCACTTATAAGGCAACTGAACGCTATCTTGGGCCCCATCCTGTAGGGATTTCTTCTAAATTGTCCCTTCAGATTTGAGATGTACATAAGGAGATCTGAAAGATGGATTCAGATTTTTGCAGAATGTTGCACATTTTATTCACTTGAGGGTTTCCTAAAGTGGGGAATTCCCGAAATGGATTGTTTACAATGGAAAATCCTATTACATGGATGATTCGGGGGAACCCCCGTCTTAGGAAACCTCCACTTACATTCACTTCAGAATTTCCAGGTTCGCAACTTTCCTATCTATTCAATCTATTCTCGGTTTGCTGTAACGGCTACTGTAACAAGATTGATAGCCGACTATCCTCCAAATTATGGTCACATATGGCGCAGTACCTCCACGTACCTGACAAGGCTTAGGTCAGGGCATATAACATCCACATGCAACTTGACTATCATGGAACCCCACCCGATCTTTCGTGTGAGATCAGTTTTCTATCAAAAAGGGGCATCAAAAACGACTAGAAAAAACTCAGTGGATGGATTGAATGGAGCATCTCATTCAGAAACTGCAGTTACCCTTTGAAGAAATCCCTTGTCCTGCAGCTTTCCCCAACAAAAACTTGCGGGTTTCTTAAAATGGGAGATCCCCAGTTGTCACCATGACTGTATGATGATTGGGGCTATCCCCATGACGAAACGGAAACCGACCGCCCGGCTGGATCACATTAAAAAAGACAGGTCGGAGTGGCATCACGTGGCCATTTTTCAAGCCAACCAACAGACCTTCGCGTCTTGGCGCTCCTCCCACCACCTGGCTGTTGAAATTGTTAGGGCCATTTTCCTTGTTGCATTTGCTGATGACCAAAGGCGAATCTAACAAGATCTGATGAACACTAGGTAAAAATGACGCGATTTAATGATTTGAACATTGAAACAGTTAAAGTTAAAATTAAACCAGTTAAAATTAAACCAGTTAAACTGCGCGTTCATATAATGACTACCGAAAGGGACAAAATCCAAAGTGGGCCACGCGTAGCAACCTTTGCGGTTTATCATTTTGTTTCCCAATTAAAACCGGCTGAACAATTGTGGTAACCATTTTCAGACACACCCATGTGTCATCTAAAACTTTACACAAGCTTTCAATTTCACATAGATCAATCACTGCGAGGTGATTCTTAGAGTCACCGACTCGCTGTGGTTTACTAATCCCAAATGTGACCGCAGGATAATCCCATCCCCTTAATAGTTCTAACACACCCCCTTCTATGGTACCAAATACGTGTATCCCTCTTCCTTCCATGTTTTCTGAGTGACTTACCTAGAGAGTGTAATCCACCGACCAAGGCATCCCACAAATAGTCGGCAATGTCAGGCCCTTTTTTCATTGAATGTCGGCGTTGCGTCTGCGGGAGTCGCTTGTATCTGTATATGGGCTATCACCCATAGGATCCATGTATGGTATATATGCTAACATGACTTGGGTATATTGATGGGATCCATGTTACCATATATAGATATATATAGCATACATGGATCCTATGGGTTATGGGCTGTCATCCAAGTACAGGTTTAAAAAACATCCGCGAAAGCTGGAGCTTTGCCATGTTTGGCTGTGTCGTAGACCTGGGAAATTGCCTCAGCTCGGTATGGGTCAAAATACATCTGGTACCATCTGGTTATGACTAACATAGCCACGGAAAATCCCTTATAAATGGAGGTTTCTAGCTGGGAAAATCATCTATAAATGGGCCATTTTCGATGGCTATGTTAAATAACCAGAGTGTACATCATTGTATATTATCATTGTATATGGTCATGAAATGCAGAGAAGGGAAAGCCATCTTTGCAAAGCCTGAGGGGATTGCCGGAATTCTGGAAGTCGAGGAAATCAAACTGTTGAAATGTGTTGAATCTATTTCCCGAAAAAAATTAATCCCCTAATGCTGACACCCGAACTCTTCCCAAAAATCAGGACACGCAGTTGTGGGCACATCCTGGGACGACCTGATTTTTGGAGGGAGTTCGGGTGACAGCATTAGGGGATTAATTTTTGGCGGGAAATAGATTCAACACATTTCAACGGTTTGATTTCCTCGACTTCCAGAATTTCTGCAATCCCCTCAGGCTTTGCAAGGGTTGCTTTCCCTTCTCAGCATTGACCATATACACGGATCATCAACTTCCGCAAAATGTCGTGAAAGTTACCTCTGGTAAACTAACAGTTTGCTATTGAAAATTGCCATTTAGTTCGCTGATTTACCTCTTAAAAATGGTGGATCTTTCCAGCTCGTTATTTTGGACAGTTTACCAGAGGGTAAACCTCCATTTTTCCATTTTCCTATGGGTTTTCCTATGTTTTCCCATTTTCCATAGTTGATTTACCTATTAAAAATGGTGGATCTTTCCAGTTCGCTATTTTGGACAGTAAAAACCAGGCCGGGTAGTCATGATTTTAGATCCCACTCTTGTCTTATCCCACTCTTGTCTTATCCCCCGGGCCGCACTTTAGAAGACACTGCCTTGGGCCGGGCGTTGGGACGTTGAAAGATGCCTACTTTCGACTGAAGTGATTCTGAGGGTCTCTGAAACTAACCTGGTTGGTGGTTTCAAACATGGCTTTTATTTTCCATAATATATGGGATAATCCTTCCCTCCATCTTTATCCTGAGTATCAATGGCCATGCAACAGGAACCGATTGATTGGAGGTACCTACCATATGAAAGGCCTATTTTTTAGGCCGATTTTTTAGGGAATATCCCCACAAAATATGGCCTTATATGGTACAGTACCTCCACTTTATGATCCTGAAATTCCCATTGATTAAACATCCCCCATTGGGGTTTAGTGTTGGCTGTACAAAATGAGCTCCCAACTAGTTGGCTACAAGGATGGTCTATTAAAGTCTATTATTTTCTTTACTAAATCATATCATAATACATAGATTGAGTGCATCCCACCTATAAACAATGGCCTGGTGACAAAATCTACACCGGAAATCGATCTAAAATGCTGAGATCAGAGATCAGAACCTGACCTCCGTCACCCTTCGTCCTAAGGTTACCCCCAGTTCCAAGTAGCCCGAAAGTAACATCAAATAAGCCATATATGTTTAGTGGAAAAGTCATTTTCCAACCCCTACCGGGGTATCATTTCCACAATGTTACCGGAGGGTAAATGAAGAGTTCAACCCTTCAATGAGAATAAAACAGGATCCTAAAACGGAGGTACGTAAACGTACCATATGTTTGGCCATATTTTCTGGGGGTATCCCCTGAAAAATAGGCCAAAAATATATGGAATCGGTACCTCCAATCAATTTTAGGTTCCTGGCCTGCATGGCCATTGATGAAACAATCACCTGATGTTTTTGCCCAGATTCCAGGGTCATCATCGTGAAAATCTACTGGAGAGTAACTGCTACTATTAACCATTAACCATCATTGACAATACCCATAGGATCCGTGTATGCTATATATGGTAACATTTACCATCAATATACCCCCAATGTTAGCATATATACCATACATGGATCCTATGGGATATTATATGATATTAGCATATGTATACCAAGCGTTAATGACTAATCACCATGACATTAAATGTGATTAACATTAACATTATCATTAATAATGATACTATTATATGATATTGACCATTAACCATCATTAACAATATTATAAGCCCATAATTTCCGCATATTTCCACCTTGATGTAGCGGATCAGAGCGTCCAAGTTCCATTCCTCGACAAAATATCGGAAGGGAGGTGACCGTCCAGGGGCAATGTTTTTTTGGTTGGTGGTATACCTACCCATCTGATAAATATGAAAGTCAGTTGGGATGATTATTCCCAATATATGGAAAAATAATACAAATGTTCCAAACCACCAACCAGCAGGAATTCCCTATGGAAGATGTTCCTGCATTTTGAACCTCCATTTGTAGATGTGTGGTTGGTGGTTTTAACCATTTTGAAAAATATGAAAGTCAATTGGAAGGATTATTTCATATATTATGGAAAATAAAACATGTTCCAAACCACCAACAGGCAACTGAAACTATGTTCATTACCCTCTGCTAAACTAACATAACTATGGAAAATCACAATGTTTAACGGGAAAATCCACTATAAATGGCCATGTTCAATAGCAAACTGTTAGTTTACCAGAGGGTAACTGAAACCATGTTCATTAGTAAATTAGGATCAATCCAGTCGTTCCCTAATCAGTTACACATTTACACTTTGAAGAGCTTGGGTGAAACCGATCGAAATGATTGATAGCTAGTCTTGTTTGATGATATCATAACTAATATGATCTATGTGGTAGTAATTAGTAGGTTTAGCACATGAGAATGGGGATGTCAGTTGGTCTAAACATGTTTTAACCGGGAGTTTGTTAGTCAGTTGGTTATCCCCAAGTATCACATATTACGAGAAAAACCTCCAATTTTGATGTCCGTCTGGATAAATTTCATCGATCTCAAAGGTTGATTTGGGGATAGTTCCCTACATTACATAGCTATTGAAAAATTAGATAACCCAAATTACTTTACTTCGTGTGATCCCCACCATGACATTTATACATGTTCTTACTGGCAAATCTTCTGGCATTCTATCTGACATATCTTCTGACATTCTATTTGGCATTCTATCTGGCATATCTT
>Ga0126342_10011230_pt1 | contig 16002 bp, 17 predicted proteins | sample Cyp1metagenome_FD_92528 | JGI IMG/M metagenome (GOLD analysis project Ga0126342, IMG submission 92528) | Coral microbial communities from Lord Howe Island, Old Settlement Bay, Australia - Cyphastrea 1 metagenome | ecosystem: Host-associated > Invertebrates > Cnidaria > Coral ... | reverse complement strand
GCGACCAGGATGCGTCATGAAGAGCATCCAGTGCGAAGAGCTTGTGAAGGAGTTGCGTCTCCTTTCCCAATCGTACTCTTTCCGGCATGCTGTCATGCTGCGGTGGCTTTGAAAGTTTACACATGAGGTGATTGGACAACCCAAGAACGATTGTGAGAAGCCCTGAGGAAAAAAGAGTGATTGGGGGTAAGTCCGCTTGCCAAGCAAAAGTACTGTCATGATGTTTCTTAGGGATTAAATTGCAGGGTTGCTCATTCCCCAGGATTTGTTGAAAGATATCTTGGAAACGCTTCCCTCAAATTGACAGAAATGTTTGAGATAAAGACTTTGGGTGGTTTTCCGGCAGCTGTTGTTCCTTCGCTTTGCCCTTTCGTTACGTGCGGCCCAAAAATGATCGTGGGTAAGTCAGTTGTGCGCAATGATGCATTGTCATGTTATGCTTTGGGCAGCGTTCAGGACCTAGTTGGTTGAGCTTTTGTGATTCACAATGCTGGTTGATGGTCTTCATGGACTTTCCCCTCACTAAACATGTATTTATGGGTGTGCCGTTTGAGCAAAACATTGCCTTGTCATGGCATGTTCTTTTTGTGGATGCTGCTGCCCGACAAGGCCAGAATGTGTGACCGGACCTGCCTGTTGAGGCTGAGTGGAAACAGGGCGGGCACCTGTGGATCGATGAAAAGTGAAACGACAAGTAATGCTTAATGCCGTGGATGAGCTTGCTCATGTTCAAACGGTTTCATCCATCATGACCATGGGTCTTGGCTAGTACGCATCAAACAGCTGGTACTGATGGCAATTTCCAACACATGCAGGTGATGCGACCCCAAAAGAGCGAACCCCAGTCACCCACATTTGTGGTCCATTCATGACGGTTGATGACCGAGGAGATTCAAATCGGTGTGTTTTTGCCGCAGGCGGCATGGTCTCTGGCCATGATGGCAGCTGGGCTGTTTCTTGGGAAATCACTTTCACTTTCGAATGGCTTGGATAATCTGGAGGGCGGAGCTGGGGCTGGGATATGCAGCAAGCCCGCAGCAAGATTGGGGTGGATTGGTGACTCGGTGATGCCAAATCTTTCAGACATGGCCGCTGTACGAACCAGATTTTGGGTGATTCGTTCAAATCACCAGCATGTGGTGGGTAATGGTTGGCACCGCCAAGCAGATCACGGCCAGTACGACCAGGTATTTTGGAATTACACGGGATCATGGATTTGTCAATCTATTTGTTGTCTGGTCTGGTGTGTTACCTTCAGCCACTATTTATGAATCTATGACTGTTCTGGATGGATGCAGCATGATACTATGGCCATTATAGCTACACTGCTGGGGACGAAATCCTGCACCACCTGTAACTGACAAAGCCGTATAAATCATGAGACAAATCAGTAATCGCTTTGTGCAGGATTTTGTCCATCAACAGCACCCCCTGAGCCTCAGTGGGACATGTATGAAAGCCAGTTTTTGTTTGAGACCCGAAGTTTTGAACATACAGTAGTTGGAAGGGACTTGCCGACATGCCCAAAATGAGAATGTCACAGAATGCCAAACAAAGCTGGACAGACATCACAGCAGCATGGCAGTTGATGTGGGAAGCTCTTACAAGAGCCGGCTTTTCGCAAGCCTTTCGGTTTCGCCGCCGAAAACAGAAGCAGGAAGACAAAATAAAGCTATTAAGTGGAGAGGCTAGATCCGCGCAGTGCATGTGCCACCAAAGTCCATAGTGCCCACAGCGCTGCAATCCCACGTTGATTGTGACTGTGGAGACCGATTGCCGATTCTCCGGCTGATCCTGCACACATCAAGCAGGTAGTGGAAGCAGGTTTTGCACCCGCAGCGTCTTGTGCTTCACCTTAGGATTTTTGGATCGGAGTGGAAGTACTGGTGACTTAGGGACCGCCGACTGATCTGACTGATCGCAGATCATCACATCCAGTCCAAGTGAAAGATAGTCCAATCACTCCAATCACTTGCCATGATGAACCCATCGCAAATGAGTAAGTCACAAGTCCATGGTGGACCAATCACCCACTAATCACCCTGTAATCATCTCCCAAGTCCAAGATCGTCCAATTGCTTGAGGCTGCTTCGGGTCTCGCTGCGCCTCTAGTCACCAGCTGCGGCATCAGCATTGCGGCCCTTCCACACTGGTGGGATGAGGATGGCCAGGGACGGGCAGTGCAGGGCGGGTCTGGTGACATGCCAAGGTAGCCTTTCTGACAGATCCTGGAAGATGAGTTCTATATACATGTTTCGTGGTGCTAGTGATATTTTGTTCAGGGATGACATGATTGAGATGAGATTAGAGGTCTGCGCAGTCCACGGTTCATATTTTCTGATATTGCCATGATTGTGAGTTTCAAATGGATTTTTGAATGCGTTTGGGTTCCGAATTTGCACGACGTGCATCAGCCCTAGGCTTCGTCCCTTTGGGGACCGCCACCTTCGAAGGGGCAATGGCAACTCGCCAAGCTCCACAGGACCAACGTGGCCCACACCTCGGCATGTGGGTCTCATCGAGCACAAGGCGGGGGATCTGACACCAGCTGTCTTCCGGTTTGTGGTATGTTCGGATGGTCGCAACAGTATTGAACCTAAATTCATGTCGAATTGTTAGGTCTTTGTACCAATACTGTTTTAATGCTTAAGTCAAATTTCATCTCAAAGGTCAACTGAATCAGAGTTGCTGGCGTCGGAACTCCCTGCAGGTTGGCAACCGCAGCCCGTGCTTTCAGACCCACAGCTTGGCTCTCCGGGTATTTTTTCCGACTCGGTAGCATTGTAACATGAGTATTTTGAACAGTCTGAAAGACTGCTTGTTGTTTGCTCAGCTTCGAACCTTGAACTTGAGAGGTCTGCGTAGTTCCTTTTATTCTTTTTGTCTCATGTTGCCTTTTGGATGGTGCCGCGGCACAAAGTCAGTGCCAAACCATCCATTTTTGTGGGGGTTAATGAGGCACTTACCTAGATGGTACATGATACAGTCAACGTATCCACCTAGGAGCTCTGTTGGAGGCGCCAGGGGAAATTCCACGGGCCGAGACGTCAATGTGCCCATATGTGCTCTTAGTGATGCTGAAGATGAAAGGGAACAGGTTTCTGCACGTCACTGCCTTCAGCAAATTTGGTGAAGTCGAAGTTCATCGGAAGGTTGTTTGTTAAAGTGCATGGCAATTGCAGTAACAGCAGCTACCATAAAATCTGATATCATATCTATTCATGTCTATCAAGCATGTTGATCCAATGTCACCCAAGATACCGCCGCCAAAGACCCATGCCAGGCTACGCGTGAATGCGGTATCAGCCATGCAAGCGACCTCCCAGACAAAAAAGGCAATCGATCGGAGAGCACTGGCTTTGACTGAGAAGTTGTTGCTTTTGAGGTTTGAAGCTGCTCAGTTTTGCAAGTTGTTTTTCCTTGGTTAACCGTAGTCAGTCAACCTTACGTTCATGCAGCCATGCAGTATACTATGCATGTAGTATCTTATGTAGCCAGCCAGGTAGTGTATGCAGTTTTCGATGCGGCTTAGTTCATGTTTTCATGGGGTACAGTTCTGTTTTCAGTTCTGCACATTTTCAGCTGAGAAAGGAATGCATATTCTGCTCGAAGGATGGGGGCTTAGATGTGTTTAAGTAAATGTTGGCAGATCGAGGGAGTTTACCGCAACGATTGACCTATTTGTTGGCCTATATATTGAATTACATTTATACATTTTGACATATCTACTGATGTATCTATTTGTCCTTATGTATCCTTATAAGTCTATTTGCTTCTACCTCTCTATTTGATAGTTTGTCTGTCTCTGCGTGTTGCAGCCCTGGCCCGTGCAATAAGAGATGCAGCAGGCCGCCGGTGTGGTTTCAGCGGAAACATCTCAACCCTTGATGCTCGATGCACATCCGCCCTTTCCACTCCTAGCTGAAGATCATTGAGACCCGGCAATTGTCAAAAGCGGGTCTTCATGCAAAATTCACTGCAATCCATGTGCAATTCCTGCAATCTTCATTACCATGAAGCGATGTCATGAGCATTTTCGACGCTGCGCCCTTCGTAAGGGCTGGGTCTGGCACTTCGTTTCTGAACCAACTCATCAATGCGACAGTGCTTTACAAGAAACGGACATGATCATACTTGTGCTGACATGAAGCGTTTCAGTGTGGTTGTTTCTGCTCCATAAAGCCAAGACTGCAGAGCGCCGCTTGGTGGAAGCCACCAAGGCACGTTCGGACAAAGTGCAGATGAACAGCACTGAATTGTACGCACGTGGCAGCAAGACTGCGGGCACAAAGCGGATGCAGCCAATCCGTCATCATCATCATCATCATCATCATCATCCATTTGTCAATTCATCCATCCATCCATCCGTCCACCTATTTGTGCATCCATTGTCCATCATCTATCAAGAGTCTGCTGTCAAGTTTGTCAAGGCTTGGGAAAGCCAATGGCCGGCTGAAAATGGCCGGCCAGAGGTTTGGCAAGGTTCAGCACAAGCTCAAGGGCCTTTGAAAGCAAGGAGCCGACTTCAGCATGGGGTGGACAGGCCAAGCACATAGCATGGAGAACGCGGCATATAACGTGCCAACTGATAGGTTTCAGCTCTAACATGCTGCAAAAGGCATGCAAATTGCGAAGTTCCAGGTGGAACATGCTGCATATAGAATGCAAAACGGTAGATCCAGTTCCCGTATTCCAGTTGCAAAATGAGACGGACCTCCCCCATTTAGGCTTGTCGCAGTTGGGGCAGCTACTGGGAGGTAGAGATGCTTCAATGCCAGGACATGGATGATTTTTGGACACCACTGTCATGTTTTGATCATCTTTGTGGTGTACCCCGTGATGATGATAATCGTTTTGGGCACTGGGGCAGGGAACCAAAGATACCCGGATTTTTCCTTTCCTTTGCTAATGATCAGGCCCCTTTGATTTGTTCCCTCTCCGCGCCATTTCCATTTTCCATTGCGTGCCCTCAAGAAGTTGATTCGCTTGAGCCCCCTTTCACCCTGCAAGAGCTTTGTTTCGACCTCATTCCCAAGCATTGAGCCTCACCAAAAACTGCTTCCTGGCACAAAGGAGTAATCATCTCAGAGGATACGGAGCTGCCACCAGCCATGCTAGTGGCATGCGAGGCCGCAATGCTTTCACAATTTGCGCCCCAAACTGAGCGAAAGCCAGGCGCTTTGGGATCTTCTGAGGTTGGCTTAGACTGGAGGGAGCCGTTTGATCCTTTGGCCTGGAAGGCTCTGACTTTTCGGTGGAAAGTTGGCCTGGCAGGCAGCCTGATGGGCGCTTTCCTCGCGATCGGGGCAGCGTCCTACGCGGTTGTCCCTGCTGGTTCTGCAAATGTAACTTGGTTATGGCGGGAGCATGCGGGAGCCATGGGGTTGGCGATTCCAACCGCACTGCCCGCACGATCTGAGGTAATGTTCATCGAGCTGCTCGGGGCTTTGGGACAAATTGGGGCCGGATCAGAGCTGCAGCAGGTAATGGCTTCTCTGACGCGCTCCCCCAGCTGCAAGCGGGGTCGGTGGATATTTGCTCTCGTGTTTCCGGCCTTCTTGTGCTGGCCTCTTGGCTTCTTGCTTTCTTGCTCCTGCCACTGACTTTCTTATGACTTTCTTATTTTTCTTATTCTTTTCTTGCTCCTTGTGATCCTTGTGTCGTGCCCCCTCTTCTGTGACGCTCTCTGACGCACTCCTCTGCCATCGGCGTCGGCGGTCAGCATTCTCAAAACAAAGACATAGTGGGACCAAGCAGCTTGGCTACTTGCGCATATTGCAGGCGCGGCATCCCAATGCTTAAACAAAGCTCAAACAAAGTTCAAAATCAAGTCCTAAGCATAGATTTAACAAAGCGACACGAACAAAACCTAGAACTAATGAAATACAGGTTTGTCTTCAGGCACCAGATGGCAAGCAATCCGATAGGGCAAACATAGGGAGGCCATTTTGCAAAGCAGTGTGAAAACTTCAAGTATAGTTTGGTTCATACTATCAATGCGCCAGTGAATAAAGAGGGAGTCATTCAAAGGATTCTGCTGCGAGTTTGATGCTCTTGAGACAAGCCCAACCGAGCAAATCAAACCCCTCCACCATCCTCCACCTTTGGGGCTCCCTGAAATCCTGTCAGGATCTACCCTAAGATTCATCATGGTTCATGTCAAGAGCATCTCAGGAGTTCTTCAGGCATATAACAGACACATGTGGATTAGAAATATTGCATCTCCTTCAAACACGGTGTTGTTACGTCAGATCTACACGTGTCAGACATGCATCCGATATTACACATGTGACCATATGTGTCCGGATGGTGTATGTCAGAGATGTTTTTGTTCTTAGAAAGGAAAACCTATACCCCAAAACGGACATGTATACTGGATGTACATCAGATTTATGTGAAACACCTGAAATTCATGTTAGCATATTAATACGTATTAATACCATTTGGGTGAGACGTCCAATGTTCATGTCAACTGCTTGTTTGTGGTTACTGACGCTTCAGGATGTGCACAATTCGGTCCTCAAGGTTTGTAGCTTAGCGTTCTTTGAGCAATTTCCTGGTATGCTTCGAAATATGAAGGACCCGGGAAACGGGAAACAAACGGGAAACGAATGGAACCGGACCCGGGTGTGTTCAGCGAGGTCTTTGTTTGGCACGTGCAGCCCAACTACAAACAGCCCTGGTGTTCCGACTCGCAGACGTCGTGAGAACCTCGGCCGTGTCACAAAACCGGAGCTGGGCTGTTCAGCTGTGGAGAGCTTCGGAAAATCTACTTATCTACGGCATCACAGCCCAGCTGGAGCAAAGATTTTCCGAAGCTCTCCACAGCTGAACTTCGATCTCAAACTGTTCAAACTGGTCTGTTTTACTTCGTGGTTTTACTTCGTGGCGCAGATCCACCTCTTCAGCATGGCCGATCCGCTTGGACGGCGCTCTGAGAGTATCAGCCTCAACTGCCGTCACAATGTGCACCGCTTTGTTGAGGTCGTGACTCTCAATGACTCAACCGTTGAACAACCGTTGAACGGTACTGAAAAAGTCTGAAAGAGACGGCACTGCTTGCTGCAAGGACAGTCACGATCAAAATGGTTGACCACAGTATTGGAGTTTTTTGTCAGAGATGTGCACGAAACACTGCAAAGCGATAGGGCCCCCCCAAAAGCGATAGCCTGGGACTATACACGACAGTCCATTAAACTTGGCGTCAATCAAGCAAATACTGTTGTGCACATTCACAAAACGCGCAAAACCGATGAGGGAAATTCAACCTGTGGTGCCCTGTTTCCTGCAGTTACCATCTCATTTGGCATCCAACTCGCTCGCTCTCTTTCTCTCTCGCTCTCTCTCTCTCTCTCTGTGTTGTTTTTGTGGCAAATGTCCTTTGAACATCTTTGAACAATGTCATATGTGGAGGGGTTATTTAGCGATAAGCTTAGCGATAACTTTGCGATAACCATTTGTTGCACTCGGTCCCCTGGCCAAGCCATAGAGCCATTTCCATAACTTTAGAAAGGAAATGAAAGGATATGAATGCAACATGAAAGGAAAATGCATGCAAATGAAAGGAAGATGAAAGGACATCAATATACATCAATGCACATTGGAATGAACATGAAAGGAAAACACATGTAAATTAAATTAAATGAACACAAAATGAAAGGAACATGAAGTGTTGCCGAAGCACCTGAAAACCAACAAAACAACTCCTCGATCCATTTCCGAGCCCGTTTAAGAATGGATTTTGGCTTCACGTTGGACCTCGAATATGCTGACACAAACCCTGGAAAGCGATAGGCCCCCCCCCACAAGAGATAACCATAAAAATAGCAACTATACTCAGATGTAAAGGATTTTGACGGGAGCTCACATGATTTCCAAATTGATGCAGCTTTTTCATTTGCAGTGCTCATGTCTTACGTGCACAAAAATGAATTTATCCTGAACATCAGGAAAAATGTCAATTTGAAGATGTCTGATCAGCCTGTTTAGGTCGTGACCAATGCTCACTCAGTCGAGCATGCGGCGCTTGTGCAGGCTGTAGATACTGTGGACACAGATTATGCGGACAGTCTTTGGCAGATTGCTGTCAATACATGTGAGCATGGTGCAACCGTGCATTTGTCTAATGCAAAACATATCATAACATATAATTATCTAGATAATACTAAATAATTCTAAATATAACTTCGGTGAATTCCTCGGTCAATTCCCTTCGCCAGCTTGGCAAAACACAGCAAAGCTGCCTGACCGCGCAGCGTCAGGTCAAGAGGCACCGCCACGAACAAAAGTTTGTGGCAAAGGCCTGGCCCTGGCCGTAACAAAGACACAATTTAAGTGACACAATTTGTGACACGAAGGTCATCAGCAATTTGTTTGCAGATGAATGTCAACACTTGTCAACTGCATATGAAAAGACAGTTGAAGAACTGTTGATCTTCCGAAAATTCTTGACGCATCAGAGAGGCTTTGCAGAGGTGAGGCACACTGATCATGTTGAACGCGGCGACCGTGGCATACCGTGGCAATGGTAGGTCCTTTGCATTGGTACTGATTGCGACCTGGCTCTGTTGGACGTGCCTTACGATGAGTTCTGGAAGGCATGGCTTCTGGCCGATCGACTCAGGTGAGGGCATTTCACGTTGTGTTTTTTCCCAAACAAGTCACACCATGTTACAACGTGTTACACCATATCCGCCATATCATATTACACTATGTTACACAACTTTTAATTCTGTTTTATCATGGTTTATCCTTCGGTGGCTAGCCTTTCTTTCATCTTTTCGAATTCAACAACCAGAAGGAACTCATAGCTTTCCAAATTTGACCAGCTTCACCTCTTTGAGAATGAGCCTTCGAGAACTTCATTGCTTCATTGTTGACAGCGGATTGAGAAGTATGCAGATTTCTTTGTTGAAATTTACACTGCTGAAGGCCTGAAGGGGTTGCTGTTCAAAATGGCGCGCATTATTCTCAATGGTCGCTTTCATGGTGGTATTCATGCGCACATATGCGCACTATTGTCTCAACGGTAACTTGGATATCACGTCAAAGATGTTTTTGTCGCGTATTTGCTGTTTGTGCATCACCGTCATGCAGCGTGTTACTAGTACCCTTGAACAATGCTCGTGCTGATATTCATTCTCTGCAATAACATCATCATACACTGGTGTGCACTACTAATTCGCATAAATACTTTTCAAATCTTTTTGATGTGTAGATTGTGCTCACATTTGTCCACAATGTGCAAGGGCCTCGAGCCATTGGACATTTTGCCGGGCTTGCCCAAGCTGCAGGCGCCAGACTTGAAACTTGAAATTCGAGACAAATCTCAAGCTGCAGAAGACAAGTCGAAAAAACAAGTCTCATACGACAACAAGTCTCTTATCTCAGATGACTACGCGTTGGAAAGCATTTCGAAAGACTCTGTCGCGGTGACAGAGCAAAACTGCACAGAAGCCATGAAACAATGAAACAAGTTACAAGATGTTACAAGCTAAATTCTTGTTGCCCAATTCCGTCAAAGAACGGGCATTTTGTCGATTTTGTGGCACATGTTCGAAGAGTACCTCAAGAAGTGCGAGTTTATTCAAAAAAGCGGCAAGCAAAGGAAAACTGGAATAATATGATAATTATTCGGAATAGAAGTAAAGAATGGGGAAGGACATGGAAGGATCTTTTACTTTTCACTTTCTTTCACAGCACAAAGCCAACCTGCAATCCGCTGTGTGCAGGACAGTGTCTCAGTGGTGGGATATCCCACAGGCCACATGAGCTTCGATTGCGGCATTGCGGCATTGCGGCATCACCTCTACAATCTCTGCCATGTCTGTTCACACACAGTTCTCTGAGAGTTCTCTGCCATGTCTGAATCCCACGGGTCATCTAGTTGCCTGGTACACTGCATGTGAACTTTTAATCTTGTTTTTAATTTCCTCTAATACCTTTCCCCTTTTTGTTCGATAATATATATATAAGCGAGTTTTGAAAAATGTTAATTACAACAAGTTTGCCTTATGACATTATATGGCATTATTTCATTTGATTTCTTCGGATTTGATTTGTTAACTCAGGAGGTGAAAGCCTTTCCGTGACGCAGGGGGTTGTGTCACGTATCGACTTGGTGGAGCATCTCGGCGTGTCCAAACCATGTCCAAAGCATGTCCAGGTCGAGCAGTTCAGTTTTTGCATTGCCGCTCTGTAGTTTTTATATGTTCAATCATTTTCCACAGATGATTTCCACAGATTTCCGGTCGCTATTTTCATCTTGGGCTGTCCAGTAAGCGTGGAATTTAAGGAGGCTTCAAGGAATGAGTTTTGGTCATCTATCACTCTATCTATATGCATCTCGTGGGTTTTGGACTAGATGACATAAGGGTTCGGATCATTTCGGATCAAGGTATGCTCAGACCGGGGTCACTTTGTTGGCCGTTTGGCCCTCAGGGTTTATTTTGCGCAGCTCTCCACCAGTCGCGTCACAACCATTCCAAAATATTCCATACCATGAAAATTCATCGATGTTATTCCAGGAAATTTGTTGGAATCAGATCAAATCAGCTGCGTACGCTGCATATTGTTTATATTTGTGTATGCTGCATGATACTGCATGATGCATATTTGCATTTCCTACAGATTTCCTACACTTTGCAGGTTCAGATAGATGCAGCTGGCACCTGAGAAATCCATGAAGAGATGGTCCAGACTTCTGCCGGAATGTTAGCACGTGTTAGCACGTGTTAGCACGAACAAAACAATCTTTGGCTCATTTTGGCTCAGTCTTTCTATGTCTTTCTGATGGTTTTTTCTTAGGCCATCAATTCAGGAAACAGTGGGGGTCCAGTGGTTGATCAGAAAGGGAAATGCTTGGCCCTGAGCATCAGTGAGCATCAGTGAGCATCAGCCTGGAACAGGGCCGTTTGAGCGGGTCAAACCAGGATGACCAGGATGGGTCAAAGCATGCCGTTGGACCAACTTGTTGGAGTCCTTCGAGTGAACGTCATGGACGTATCTTACAAAGATAGGCAAAGTCGGTTTGTCTACGGAAAATAAGGTCTGAAATGGCCTGAATATGGTCAGATTGTTTAGATATGTTTAGATACATTCATTTGTTTCATGCTTGCTCCTCCACCTCCTCGTACTTGGAAAAGATAAGCAGGACAGCGAGGTTGGCACTCTGCAGTCATCTTTGCATATTGAGTTGGAGTTTGGTCAAGTTGTCTTTCAGGTGTTGGCGTTGCATTTCAGAACCTGGATGGCTCAGACGAGGATGGCGCGGAAAACATTGGAGACTTTTCAGAACGAGCAAACTTTGCGTGTCTTGATTTGTCTTGATTTGTCTTGTAAGTTTCTTCTGCTGCCTTTCGTATTATGGTTGCACACTCGTTTGCAAAAGACCTGCTTTCCCGAGCAGGTTTGATACCATTGGAGTCATTGTGCATTGATTTTATTTGCTGTTCTGTTATTCTTTCGCAGGTTTTTTTCACTTTTTCTTGTGCTTCTTCTTCTTCTTCCTCTTCTACTCTACTTGCTGTTTTTGCTGATGTTGCCGCTGCCTCTGTTTTGTTTTGGCTGTTCTTCTGTTCTGTGCCTTGTCTATCCTTGTCCCTCTTCTTGTCATTTCTTGTCATCATTCTTGTTCCTGCGGCATATTGTATGCGTCAGACATATTGTATGTGTTTATTCAAAATTGCAGCGTTTTCTGCCCTATTTTCTCTTGCCTTGTTTGCTTCTGACGGATCTGAAGAAGAAGGCCCCCAAGTTTTGCCACATTCCCAGCTAGAGTGACAAACACTGAGGATACATAATTCCCACCGAGATCGTGCGACACTTTCTCGAGGACTACCAGAGGCAGCTCAGCTGAAAGATTTTTTCTGTGGGATTTCTGGTCGTTGTCACGAAAGTTTGCTTCTGCTAGCTGAAACCCCCTCCTGCTTTAGCAAGGTATTGGCAGGGGCTGGAATCGCCAATCACATGAAACTTCACAGTTCATTGCCCCTCTCCTTCCCCGGCTTTTTCACAAGCAGGTTTGCTGTGGCTCAGATATCCCTGGGGACACCGTGGCCAAAACATCGCCGTCAGCATCATCAGCATCATCAGACTTGACTTGCTCTCCACTTCGCTCTTTCACCACACACCTTTCTCCTTCTGCCTTTATTTCGTCTCATACCCGTGGACACGGCAGGAATGAATACACACCATTCTCTGCGCTTCCCGCCGTTCGGAAGTATGCACACCTGTAATTACTTGTAATTAGCATTTCATACATATAGTCTTTGATGGTTCGTGATGTTTGCTCTTTTTATCTGCCATCTTTGACTTTCCTTGACTATAGTGGCTAGTGGTTGTCTCTCGTCATCTCGTATTGCTTTGTGTACTCACTCTACACATCTCTGCAGCATACCGGGAACATCCGGGAACCCGGTAGTATAGTCCCACACTTCAATAGTCTCCTGTATGGCAAGGAATGTGAAGGGTGCCACTGCCCAGCTCTGTGTTTGTCAGCCTGCGTGGGCCTGCGTGGGATGCACAAATTATTTTTTTTCAAAAAAAGATATGAACAAACTTTGTGTTTGAACTATGTTTGTAGCCCGCTGCTTTTAGACAGCTATCGGCTTTCCCTTGCTTCATTTACCTCGCGTGCCGGATATCAATTTTTACTATCCATTCTCATGTCATTGTAATTGCCTGTGGGGTATTTTGAGGCACTCAGAATTCATAATGATCATAATGTGAAGAAAAGCTCAAGAGGGATTTTTGAGGAGAGCTTTAGAGTTTAACTTTGTTTCCTGTCAGGAATTGTCAGAAGCTCTCAAAAGTGAAACATGTTTTTTGTGTGCAGCTTTTGAATCCGTCGTGTGCTCAGCGCTCTCCCTTTTCATGATATCCTTGCCTTATCTCTGACAATCTCTGACCCTAAGGGCCCTAGTCAAGTTTACACGCCTTTCAGTTTCGCAATGAGGAACGGTCAATTCACAGGCTTTGGCTCAGCTGGCATTCAAACCCAGGCCATGGGGAAAACATGAGAAAAAAAAAGAAAACGACTCAGAGAGGATTTGACCAATTTGAATCAATTTGACAGATTTCATTTTTGACAAGTACAAGAAGATTCTAAGAACATCAACAAGCTGTGCCTTGCATGTTGCGATATGTTGCCCAATGTTGCCCATATTCCGTATATTCCTGAAATGTTGGTTCTATATCCGCGTGCGGTGAGATCTAGTGAGATCTAGTGAGATCTAGTGAGATGTAGTGAGATGTAGTGAAGCAAAGCAGGGAATGCTCAGACAGAGATGGGCAGGCTTTGGAATCGCCAGTGCTGCGACAAGCCCTTGGCATGGCCAAGACTCAGCTGGGAACCTGGATGAACCTGGGGTGAACCTGGGTGACAAGCCGCAATGCCAAAAGACACCGGAATGAACAGAATGAAAGAAGACTGAACAGCAACAGCATCAAAATCTATGTGAAATGTGACTTAGATTTTACTTCAAACTGAAGCGTTGAGTAGGATGGGACCAGATGGACCCAGTTTCTTCTTTGTTAAGGCATGTTAAGGCGAGTATCACGGAAGTTCTGGCTGACTGATGCTATTAAAGTCAAAGTATCCCAAATTACACCAGCTCCACAACTGGATGGATATGATGATATAAAGATGATATATGATATAAAGATGATATAAAGATTGTAATCGGTCAAAGATGAAACGAATCCGAAACGATTCCGAAGCGACAGTCGTCAAAGCTGTGCAGGTCTGGGGTCCGTGTCAAGGCCGGCTGAGAGTCGGTTGAATATGTTGAATTCGAAATGTGAACAGAATTTGTGAAAAAATATAACAAAATATGAAAGAATTAGATGATATTAGATTCAACAGATTAGATACTCTAGTCTTTTTCTGTTACATGCATGATATGCATTGTTACATGCATGTCATAAGAAACTCAAGAAAATTAATGAAAATTGCATCTTGGGCCCAAGCTCTGAGGATCTGAAGTCGGCATAGTCGGCATAGTCGGCATAGTTGGCATAGTTGGCATACAGTGATGACGATGGTGTAACGATGGTGTGATAGATTTTTTCGGCCGTTGTGTAATGATGGTGATCTATGGCGTGTCGTGTTCTGCGAACTCAATGCACTCCAGTGTATCGTCAATGTCCTGATCGTGTTCTGTGAAAGTTTGATGCTCTGTGGTGTTGTTTTGTTCTGCGTGAATGTCAGGTCTCAATGAATGCGCGTGTGTGGCAATTGTAGTTATAGTGTGATGCAATGCTGCGCAGTGTGTATCGTAACGTAATTTAGTGTGCTGTAACGTTTATGCAACCTCTGCATGTATGCATATATATGATGTATCGGTGCTCGTGTATAACCAGTACATGTAGACATGCTTTGACGTTTGCATATGTGACATGCACGCAACGTTTTCATTGTAACGTTCAATGTATGTACTTCTGCAACATCGGAACATGGGCATGGCCTGACGATTCACAGTGCTGTGGCCAAGTAAAACCATTTGAGGCAGTGGAACCAGCAAGCCCAGCACATGGTCTACTGCTGCCAGACGACGTGTTGCACTTAGTCGCATGCTCCGGGAGTGGTTTAAAACCTGCCTATTTACCTTGTCACACGCTTCCCCAGATCAGTGCCTTGCCAATGTGACAGTGCAAGTTTGTTCGTTCTGGCACAGTCTGGGGCATTACCCTATTTTCAAGCAAGCATAGAGAAAGGGTGCTTGCGAGGACTGACGGTTCGGCTATATTGTCGCAGTACAGTGTGGCAGAAAGGCAACTATTGACAATTGGTAAGGCTTTGTAGACAAAGAATGACAAAGATACAAAGATGTTTCTTTGTTTGATTTCTTTGTTTGCAAGGCAAAAGATGTCAGGATTTGGCTCAAAACCGAGACAAGTGTCTCAGGTCCCAGGCCACTTGTGACAGAGCAAGGTGGCCATTTGATGCCCTTTGTGGGACGAAATGTGACGAAGATCCACCACGCACTATCGCGAGGAGATAGCAGGAGTAGCCGAGCTCATCGTCAACTGTTCTCGTGGCAACTCTGGAAGCCCTGCGTAAGCCCTGCGTAAGACCTGCTTTCGATGCAACAGTGTGCAACAGGCCGAAAGTGAAATCACGGACTGTATCGAATGCTGAGACTGCACTATGACACATCATCTTCGCGCTTGGGAATTAAGACATATTAAGAACTGATTATTAAGAAATAGTAAGACATATTAAGAACTTTTGACATATTATGTAAGACATTTAGAATTTGCCCTTTGAAAATTGGCGTGCTAGATTCACAATTTATGATGCTTCAGCTGCGCCCAAGCTCTTTTCGCGAAAGGCACGCTCACCAGTCCTATGCTGTTGGAAAGTTGCGAGTTTATCTTCTGTGTTTGGAGAATTTCGGAGATCTCTCGCGTTTGAGAGCCTTTTGGTGCGCTCTGGGACTCCATGTCACATCCACATCGCACTCCTCCTATCATTAGTCCTGTCACAACCTGCCACCTCCACGTCGCAGCTCCGTTTGGAACTGCATTGTTGAGCGGAGTCTCGCGTCCTGGCGCACGATGGCGCACGACAATCCCAATTTGTTTCCTGTGTTTTCATGAAATCGTGGGTCCTTTGGGTCGTGTGGGTCATTGGAACTGCCAAGGTCCTATTGAGCGTTGATGGATTCAAGGCGGGGCGCAGAAACAGGAGCGGCAGGATCGAAGGACAGCGTCTTGCGAATGTTGCGAATGTTGCGAATGTTCAATGTATCCAAAATTATCCAAATAGGTTGACAAGATTTGACAAGCCAAGATATTCCCTAGCCCTTTCATGTTTCACTTGCGCAAGAGCCCTGACGTTTCGGCAAATTTCAATGGAGGGCCATTTATTTAGGGATATTTTTTTTTAAGTTTAGGGATTTTTTTTTGGATTTCTTCCTGCTTACTCTATTGCCTCCTGCAGTGCTTCTCTGCTTCTTTGCTTCTATTCCTTTTTTTGTTTTTCTTGCTTTTCTTTGCTTT
>Ga0126342_10011229_pt1 | contig 16002 bp, 15 predicted proteins | sample Cyp1metagenome_FD_92528 | JGI IMG/M metagenome (GOLD analysis project Ga0126342, IMG submission 92528) | Coral microbial communities from Lord Howe Island, Old Settlement Bay, Australia - Cyphastrea 1 metagenome | ecosystem: Host-associated > Invertebrates > Cnidaria > Coral ... | reverse complement strand
CAACTACACTACATTACAACTACACTGCCACTACATTACAACCACATTACAACTACATTACAGGTACAACTACAACTGCAACTAAACTACAACTAAAACTTCAACCACGCTACACCACACTACGCCACACTACAACTACATTACAGCTACAATTACCACTGCAACTGCACTACAACTACAACTACAACTACACTACACTACGCCAGACCACACCACACTGCACTACAATTGCACTACAACTACACCACACTACACTACACTAGACTTTATTGCCCTTCAATAGGCTAAAACCACACTACACTACAGGGCGCTACACTGCACTACATTACATTGTACTACATACATACATTGCACTACACCTACACCTACAACTACAACTTCACTTAAGCTACAACTGCAACTAAACTAGGTTACAAGTAGAACTACATTAAAACTGCATTTTAACAACGCTGCAACTACAGTACCGCTACACTGCACTGCACTGCCTCCAACCACCTTTCGATCCATCAGCAGATTCGCTCTGCCATGTTTGCATCACACCAACCCACATTTCCTATAGTTTGCTATCTCTGAAACTTCCGCCGCCGCCTTGAGCGGTACTACTAGTACCTGTTTTCAGGCATTCCTTGAGCTCTTTTGTTGCCCTTCATATGTTTCGCATCCATATTTCAGGCAGTGTCTGGGAACCTAGATTTGAGGAGATGCAACGACGATCTGGAAATGTATGTGCATTCAACAGCTTACGACTTCTAAAACCAGTTGCTCCGAGAAGACTCCAAGATAGACCCTCTCCAGCACCAGAAGGCTGTGACTCTACGCCAGATGTGTCCGCTTGTGTTGGCTGATTGCATCTCGCGGCTAGCAGTTGGGTCAGGTCTTCCAGCGGACGGACATGCTGCCCATTCTATGGTTGCAGCTTTGGCGAAGTTCGCGTGGATGGGACCACCAGGCAAGATGAAAACTGCATTGGGTATGGTTCAGTCTGAGTGCCTGTGGGATCTTGCCGCTGGCCGCTTGAACACCTTGATGGTGGGAGCATCAGCCTCAGGCAAAGATTGCGCCACAGATGTAGCAAGGCGCCTAGTCGAGCGACTCCAAGAATCTGAGCGCATAGTCTTCTCTAGTGTTGTGAGCCAGGGGAGCATCACCTTGGCAGGCTGCTTGAGGAAACTCAAAGAGCATGGCAAGTGCTTGGTCTTCATACAGCCAGAGCTCGAAAAATGGGTATGCAAACGAAAGGAACAGTTTCTCCAGGAGTCGGATTTCATAGAAGTGTTGGACCCTGGTCTTGTTGGAAGGCTCACGTCTCAGGATACAATATGCGAGCGGCCACACGTGCTTGCGCTCTTAGGAGCTCAGCCTGCGATCTACTTGAAAGAACTCAGCTCTGAAAACATGGCGCGCCTGCGTCTGCAGGTCCCATGGCTGGACGAGACGCCTGTGAATTCTGGCTTTCAAGACGAACTGAAGAAGCGAGACGAGTCAGAGAAATTCATTTAGTTGATGCTGCGGGCAATTTTGGAACATCAGCACCCTGTCTCTGAGGAAACGGCGAGATTGCGATAAAGGCGACGCACGGCTGAAGAGCTCCAACCTGAGGACGCCTTAGGTTCTTAGGAGATAGCAGCACCTGGCCCCCAAAAACACAGCACACTTACTCGCCTCCTGCAGCTACAGTCGTGCTTGCTGGGCACGTGGATGGTGGCGCGCGTGCCTGTCATGATCATCCACATGGAGTGGGCGTCAGTACTGTCAAGAAGACATATAGCAAGGCCAGGCAACTATTACTTGACACTAAGAGTAAACGTATCAGCCTCGTAGCATGCTCAATGCGGCCAGCAGACAGACACCGTGCCCGTTGAATCAACGTTTTTGCGAAGGAGAAGCGGGGGTGGTGGAGTTGAGTAGACTAAAAACCCCTTGCTCCAAGAACTTCCAAATCCATTCTTGATGCTGCGGTACTCCTTTCTCTAGCAACGCCCAAGTACGTTCTTAATTTCTTAATATTGCGTTGTACATTTTCTCACAAATTCCAAGGGCGTTCTTGATGTCACAGTCCAACTTTGAAACCTTCGAAGTGCATTTAGGGTGGGGAGGGGTAGCAACGATTAGCAACGTCCTTTCACCCAAGAGCTTCCAAGTACGTTCTTGATGCTGCGATACTGACTTTGCTTATGCATTTTCCAAGACTATTTTTTGACCGCGCATAACTAAATTCCCTTAGAACTTGCAAGTGCTTGTGTGGTGGGGGTGGGTATGTATCAACCGTTCAACCGTTCAACCTTCATTTCGTGCGAAATTGCTGCATCTGAAGCTCCAAAACTACAATCTGATCTCAGTTTCTGATATTCGGCAATCATTTCGTGCGGCGAGCCGCCAAAAAGTCATAAAAAATCAATTTCAACGCCCGTTTGTGACACACACGATCTCCGCAAAGGGTTGCGATTGTGACAACTCCCTATTCGCATTCCGCCACACCTTTGTGCGTCCGATGCGCACGATTTCCTCAGAGTGTTGCGCGTCCCCCAAGACACAGTTACATTTCACCACACGTTTGTGCGTATTGTGCGTCCGACAAGCACGATCTCCGCAGAGGGTTCATCTGGCACAAAAGACTTCGCGTTTCGCCGTGCGTTTAGCGTCCGGCCCGCAAGATCTGCCGAGAAGGTCACGTTTCGTAACCCGCCTGGCTGCCGCTGCCGCCTGAGTTTTTTAAAAAAAATGAAAAATCGAAGTAGTAGTTGCGTAAGAATTCGCAGATACAAGTGGCTCGCCTGGAAGTGAATTTCTGTGTAAAAACTCCTGTAACAACTCCTGTATGACAATTCCCGTGTAAGAAATCTTGCGTAAGAACTCCTGTATCTCCTGTGTAAGAACTCCGGTGGAGGAACTCCTGTGCAACAACTCGTGTGTAACAACTCTTAGACGAATTGTTGCGCAAATTATATTGTAAAAAAATGTAGGAGATATGTAGACGCTGAACACTTGTAGAGGAAATTGCTGTAGATGATGTATATGATCTAGACGAAGTTGATGTGGATGACATCAAATGAATTCAAATGACGTATGTCAATGTGACGTATATGAACTTGATGATCGAAAACGGGTGTAAACGATGCAAATGATGCAAACGATGCATGAGGTGTAGATGAAGTTGATGTAGGCCATGTAAAGATGCAGGAGACGCTATGTAATGTAGCCCTATGTGGGTTAAGTTAAATAAAACCTACATTTGGCAGCAATTCTTTGGGACAAATTAGATTTGCAGCATGCCTCTGTTCGACTGCAGTCAGGGCTAAGGGTCGCGGTGAACGACCCCCCTGTTTTGGGCTGGCCGGACTCCAATGTGTTGGGCAAAAATGTAGGGCCTTAGGATGGCAATGGTAGTCGACTGGGATTTGGTGCTTCAGGTTAGCCCTGTGGTCAGAGGGGGGTCATGGGAGCGGGTTCGGGCAAGAAGGCGGATAAAAAAAAATGTATAGAACAATTAAAAACTGCGCGTTTTGCTTTCAAACTGGTGGTTAATGTCATTCGGCAGGGTACTCATAGCCATGGCAAGGGCAACCCAAGGCATCATTTCGAGATCGTCCATTATATAGGCACGTTGCGTAGAGAGTTCTCGAACGAGGCTATAAGATTGATCCAGGCGTTGAAGGTGGGGAAAAACACCTTCTAGCTGAGTGTGACCCATGGTCTAGAGGTCACAGTTCGATGGGCCGATCAAACACATTCCCACCCGAAACTCCACTTGAGATGACAAAAATTGAAAAAAAATGTCCGAACTGAATGCAAATTTTGTGGCCTGTGATGGATTGTGACCGTTTTTCCATTTTTTGGCCAACTCACAGAGACACGGCACTTTTTATTGCAAATCTTTTCCAAGCAGTTCTTACTCTTTGAACCTGGATGGAAAGTCGCTCAAACTAGCCTCTGTCGGCACACTAGCGTACCATCCAAAGATGCAATTCCGCCCTTCTCTTAAAACAATTTCATGAACTGGGCACCCCAAGGTGTTTTTGCTAGAACACCCCGAGATAGCGTGCTCCCCCTTTATCAGCAGCATATCAGGTGTCTAGCAGCTAGGCCCCCAGAAGAGCAAAGTCACACAAACAGCAAATGCTTCCAGCTGAAAATGCAGGAATTGACAAATCTAATTCTGAGCGTCGGAGTCTGTAGGAAATTTCACGCCGCGACATTACTAGCTCTTCTTTCAACCGGTTGCCTTTAGGTGGGTAAGGTGTGTGGCTGCCAAGGGTGGTGACCAGTTTCCTGACGCCTCTGCCCAAGAGCTGTCCCTCAGCCAAACCAAGTGTCCCACGTAAGGAGGCTGCTTCTCCAGAATTCAAACGTCCTCAATCAAATTTGATTAACATTGCTGACATCTGAGTAGGTTTGCGCATGAACATCATTTACATCATCTACATCTACATCTACAACAACAACAACTACTACTACTACTACGACTACGACTACTACGACTACTACGACTACTACGACTCTACTAGGACTACTACGACTACTAGGACTACTACGAATACTACGATTACTACGACTACTCTCACTACTCTCACTACTCTCACTACTCTCACTACTCTCACTACTCTCACTACTCTCACTACTCTCACTGCTCTCACTGCTCTCACTACTCTCACTACTCTCACTACTCTCACTACGACTACTACGACTACGACGACTACTACGATTACGACTACAATTACGATTACGACGACGACGACTACTACTACGACTACTACTACGACTACTACTACGACTACTACTACGACTACTACGACTACTACTGCGACTACTACTGCGACTACTACTACGACTACTACTACGACTGCTACTACGACTACCACTACGACTACCACGACGACGACGACGACGACGACTACTACTACTACTACTACTGCCACGACGACGACGACGACTACCACTACTACTACTACTACCACTACTACTACTACTACTACTATTACTACTACTACTACTACTACTAGTACTACTACTACTACTACTACTACTACTCCTACTACTCTTACCACTCCTACTACTCCTACTACTCCTACTACTACTACTACTACTCCTACTACTACTACTACTCCTACTACTACTCCTGCTACTACTACTACTATCAGCAGTGAAAAATATTTATTTTTTTGATGTTGTAAAAGGGGCATCAAAAATATTAAAAATGTAAGTTCGTAACCGAAGGAAATTTAGAAGTGAAACTTCGACAATATGGACACATGAAAAGCAGAGATGGGCAGAGTCAGAGAGAAGAGAAGAGCACAAGAGAGAAAATCAGAGAAGAGAAGGAAAAAAATTAGAGTTTTTCCAATGATTTGTGGCTCTGGACGGTCGACAAATATGCTCACCAAAGCGGCGGGTGCGGAGCCAGCTGGCCAGATGAGAGATGAACAATTGCACACCGTTGTGGCGCGAAGCACATTTCCAAGTCAAAACGTTAAAAACACAACAGGTTCGGACCACTTTTGGAAGTTGAGATGTCGAAAAAGTGCACGCCGTTGTGGCGCGAAGCACATTTCCAAGTCAAAAGTGGAAAAATCTGGGTGTACGGAGAACTTTTGGACGTTCAGATGTGCTTCCGCGCGGCAGGCGGAAAAAAAATGGTGCACCTGGTCAAAACTAAGTAAAACGTGAGGGTTTTGTCACATATCCAAAAACGATGGCAGGCATGGGACATTTGAAGAGGATCTTCAAAGATGCATTTCGCGTGGCACGCGCAGCACAAAAGACATGTCCATCAGAGATGTTAGGAGGTCAGGGCGCTGATTTCCTGTGTAGGGTGGCATTTTGGAGCATCAGATCGGTAGCTTTGCTAAGATGATTTTGCGCGACAGGCGCGGCAGTTCGTATGACCTGTCCTCAATTTTTCGTGGCAGGCGCAGTACTTTAGACAGGCGGGGTGGAAAAATCGCAAAACGCATAGGTTCGAGGCCGCCAGCGCTGCACTCAATTTTCGATTTTTGAAGGAAGTCTGGCAGAATTGTTTTGTTTTTTATGTTGTCGTTAGTTTGTTAGTTCGTTCGTTCGTTAATTAGCTATAAAGATAGATAGATAGATAGACAGACAGACAGAAAGATAAATAATGATAAATAGATAGGTAGGTAGGTAGGTAAATAATCAGAGAAAGAGAAAGAAAGAAAGAGAGAGAGAGAAAGAGTGAGAGAGATCAATCACCTTTTGATCCATCAGTGGTTTCGCTCTGCCATCCCTAATTCACAACAACCAACCTCTCCTATAGGTTTCCTATTTTTGAAACTTCCGCCACCGCCTTGTGCGGTACTACTGGTAATTTCATGACGGTTGTTTTTGTAACTTCGGTAACACAGTTATAACGTACCTCATCGCTGCCACAACTTCAAACCAGAACCTTATCATCCATGAGACAGCCGCCAGAAAGTTCCACTTGTGGAAGGCAGCGAAGCGAAGTGTTGCAAAATTATTTTCTTCGAGTGAACTCCACCAACTGACTTCTTTATGTTCGGGTCCTCCGCGCCCAGACCGAGCTGGAATGATAGGAGGTAACGCTAGAGAGTGAAGAGCGTAGCAACAACAAACCCAGTAAGAAATTGCGTTCGAAAATCAAGATCGTAGCAGCAAGGGCGTAGTAGGAAGTAGTGTTTGAAAGTTGGCCAGAGCCAGCCATGGTATCAGACCACCTGCGTGTTGCCAAAACCGCTGGAAAAATTGGAGTTTTGCTTGGCACGAGTTTTGATTTGAAAAGATTTGAAAAGCGCGTATCGGTAATTGGCACTTCGCCAAAAAAAATTGAAGCAGGCGCGACTAACAGTACACAACCTCCACGACAAAAAGATTAATTGTTTTCACGGTTTTGGAATTTTTCCACGCCCTTTGGCGCCCGGGCCAGTGTAGTTGCTTTCTAAGGCGTGCTGGCATGATACAGTGGATTGCTCTGATGTTGCATGTGGTGGTTTAATATTACAGATTACGTGGCTGTAGCTCCCCCTGCCCTCGCCAAAAACACCGAGACCTTCATGGAGTCGTCGTTGACATTGTTAGGGCGGGCTGTTGATCATGTTGTAGAAAAAAGAAACAGCATGTTTCAACTGGCCAAGGCGTTGCGAGCCGAAATCGGCTTGGCAGATACCGAAAAGTACGTAGTCCGAGTGAGGAACACAGAGAAGAGTTTGCAGCTGACAAATAAGTGGGTGCTCCGCTCCATATGTTCTGAAAATACTAATGGTAGCTAGCGGGCACACGCCGCTCCAAGTCTAGAACATGGCTTTGATAAGTTTGCATTTTCAGATGTCCACGTTTAGGAAAAAATACGTGTTTCTGAAGGAATTTGAAGGATAAACCGTTCCACACCACAGTTTTGAATTGTTCCACACAAAAGTCTTGACACCAAAGTAGAAAAATAACATAGCAAAAAACTATGTACAGCATGTCTTTGTTCTCTAGTTTCCATTTGCCTAGTTATTTTCGGGTTCTAAAAAACACCCGCTGCATTAATCTTCATCAATAGATTCAAACAAGACAAGGTTGCGTGTTTTTTGAACTTGTTCGGTATACAGTTGGCATACGCTGGTATACGGGCCTTCCTGTCTTTTGGCATCCAATCAGGTATGCCCTTGGTGTTTTTCTTCGGTATGCGTTCATATCTTGTGTTACGTCTTGCTATATTGCACTTATCTGCATTGGTATACGGTTAACATGCGGTTGGTATGTGATCGGTATGCGTGGGTATACGGATCGGTATACGTGGGTATACGGTGTTTTTCCTTTTGAACCCAGTTTCTGCCTTGATTACATTCTAACATATTTTGGTCGTGAGATCCTTACTTGGACCGTATGAGAAGCAACATACACCAACGAACATGCAGCCACATTTTGCTATTAGCAGATGACCCGCTCCAAGCGGATCCTCCGCTCTAGCAGATCCTCCGCTCCAAACGAAAAACAAGTTTAATAAAAAATTTGGCCCACATGTGCTAGCAGAACGTGCTCCAAATCATCACTCGAGAAACGAAATTGTCAGCTATTTAGAAAGTATTACACATTTGTTATTTAAAAAGGGGTCAATATGAAAAATTGAAGTTACATTTTCAACTTTTTGTTAAGTTATACCATCCGAGCCAAAAGTTTACAAATTTGCAGTATTTTGATGAAAAGATCGTTTTTTGAACATATTTCAGAAACAGTTCGTGTTTTTGCCATTTTTTTTTTCGACCGTGCTGAAAACGTGATGTTTCCATAGTTTTGAAAGGGATCTTAAAAGGTATACCTGGATAAGTTTGATGTTTATCCTGATGCATTTATCTGTCCTCATCTTTAATTAGTCCCATCTATGATGTCTCTAATAGCGCTACAGTATAGTGCCAGGAAACGAGGAAACAACCCAAGCGATCAGTCATTACAACTTTCATCGTGCTCATGGTGCCCAGATAGCTGTATTTCTGGGACCCATAGAAGACCCGTACTAACCCGTAGAATCCCGTAGTGCAATTCGAAAGATCGTTTTTCCACACGTTTGGAAAAAATTCGACGTTTGCTGACCGGTAGAAAACCCGTATTTTAGCCGCGGAAACCCGTAAAAACTCGTCCGAAAAATATTGTTTTTTCATGGTTTTTGGGGGTCCTGGCATAATGTGCTTCCAGTAGGTTTTTAAGCCTTATTAACATGTTTCATAGTTTCAAATTCGATGGTCGCATTGATGAAACATTTCTGACGATGTGCAGGTAAAGCAAAGAAGTGGATTGTATCCTGTCAAAATGCCGTAAATGCCTAAGCCAGAATGTTCACAGCATTTTGATGGTATGATGGTATATTTGGCACTGTCTTGGAAATAGTTGATTCCCAAAAGTTCGATTTTTTTGGGAAAGGATCGTGTTTTCCTAGGCGTCTGCGATTTCAAGGGTTTTGGGATCCCATGGTAAAAGTTACACCATGAAAACATAACTAAGTTACAAATTCAAGTTATTAACATCAAGTTATAACCTCGGTAAGACAAGTTATAACCTAGGTTTTGAAACTTATATCAATATATATACATATATAATTTGCCACAACTTCAAACCAGAACCTTAGTACCGGCCTCTACGGGCCTCTACGGTTTTTTCGGGGACGGGGACCCGTCATCTGCGACAGCGAGGCAGCATTACAAAATATACCCTAATCGTTCAGAATAATTCATTATGTCACCATGGTATCAAACTGGGTAAATCGGAACCCACCTGAAAGCATACGTTTCCAAGGAGGGAACCCAAGCACTCTGGCCACTGGTATCGACAAGAGCCTCACGCTGCGGCTCATGCAACGAAGTCGGTGATGTGGGCCTGAAATGATCTTAGGGTTCAATGATACTTCAATGCAAAGCACGCATGCAAATGCCCTAGGTGTGCAGGTCTTGCACGTATGAAAAAACTCTGTGGACATTAGCGGTTAGTCCTCGGCATGCCTTCCCTGTCTGCCTCCAGTGTTGTTGAACGTCAAGCGATGATTTTGGCATATCTGCGCAATATCTGCCTTCTAAAATGTGTTCGATCACTTCAACGATCTTGAATGCTTAAGAAAAGAGGGACATCACACAAGCCACCACGTCAGCTCAGAGATACATCCCCATCTTGAAGTTCATCCTGCCGGCGATGCTGCGGATATTGCTTGACATCAATGCATGTAATCCTGTGTAGCCACGCGATGGCAGACAATGTAGTTATGTCTGTAAATGCTGAAATTCTGATTTCTCTGGTGATTGGTTGGCAGAGAAAAAACAACACTGTAAAATGTACACGGCATGGACATGCTGCGAGGGAGACGCGCACGACACTGAACCAAAACTGACCATATAATATCATAGGCATACAGCATACAACCTCCAGTGATGGCGGCGCTCGTGATGGCACTATTGGCCTCACATTTGGTCTGCATTTGGTTGGACTCAGCGCGGCGTGGAGGGAAATCCATGGAAATCCCCTGCATCTCGCTCCTATATCACGTCCGCCCTCCTAGAATATGGGGTCATGATATTGCTGGAAAGATGCGGGCGCCATTGGACATTGGCCATTTCTGTTCAGCCATCATCGGAACGTGGTCATCATGATAGCACGATTCTTGTTCACTTGCTGCCTCACAGCACCATGTAACAGTTAGATTCAACTTCGACATGTGGCAATGAAACATATCGAACTATGCTTCATCAGATCCTCAAACGGGTCGGCGGAACCAAGGCGCAAAACGCAAACAGTTTTCATGTTTTTCAATCTCATGTGCTCTGGACAGCTTTGTCAAAAGTGACTTGTGACAAAGGAATGGGAAAGAAAGGAACATGTTTAATGTGATTTTCCTGGTTTGCCAATCCCCAGCTTTTGTTTTTCCTCCAGGGGTCCCCATAAAAAGACCCTCCTACGAGCATTGAGGGTGCTTCGCCAAATCCTAGAGTTTGGCGGGCACATCTTCTGGGTCTGCTCAATTGCCCACGTCTGCTGAACAGAAATTTGGGCAGGACAACGTGTACCAGCAGTGGATAATACACATGTGCAAAAGCAACCGCTCCAACAAGCCGACTGCAGCGCAGTCTGGATGTGAGGGCTGCAGAAGATCAACCGAGCTCGCCATGCGCCGGCATGGGCAGCAAAGAGGCAACAGACACAGGATGACACAAGTTTCTTTGAAACAATCCCAATTCTTCACGTCATAGATGACACTGACCCGCAGGTGTGTTGCTCGGCCGAACACTGACTGGGAAAATGCCCTGCCGGAAAAGGATGAAGTGCGCGCAAATGGCAGACTCATGATTGTGATGAACCATCAAGGAATCTGGAATTACAGCTGGTGGACACATGATTGCGATGAGCCATCAAATGAGTGCCTGGGTGTATCATGTACCGTCATTGACTTGGTTCTGGGTGTCCTTGAAATGCAAGTAATGCAAGCGAATAAGTCATGCAACCCACACAGTGCCTCAAAATCACCGACCCCATTTACCCACAACTGCAACCTGTATACATACTTGAACTCTTCGGAACTTATGCTATATGCAACATCATCCACACAGCTGCCAGATGCTGCCAGTGTTAAAAATCAAATGTGACAAACCCCTATCCCCTGATTCAGACCACAAAAAAAATGATTACAAGCACCTCCAAATTGTCAGCGTCCGTTTCGTCAGCCAACTGACATCCTCGGCCAAAGGGGAAACTGGGCATTGCCTCACTGCTACAAACTGACACTGTCACATCTGAGAAATGCGACCTTGTGGAAACAAAGGCTACAAGGTTCAGTTGCTCGCTGTTAAATCTAGTTGTAGTTCACTGCCCAAAAATACTTGTGATCCCACGCGGCAACCCTGAGCACCGCACTTCTTTGAACATTTGGAAGGTGTCCATCACGGCATCAGACACAAATGGGCGACAGCAGGCAATATCAGACACCTCTTTGAAAGGCCGGATGGGCTATATTAATTAGACCACATCAGTGACATCAGGCACAGATGACAACAGAGTGCGTCAGTGTGATAACATAGGACAGCTGACACAAATTAAAGAAGTCCAGGCACGACAGCATGTTACAATAGACTCTAGGCTATAGCCAACTACCATGGCATCGATAGCTGTATAAAAAGGCTGCTCAACAAAAACATCCCATACGCTCTGGATTGCAAATGTTACGCTCAAATCACAATCTTTAGAAGATCAAGGAGCAATGAGACAATGACAAAATGTGTCGAATCCAGTGTATTGCAAAAACTCAAGTTCCTGCATGTGAGCACCAATTTCATTGGCGCTGGCCTAAACCTTGTCCAAAGTGTCCACCCCAAAACTATATTGTTCCAAGTCTTGGGGACTTTGAAACATCATGGAAGATATCGAAACAAAAGGACATCCATGCCACAAACCCACTTGGATGAAATAGCGTCAAAATGGTGGGCATCTACTTTAAAATTACGCCAGCAGAATGTGTCATGGTTTGCCGTGGTCTAGATGTACATGTTGTTTCAACTTGCACGTTGGCGAAATGATACCGGTATAGTTATTTCATGTTTTTTTTAGCGGAAGGTAAGCAGCTGTGATCAGCTGCGCACGAGCGGCCGAAAAAGGTTTCCCACCTTGCAGAGGTGGGGTACAATTTAAACATAATTAGATAGGATCAAGAAAAACCAGCATAATATCTTAAAAATTTTGCCTTCTTAGCAACCCACTGGTTGAACATTGTTTTCATTGGTTTTGGATGGTTTTGGATGTTTTCCAGTTTCTGGGCTAGTGTGGTGGTTGTGGCCCTAGTGGGAATGAGTGGGAAAAGGAAAATATGTTGTTTCCACTGGTTTTTGATTTGTTTGCCAATTTCTGGGTTGGTTTGTGATTGTAGCAGCTGCCCACTTTGGTTTTTTTGAGGCGTGCCACGCATCTCCAATACCTCTGGAATAATTTCTCCACTGGAAAGCCCACAAAATGGCACTCAACCTGGCTCTCTCCTAGAGGTTTTCCCAACCTGGCATACGTCCCCCTAGTTCTTCCATATTCCCTCCATTGCCATCCAAAGAACTCTCGTTGGCCATAGTGGGAATGAGTTGGAAATTGTTAGGTTCCTTTCACACGAAGTGAAAGTGGAACGTCAAAAACGGATTTTAAATTGCGCAGATTGACAGGTTTTGCACAAAAGGAAAGTCAAACGGCAAAAACTGAGGTAAAACTATGATTTTGCAACATCACAAAATGTATTCTGTGTAAAGGCTGCGTAAAGATATCTTTGTGTAAAAGGTTCTCTTTGTAAACCCTTCTGTGTGTAAAAATGTCTCTGTGTAAAGGTTTCTTTGCGTAAAGGTTTCTCTGTGCATTTTTTTGTGTAAAAAATTATCTCTGTAAAAACTTCTGTGTGCAACAGTTTCTGTGTGAAAAAGTTTCTCTGTGCAAACGCGTTTGTGTGTAAAAATCATCTGTGTAAAAAATTGTTTGTGCAAAAGTTTTTCTGTGTAAACACGGCTGTGTGTAAAAGTTTCTCCGTGTAAAGGTTTCTCTATGATAAAAAAAAGCTCCGTTTAAAGGCCCCTCTGTGCAAAGATTTTTCTGTGTAAAAGTTTGTGTGCAAAGGTTCCTCATCGTTGACCGTTGATATTTACATACACACATCTGATGTGATAATTTCATTATCACTAAAACTACATTTTTAGGCATCAACAAGATCATTCATCACTCATCACATTCCATCATTCATCATCCGTCATCTTCATATTTTCTTTTCCATCCTGTCCATAATCGCTATATTTTCTATATGTCCTCCTGGTGTTCAAACCAGGTGTCAGGCGTTTCACATGACAGGGTTTCTTTTTGGTGCAATTATTTTGTTGCTTTGATATTTCAATTTGCATGTGTGTTTATTGTGTTTCCGTGTCCTTTGGACCTACCCACATTGAAACATGTAAGATTGCACTATTTGGTGTGCAATTTCAGAAATAGGCCGCCAAACACGTGATAGCTACACGTGTGCCGTGTTGGTAGCGCTGCCGATCGTGCGATCTCGAGGTTTCTGGTTTTGACCGAAATTGTTTGGGATTTCGTGTGCTATCAAACGGTGTGCGGATCCAGCATGTATTGACGACAAAACCGGGGCCGGAGTGCAGGACACTGTGCCCTGAAGGAGAACCCAAATACAAAGAAGTGTTTGGTTCACATCAGCCTTTCACAAAACATACAAACATATGGCAAAACATGAGATTGCATATACCTCTGCAAAATCATTTTGTTGGATGATATGATTTGCAAGAAAATTGGCAGTTCACTTTTATGCATCATCATTGGATTTACAGGTGATTCCTTGCAGTCATCGTGAACGCCATGATGTTTCCGGGAATGGCTGTGCCTGGTCGGCCAGCTGCAAGTCGACCCGCGGCTTCTGCGCTCCCTGTAGGGCGAATTGACAACGCTGCGGCTGTCCTGGTCTCACGCCCAGAATGGGCACCACCCAGGCTAGAGACCAAGGACCTGGGTCTGAACCGGCGTCCACTGTCCGCAAAACAACACAAATTTGGCACCCAACAAAGCACCCATAAACACCTACCAAACAATAACTTGATGTTTGATGGGTTGCAACTCAACAGGACTTCGCCTCGATGGACTCGAAAAGCCAGTGGCTGTGCTGAATGATGTGGCTGGAATGTATCAGCAACATGGATGGGGAATGACGGGAACATGGAACTCCCACATTTTTTTTAGATGATCCTATCAGTGATTTGATTTTTGCCTCTCAGGTTAATGCACTTCTGCCAAAAGAAGCTGGGGAGCATCTTTAAGGGAGGGGTTGCATGGCTGCAACCCAATCAAAAACAAAGTGACACAGAGCAACGCTGTATGATGATTTGAGTGACTGACATGAAAATTAAGTCAACCTGCCTCGCATTGCCGGCGTTTGTTCCAGGATATCGTCTACACCAACAACAAGTTTCCTATGGGTTTTCAGTCCATCGCGTTTCGGATTAATGGAGTTTCAAGCTGCTGATTTCGACTTTGTTGTTGATAAGACTGTGTTTTAAGGGCGACTGGAACAGAGTAGCATTTTTGTAGGCCTTTCGCAAGGTAACAAGGACGCAAGCGCGGTTAAGTATGCAAAACAGGCACAGTTGGTTCCATCGTATTTATGATCATTTTATGACACATTTGTTCATTGGATTGATTCATATTGATTTATTTTAACTAAAAAAAGGAAAAACATGTTGACCGGGTTTTGACCTTGCATACTGACATGCTGAGCAGTTTTCAGGTGAAGTTGGTTTGCCTTGGCGGGCAAGAATTTGCTGGCGAGTTGAAACCATCAGCCACTGAGGTCGGGTTTGTAGGGTTGCGTGCCGCACTCGCAAATTTGCAAACAGTGAGTTGTGAGATATTTGTGAGTTAACACTACTCCCCGTACCTCCATTTGGCAGCAATGCTGGGGGGGCATTCATAAGGATGTTGTATCATGTTGGGATGTGTTGGGCTACCAAGGTGGTCGGTTTCAGTGTTTTTGCCTGGCCACTTTGAGTCCGGCTTGTAGGCAGAGCAGGCTGCAGCACAGCAAGCCGTAGAGTCCTTCAAGGCTGCAAAAGTCTGGGGGGGGGTGTTTTGCTATTTCTTTTGGGACACCAAGTTCGATTTTTCTGATCTTCCTGTCAATCCTCTAGACTCATCTACGTAGACTAGAGCAAATATTACAGTGACACCTGGATGTAGGCTGAAATTTCTGCTCTTGGCCTTGATCGTGGCGTCGAGGCGTGAGGTTTTGTTTATTATCTTGTTCTGCAAAGACTGGTTCCACAGCGGGTCAATTGTTTTTTCTGTGTTCCCATGAAGCTTGGAGGTGACCAGAAAGAGAAAAGGCGGACCTATGGAGCCCAGTGTCAAGATCAAGAAGCAAAAACTGCCACCTGGAATGTCTTGGGCTCAGTTCTCAGCATTGCAACGGAAAAGATGTTATCATCGGCTTCTCTGTTTCATTCTGTTTCTACTAATTTACTGCACCATTTCAGCTCTGCTCAGATTGGGTGAGACTGCGGTGGTTCCTCCTGAAGCCACCGCAATCGTTCAGACCAGCAAGATGGAGCTCAATACCCATTGCTCCAAAATTGTCCGCAGAGTCATGGAAAAGACCGTGGCCTTGGCGAAGGGGCTGTGGCACTTGAGCACCAAGATCCACCAAGCAATGCCTACAGGCAAAGGTGAAAGTAACCTCTTTAAGCACATAGGATATCATAGGATTATTAGGATTGCAGAAATTAGGGGTGGAATTGTGTTTTGTTGAAGGCGTCTCTTTTAAGCTTCCGCCAGCCTGAAGGCGGTATTTATGACATAGCCAACAGTAGCCCACTTGTTCATCTATTATTCACGTCGCTTCGCGACGGCAACCGCCCGCACCGCATCGTTAGGCAGCCGCTCGTAACTGCCAATGATGTCGGCCATTGAGACCAAAAACATCCGAAAGTACTGATTGTCAGGAAAAAAAAACCGCGAAGAATTTGATAGCCATGTATAGCGGACCAACGCAGT
>Ga0126342_10011228_pt1 | contig 16003 bp, 16 predicted proteins | sample Cyp1metagenome_FD_92528 | JGI IMG/M metagenome (GOLD analysis project Ga0126342, IMG submission 92528) | Coral microbial communities from Lord Howe Island, Old Settlement Bay, Australia - Cyphastrea 1 metagenome | ecosystem: Host-associated > Invertebrates > Cnidaria > Coral ... | reverse complement strand
ATATATATATATGTAAAAATGATATTATACATAAATACATCAATAAATCAGGTATCATGTGTTTCCTGAGTGACATGATGTGGTTGTAGATTGAATGATTGCTGGCAAGGAGTGGCCCAACCACAGAGAATGCAGCAACAATATGAGCTGAGTCGATTACTTTCGTACTTCCAAGCATTTTAAGCATGAAATAGACAAAAGTATGATGGACGTGACAATGGAGGCTGCTGCATGCCCGGGACCTTGCAGTTCAGAGCCAAAGGCTCGAATTCAGTGTTTTGAATAGTGCGGGTAGTGCTTCTGCCAATTTCTTAGTTGGGAAGATATTTGTGCGAGCTGCAAACATTCACAACCCACTTGGGGTTGGATCCATCATATCTTAGACGATCTTAGACATCTTATCTCCTTTGGCATTTTTGAAGCAGTGCTCGGGCGGTGTACTCGTACAGTGTATGCATCAGCCAGTTGCCAAGAGCTGCGCAGACCATACCAAATTCCCCCGTGCGATGACAATGGAGGAAACATGGCAGGTTCTCTATATTGACTTTTGTGCGAAATGCGAAGGCAAATGAAGACCTTCAGAAATAGAGGGCAAACAAAAAGGCTGAGCGGAGCAGCACCAGGTTTGCACAACCTTCGGTATTCTCGTCAAGGATGCTCCCCTATCATCCCTAGTGACTGGCACCTTTTGTGCTTCCAAAAAGAAAATTGCTGCCTACAGTCTTTCTCTGGAGAGTGGGATGATATCCGAATTGGGAACAGGCGATCTGCGGATTTGACTTATGAGGAGATGTGAGGGGTTCTGGGTGTGAACATGCTGACTTTCATTGATGTCGTCATCCATCTCTCCATTGGACCTTCGAACGCAGACAGTGCAAAGGACCCAAACAAGTCCAAAAACGCAAATAGCAAAGATGTTGCCAGCAACTTCAAGCAGTTGCAACAGAAAGCAGTTCCTTTATTTCGCCCAACTTACACATGACCACATGGCCTACATTTCACAGAGAATAGCGATAAGGAGAGCTATGAGAGCTATGGACCATTGAGCCAGCCATTTGCACCGGCCATGGACATGAAAACAGGCAGGTCGACGGAAGTGATCTTAGCATTGTGGTGACACCCATTTAGCCCCATTTAGCTCCTAAACTTACGACTAACTGGAATATTTTGATTTGTTACCATCTTTGCTTCGGTGCCTTGTCATGATTTGTGGCTGTTGTTCATTTGACAGTCTAAGTCTATCTTTCTTCTTTCCAGTGATTGTTTTCCCTTCAATTGCAAGTGCGGTCTGGCCTTCATGTGATCGCACAATCAAAGTTCTTCCCTCCAGGAAAACATGAAGAACTCTAGCGATGTGTATAGTATTGTGTGGATGTGTGAGATGTGAAAACCATTGAAAACCTATAAACAAGATCGAATACGCAACCATTTCAACAAGTGCCCTTCAAAATGCAGTGCCCTTGGGATTTCCTACTGCCCATGTTGAGGACATCGCATCACGCCAGGCTTATGGCTCCCCGACGGGGCCATGCTGAGGCAGTGATAGCAAGCCCCATCGCCAGCCTGTATATACCATATATACCTATAGTGCTACCGCATGCTACCGCAATGTCTATTTTGCACCGCATACACAAAGAGAAGCTGTGGCATTTTACAGGGCAGTCTTTCGCAAGCTTTTCCATTTCATTTACAAACACCGTCAACCATCCATAGATGTGAGCTGTATAGACACTTTGACCATTGTTTTGCTCAGCACGCACACACCCACACACATTCATTTGGGAGATTTTGGAAATAGATTTGAGTTGGGTTGGGTCATGCCGTGCACTGATTTCACTGCACAGGCCATGTCGGAGCAGCTGAGAAAACTTGTGGGCTCCAAACGAGATCATCCACCATGGAAGGAGATCAAATTCAGGTGACGGCACGACATCTTCTGCCTACAGCTACTCTAAGTATCAATTCTTTTGTCTGGGCACATGAAAAGAAACACCAGGTGCGAGATCTTGGGAACGTCTACTGTAAGTTTGCCCCGCAAATCTTCAAGATCAAACCCATCTTTTATCCTTATGAGTGGCGGGAACTTTGCACAGATATGGGTTTGTCTGAAAATAGGATTACCCCCAAATTTGATGGAGTTAACATGAGTTAACCACGGCCAATCATTATTTTCCCCACGTTATGATTTTGAGGCAATCCCCATAGACACAGCTGGGGATGGATCAACACCCAGATTTTGGGTGATGAGCACACACATTTACCAACTATGTCCATTAGGCTACCAGGGTTTTGACCCATACCCATATGAATGTCAACTTGGTAAACCGGAAAAGTCGGGTTGTTCCAGGTGCTCCTTCCACAACACGATCTACGATGTTCTGAAATCCAGAGGTTTCCGAGAGACAGAGGCAGAGCATGAGGAGCAGTAAAACATGGTACAGAAAGCCACAGCGGTTCTGATGTATATAAATATATATAAATTATATCTAATATTATTATTGTTATTATTATTTACTTATTTTATATATACTGTACACGGTACTGTATATACACATTCATGAACACAAGAATGCATGTGTATATTCAGTGTATATACTATGTAATGTGTGGCAAGAGCATCCAAACAGCTTTCAGGACCATGCACAACTTGGACGACTTGTATTGTGTCGATTTGTATCGATTTGTCATGATTTGTAGTTTTGGTAGGACGGTGGTACCCAAGAAAAGGGTTGTTTTACTGTTGCAGACGAAGCGGCACCTGTTGATGCTTATGAAACTGTCTTCGAAATATAAGATATATAAGGAAGTGTACCGTGTACCGACAGTGACAAGATGCGGGAAACACACTATCGACCGAGCCAATATTGTCTAGAGTGAATTCTCTTGCAAGAACGAGCTCGATTGGGACTTATTCTGGTGCGACAAAGACTTGCCGGCAAGTTTCACGCTTTGCATGAAATTTGCGCAGTGATTTGTCTTCGCGATCGAGCTAAATAGATTTGTTGTCCTTTGCCCCAAATCAGGAAGTCTGTGTGCTTTTCAGATGTTTTCACAGAGTGAGTTCCGCTTTGAACTCTGTCAATTCCGGGTGCTGGAAATTGAGTCTGGCCAGGAATGGATTCACGAAGCTTTTGATCACATTCACCTTCAAGCTCATCAGCTCCTCGACAGCAGGGAAGGAAACTCCGATATTTTAGATATAGATAGCTCAGATTGTTGCAGGGAGTTTAGCCACATCTGGTGTTGATTGATAATGTCACAAACTGGTATTTTATATATACAATGTATTCTACCCATTTTGCCCAGTTTGTCCCAGTGGGACCTGCACAGCTTTCGCCAAGCTTGGCTCAAAGTGACTTCCCATTGGGTGCCATGACAGCCATGGCATTAGGTGCTGAAATGGACTTGGTTTCCTCCAAAGGAGAGATTGGGTCGGAAGGCTGGGATGCAACACCAAGTGCTGCTGCGATGCCTTTTTTGGCGCTGGAAGCTGGAGAGATAGAAAACCGGCTGCGAAAACACACCATTGAACTCACTGAGCCAGCCATTGCCAAGACTGCTGCCTTTGAACGGAAGCTGCATGAAGTTCGACTATATACAGATCAAAATGCCGAGAATCTGAAACAATTACACCAGAAGCTTTCAGGACAGGAAAACCTGAAACTTACAGTTGAATCTTTTAGAGGGGAACTCTTTGAATGGGATAAGGAGCGCAGAGACCATCAGCACTTGATGAATGAAAAACTATGTCTGCAGGAAGATGAGCTGAGTGCTCTTCATCGGAAGATTGAATTACAGTCCTTTCGGACTGAAGCTTGTAATCGAGGGCTCAAGCAGATGGGGGATTTGTTGGCTGAAACCAAGGATGAACTCACTGAACTCAGAGGCTATTGCTCGGAGCGCATCGATATAAACCGTGAGAAGATCTCGAGGTTGCGAGATGAATTGGAAGCCAAGCATTCCGCCATAGAGACCACCCAGTTTAGGCTGAGCGATGATATTACCAGCATGACTACAGTCTTTCAACATGTAAATTCTGAGGTAGAGAAGATTGCGGTCAACACAGCCCAAGCTGTGCAGAGTGTTCAGGAGTTGTGGCATGTGAAAGCCACGGTGGCCAGTGTGGAAGAGCAGCAAGAGACGTTTGCAGAGTTTTCCAGGAGCCTGACAGATACTGTTGGATCTTTAAAGATGCAACTGGACAGTCTTCTGACGAATGTCCAGGTGCAGTTCCACACTGCTACGCAAGTCATGTCTGCTTCCACTTCCAAACAGATTGAAAGCATGCGCAGTCAATATTCACAAGATATCGAGCAGATGGACAGTATTATCAAGGAGAACACAGCTATAAATCAACGGGTCAGTGATCAAGAAGAGAGTTTCCGAGCCAGCCTTGCAAGTATACAAGAACACTTTGGAGCAGAGATCTCCAAATTGCATCTTAGCCTCAGTGAGAAAGACAAGCCCGATACAGTTCGGGAACAGTTCATAATTGAGGTGCAGCAGCTTCGTCGCAATTGCAAGGAATTCCAAGAACGAATCCTTCAGCATGAGCGTGCTCGTGCCTTGGAGAGGGATGCCATGCATGCCATCGTTGAAAGTCAACAAATTTCAGCCCAGATACATTTTCATGACGACCAAGACCGCAACAATATTGCCCTTTTCGGGTGCAAGCCCGCAGAACGCAGTGAAGGGATGTTACCCAGCCTGGATCCCAAATTGCAGAACCAAACCCCTCGCTCAAAAGAAAGTAGTAAGGCGCTAAGTGCTCCATTGGTGTCGTTAGATAAACGCTGCTTGTCGTGTTGCGGTGGAGCTGGAAGTGTTTTAGCCGGCTTTAAGATAGCTTGTCTGAATTACACCGCTGGTCCTGTTGAATACCGACAGACCATGTATTCTCGAGCAGACCTTCTACACTTGCAAAGCAAGTTGGTAGACCAAGCGTATGACAGAATGCGGCGGGCAGCTAACATGTAGCAAAAAAAATGGTGGCAAAGCGGCGGGTGGCAGGGAGTTGTCAGCACGGCAGCTGCATTTGGGTTTGACAGAGTAGAGTTTCGTTATTGGGTTTTGGTGGAAGGGAAGACGCAGAGGACAGGTACAAAATGGTACAAATGGATCCTCAAATGCCAGTGGTCAAGGCGAGTGAATCACTTTCGCAACCACTATGAGTTGACCAGGCCGGGGCACTTCGCAACTCACACTTTGACTTACAGCTGACTTACATGCATAAAAGTATTTGATTCAGCTCAGAGACGAACGGCGACGAATGAGAGGTTTAGGAGGTTTCAACATGTTCACGGATAGTTTGGAATATGCTCAGCCAGTAGTCCGTAATACTTCAACAGAATTTATCGGAATTTCAATATGTAGCTTGGACGATACCAGGAAGGATTTGCTGGTGAAGAACATTCGCCGTGCTCATCGCCAAGCTTTGAAGGACCCACGTGCTGAGACGGGCAACGTTCCCTGGGATGTCAGGGGGCAATTCAACCCAAATGCTCTCCTTGGGGAGCAGACAAGATGCACACAATAAAATCAGTCTTGTGTTGCCGGCATGCATTTTTATATACGTATTTTTATGCATTTCGTGAACTTTTTAAATCAACGAGGGCACTGAATCTTGGTGTGTGGTCGTTGTTGCCTTTGTACTTATCACCTCCGACGTTCCATGCCAGTTTGTCTTTCCTGTTCAACCTCCAAAACAACCATGGCAAGTGGAAAACTCTTTGCAACTGACTCACTGCAGGATGGTTTGATGGAAGAGGTGCTATTCCATGGGCATGTTTGGAGTGAGCAACCAGCATCTGTTTCCATCATCCAAGAAGAATTATAATTATACTAAGCAGGCTCATGGGAGTTCATAGGCATTCATAGGTACATATACTCCTGTAACAAGTCAGCTGTATCCGCCTGGTGTGTTCTTATACGAAGTCGACAGTGATGCGTGAGACGTGCACAATATTGCATACTGTAACACGGAGAAAACGCTGCATTAAACATCATTAAACCACTTGTATATCTTTGTGAGCTTGTGATTTGCGGAACGAAACACCAGCTGATCTACCTGGAGGCACAAGGATTCGCTGCTTGCTCCCCAACAACCTTTGTTTTGCCCTTGGAGCATGGACCCCAGCGCTGCGCATTGAGGGGGAATCATTGAGGGAATCACTGAAGATTCACAGCTACTATAAATTCGCTTTTACAAATGTGCTCAGCTGCCACTCTATAAACACGTTGTACGTGACTAGCTACTTTGAACATAAATGAACTTTGTGGTGTGTTTGTGAAGGAAATAGTGTGAACTAGGGCATGTCACAGTTCTGATCCTGGAGTCGCACCCGAAATTGTCCGATACAGGCAGCCTTGGACCCCTGAAACTAATCACCTTCCATGCTTAGCATGATTGATATGCAATTGCTGTGTAGTCCACAATGAAGCTGGCATTAAATATGATTACTAAGACCCAGGTATTCGATGTTTGTCGAAGAGTGGCCATCTTAGACTGGGCGGTCTCAAGATTGTAGATGCGAGATTTGCACATGTTGACACACCTTAGCAACCCTAAACACCTTTGGTGGTTTCTTGCCATTGTGTGAGAATCACATTTCTGTGAAAGGGAGGGCTGCTTGATAGAGTCCTGTTGACAGAAGAGTCTCACCAAGGTTCAAGAAGCAACAAGCCAATGGCACAATTTGGATCATGAAGCCCGTGGGAAAGCTGCTTGGCTAAGCAAAACGCAACTCATTCCAAGATCCAGAGATGTCGGATGCGGACAAGGCTATAGCTCGATTTCTTTGCATCTTGAAAAGGTCGCAGGGGCGTGGAATTTTCCTCTTCGACCGGCTGAGTGTCTTGGTTAAACGTTAAATCATGAGAGCTTGTTGATGTCTGGAATCATTTTTGCAGGGTCGCTGAGATGCGAGCATGGACCACCCTACAATTCGACCATGGTGAATGATTGTGTATGATAGTGAACGATTGTTAATTGTACGTCCAAAATTCATCCACCGACCTTTTCCTATTTCACAGGATTTTCCTGCCTGATTGCCCGCACAAGGCCAAGTGTCTAGCTGGCGCCAGGAGCTGGTTGTTCAATATGTTGATGTCTGAAAGTCATCACAAACTCGTGACGCAGCAGTCTTTCAAGGGTGACAGCTGAGCCACAGCAGCCTTCTTTAAGACATGCGGCAAACAGAGACTTTCTGAAGGCACCCACAGAATGTGGCTGCTGTTCAAGAGATCTTTGTATAATCACCACCCTTTTCGTGGGGTGTAAGCATGGGGGACGTTCAAAAAATGTAAGCAGCAATTTTGACCCCTTCGTAATTTTTCCCGATGGGGGTCGACCCCCCCCACGTCAAAAACCGAGCCCTGGAAGATTTACATTTGGAGGGGGGGGGTCGAAAGTCATAGATACGTCACCCCGTACCCCCCGCTCGTTCCCCCCGTACTCTACGGAGGTAAAAATTGTTCACTGTCCGACCCATTCCATTGTCCGAAAACTGTCTCCACGAAGTTTGCAGATGTTTGTAATCAACCTACACCTAAGGTCCATATTTCCTTGCAGAAACTGCTCAAAATAGATGGTGAAGCCATGTAACCATCACACACCTGAGGTCCATATTTCCTTGCCGAAACATAAAGGCTCACAAAGGGCTTACTATAGGTGCCCCATCAGGATTCATTTTAGGTCCATTTCAGGTTCATTTGAGGTGCTTTTGAGGTGCATTTGAGATCATTTTGTTGCTAGACTTGCGTTTCATATTGGTTGTCAAGCTTTGAAGATGTACAGGTTGGCACCATTAGACGCATTAAGCAAGGAAATATGGACCTTTGGTGTAGGATGGCTAGATGAGTTTATCTTGATTTTATCATCTACTTTGAGCTGTTTCTGCAAGGAAATATGGACCTTAGGTATAGGATATTTACATGATTTTTACACCTGTGCTCAATTGCTTCCTCATAGGCAGGAGGTAAATTTGAAGACCTTCAACATATCATTTTTCATTTATTTGGAGTTCAAGGATTTTCCAGCAATTTGCAAGGAATAATAAAACCTTCTATACCTCTATGTTACATGTGGACATGATAAAAAAGGTGCAAAAAAAGCGTAGAATGTATTGGAAATACCAAGCAATTGGGATCCTACCAACTTTTAGTTTGCATGTTTGATTTTCTGCAATTCGGCAGCTACTTGCAGACCTTCACACTATAATTTCACATTTTTTCATTTTCTTGCATTTTTTTCAAAAATGCCATCTTACATTTTGAACGCACCCCTGCGTTTTTTAAGAGAATAAATGAAATCCCGTAAAGAATGAGGGGACCTACTAAAATGAAATGTTGCAAATAGAACGTAGTTAGAAAATAAATGCTTGCTGACATTTACCAGGCCCCCCTCCCTCAAAAACGTCTAAATTATGTCCTGCAATTTGGGTACGTCCCCCCCTTAAAAGGGTAGTGATTTTGTATACTACTATGTAAATATACAGACATCAACACATCGATGTCACCTGTGGCTTTAACATTACAGCCGATTCCAGCCGGCTGACAGAATTGAAGGACCCAAAGTGGATGCGCCTGCAGAAGGAGGGAGAGCAAAAACCCAGAAACAAAAAAGACGGTGGCAATCCCAGTGCTAGTCATTGAGCCATGTCAAATGTGTTTAGATGCAATTGAGCAACTGCATTGGGCATGATTGAGGCGACGAAGATGAGGAAGAAAAGAAGGAAGCTGAGCCTTATGTGGCCTGCCTCTCAGAAGCGATCTGGAGGTGATTGCTTGTGAGAGGCTGGTTCTTGAGTCCTGCCCTAGCGGCTTGATAGGGCTTTTCTGAAGGAAGGACTTCAAATCAGTTGACCAACTGACAGTTGTCCTTCGAGGTTCAGCGGTACTTGTCGGATCCTTTGCTGATTGGTGGGAAGAAGTTTGATTTGCGACTCTATGCCCATGCCTCAGGTCCACAAGCAGAGCGGGTCATGGAAAGAGTTTAGCCATGAGAAATGTTTTCAGGGATCAACGCAAGGGTTGCTGTTCAAATGTAAAGCGAGTCAACCAGGAAACACATTGATGTTATATTATATATAATATGATTATGATACTGTTATAATTATAATATTGTAATATTGTAATATTGTTATATTATATAATTGTATAAATATATAATACATTATTGAACGTATGATATCCCCAACATTTCCCATTCGACCATCACAGCTCCTTACCACTGGTTCTGGCAATTCCCCAGATATGACCCCTGCCCCATCAGGTTCTGGTCACGAGCTACAGCCCTCTGACAGTCTACCTGCTTGCGCCTGAGAGCTGTTGCGGCTGTTGCCTGGTGAAGCAGTGGGGATGGCTATGTATTGCTCAAACATGCTCCTGAAATACTCGTTCAACATTCATCAATATATGTTCGTAGTATATATATATATAGATACTGTGTGTATATATATATAATTTATTATATATATAGATATGATAGATATAGTGTAATTATATATATAATATGGTCACTCCCCCCAGAACCTACCTCTCTGCAATCTGAGCTTCAACTTCTCCCTGACCCACCTCTCCACCTTTTAAGGACCACTTCCAGTGCCAAAACCTGGTCTGCATCTCTCCCATTCTCAAAGCTCTGCATCGCTTTGAAGTTTGTTTTCAAAACAAAATCCTTCTATATACTGTATATATATATATAAAATACTCCTTTAGATTTCCTCTATAAAATAGGGATACCCAGCTATCGTTTAAAATGACAATTTTACACAGCTGAGGTCTGTGCACAAGTGTCCCAAAAAATACAAAAAAAGAAGATCCTGATTTTATAGGACCAATCCATGGGGGCCCAGGAACCTGACTTTATCAAGGCCCAAGCGGAATGGGACAAGCTGCCAATGCATCTGACTAATATGATAGTTATTGAGGTTATTGAGGTTTCGGGCAGCACTTGATCCTCTTAGAGATTGTGATAATGTAATCGATAGATAGATATGATATAAAGAGAGAGAGAGAGAGAGAAATCGACAGATGGATAGATAGAGAGGATTTCAGACGTGCCAAGAACCATGGAAAAAATCCGACACAATGTCCACTGAGCCACCTCTCATGGACATCATCCAGGGGTCCTTGCTTTGCTGGCTTTCTCATGCTTTGATTATCTTCCCAGAAGATTATTTACTGTAAGACCATGGGAAGAAACACAACACAGCCCAGACCTGAAATAGAGGAAACAAGCAAGTTCCAGCATCATCTTTGAAATTCGTTTTCAAAGCAACATCCTCTTATATGTATATGTATATATATATATATCCCCTTGTGCAACGGTACTTTTCAAATGATATGACATTCCTTGCATAAAGTTGCACCATTTTGTACAGTCTCTTTATATAAAGGAATGTACTTCTTTGACAGGAAAATAACACTACTTTCAGACTTACAGCTGTGCAAAGTTCTTGTAAGGAGGTAAAGGAATTTATCGATTGAGGACAGCATTATTTCAGAATGGAATCCTTTGAGTACCCATTTTAAATGACTATGGTATTTCTTAAAGAAAGTGTTGGCGCAAGTATGTGCAAAGTGGAGAGTTTCTCATTATTTGATGCACTAGTGCAAAGAAACAACACTGTGAAATATAACCCTTCGCGTGAGATCCCGTGTCTTTGCTGCATGTACTCTTAAAGAACCATATTATCAATGTATATAATATAGTTATGCAATACGTTATTCCATATAAGCGAAATTCTGGAACAGACCACGCAAATTTATTTGGCAGGAGTGAAATCTTTAAAGCAATTGTTATGCAGAATAAAAATGAGAGGGAGGCTGAATTTCAAAAAAGATATATTGCATATTGCTACACTACAGTTTTTCAAGAATGTTGTTTCTTATTAAAGGAATACATTGTTTCAAGGCACTTATTTAGTTTTGAAGAAATAACGTATAACGTCTGTCCTTTGTTTAAAACTTATCATACAAAAAAAACACTGAGAGGATGGCCAAATTTCATTAAAAGATATATTGCATATTTCCACACATTTGTTTTGCAAGAACGTGGCTCCTCGTTTTCCTTTAACAACAACCTCTTTCTGTTTCAAGGAATGCTGCAATGTTCACTGACCACTGCGCTTTTGGACAGATTGGAAACACAGTTTTTCCTCGCACATATCAGTGGAAATGCTCTTTTGGTAGATTCAGGGGTGTGAACATATATATAAATATAATATAATATAATATAATATAATATAACATAATATAATTTAATTTAATATAATATAATATAGTATAATATAATATAATATAACTATATATATAATATATATAATATAATATATATAATATAATATAATATAATACAGTATAATATATAATACAATACAATATAATATAATATAATATAATATATACACATTTGTGTGCATATATATATTTACAATATACATATAACTATATACAGACACAATATCCTTCAATATATGGTTCAGAATTTTAATTGACCATCATCCACTAAATGTTCCTAATGTTCTATGACTTCATGATGTTTCATTGGCAGCTGCCGTGATCTCTAGGTATCGCAGTGGATTTGTCAGCATCTCAGTGTCCACCGTGACCAGCACGCCTGTCGTGTGAATGTTGGGAGAGACTGGCATGGCTGAGCATTATTGACTCCAACAGTTGGGCGCGGGTTAATCGATTAATCGCGATTAATGAAGGTGAATATGTTTGGTGCATTTTCAAGTCCTTTGTATATATATATATGTATGTATAATAAAAAATAATAATAAAGACATGACCAACTTCAGCGCTGCCCAGGCCCGCTTCTCCCATGCCCGCTTCTCCATGGACTTGGCAGATCTGCTGCTTTGGTTAAAATCTTACAGGAGAGGGGGCCAGAGGAGGTGGGCTGATTTTCATTATATAAATATGTTAAATATATATAAATATAAATCCGTAAAATGAGACATATTCATGACACTCGCGCACATGTACCTGAAGACAAGAACGTGATGTCATACATATAACATTTATGATGTTATATAGATATTCATTCATGTCATGAATTCATGATGTCATCATCAAATGATATCAATCGGTGTTACTCAATTTGGTTACAACCATTGGCTATAGATAATTGATACATGACTTCCATAAGAATTATACTTCATCGGTGTCCACCAAGTAAGGTCATCACCAAGTAACCACCATGGTACGCTTGTCACAGTTCGCCGCAGCCGGGCCCGTCCGATAAGGTCTGATGCCATGATCCACTTGACCAATGTGGTGTGTACCACCCAGACGGAGAGCTCTTCAGTACGAAACAACAATCCGTTGGGATATTTGATTGTATTCTATGATATTTTGATGATATTTGGGCCATTATCTGGGTATTGGATATTTGATGGTATTTGGATATATTTGGATATTGCCTGTTTGTTGAGTTGAGCCTATTTGTGGACCTTTTTGGATATTTGGATTGTGAAATTCTTGCAGGCAGTGCAAAAGCATAACGAAAACTATGACGAGAAGCGAGGCGGAAAGTGGGACTTGCCTTTTGGCAGCACAAACCAGATGCATTCACCATACAGAGCTGTGTAATGGTGCAAACAACATCAAACAACTGCTTTAGTTTGAAGAAGCCGTGGTCGTTCCGACAATGGTGGTGGTTTGCAAATGCTGAGGGTTCACTTCTCAATCTTTGTCAGTCTGTTGGATGAAGATAGAATATAGAGTACATAGCTTGAGCTCGGTGGCATCCGCTTGTGACAAGAGGGCGGGTAATTAACAAAGTGTGGCAGTGTGGACCTCGATCATTTCGTTGACAAATTGTGTTGTCCCGGACAGGATGTCCAAGATTTGTTAAGTCCCATGAACAGCTGATGCAAAGCTGAGGCGTGCCCTGAAACTGCACCTGATGATGACTGAAAATGTCGGGTGCGCTGTCACGTTTAAGCGGGGGATCAGGTTGTTTATTTGGATCAGGAGCTTGTAAAAAGTATCGAGTGGTTTCGACAGAAAGGACCGTCTTTTCCACCACCCGCTCGATCTAGAACTCAGTGGGGCTGGGGCTGGGAAAAAGGCTTAGGGCATCTTGTGAATGTCACATCCACCAGAATCCACCATGCTGTTGCTGCTGACCTGTCAGGAAAGTGAACCAACTCTTCAACGACATGCAAGACGTCATCCGATTCTCATTGCTTTCGGCAGCTTGAATGCAGAGAGGTTGATGGCTAGGTAGCTTCAACACTTAAACGAGAGAACTGGCTGCAGCAACCAGATGCTGAAGAACGACTGTGAATACCTGCTGTTGATTTGCACAACGTGACAATCAAATAGTTTTTTGTTTATTTATTTGATTTTATTTGAAGGACTGTTTGTTGTTGCAATGGTAGATCAAACATGACTCAAACATTAGTGACTCTTGGTCGAAGGATTTAGTTCTGATGTAGAAACGATCCCAGGTGCAGAAGGTGATGATCCAAGACAAGCATTGCCCGACTCTGAAGCGTGGCTTTCAGAAAATCAGGATCTAAGGGGTTGTGATTTATGAATATTTATGAGACTTACAGAAATTTGCAGTGTTTTTTTTTTAAGGTTTAGTTTTTTCTTTGATTGTGCATTCTGAGGTTTTGAGCTCTATGGCTACGACATCATGATCTCCAAGGACTGGATGAATTATGCTGAATTGCCATCACAATCCATGCTTCTTGAGACCTGTAACTTGACTTAGTCCTGATGGGAAATTGATGGGGTGTGGTATTCTGATGTGTGCTTATTCGACTCGTTCGCACGCAGAATTTCTGCCCTGATCCAGCAGGACCTGAAACCCTGGTTGATTGAGGCAACTTTCTGGAGCTGCAGCTGTACTGTAGTGCACAGGTTAAGTCATGCTACAGGGGGTCCACCTTTTATAGCTAATTGTTTTCAAAGCATTTGTAGCCTTGAGCGTTGTAGTCTACTAAGAAACATTCTGCACCAATTCAAACAATCGGTGTTCAGGTGAATGCATCTCCGTCACTATCAGCCAATACAGTCTGTGCCTTATTAAAATAAAGGCCGAAGAATTGGAACAAGCACGAGAACTGCAATGACCAGAGAAATATTGAGGTTGATGCATGTTGATGCCATTGAGCTCGTGATAGCTTGCGAAAGGAACATGCAAGTTGACTCCGTACGGCACGAAAGCCGTCTCCTTGCATTCAGAAGTGCGTAGTCATATTTGAAAAACAGTGAGTCTACTTGGTTTTGCAAAGAGCGCGGACCAAACATACAAACAATACTAATATGTATATACTGTATACCAACATACATGTCATCCATTTACATATAAATGCACATTTATACCATATTTAGAATATACAATATAATATGTAATATACGTATAATACATAATATAGAATAAATGATAATTAATAATAATAATAATAATCATAATGGTAATAAATAATATATAAAATATAATGTATACATATGTATACAGTATAATGCATAATGTATAATATATGATAATATAACAATAACAACAATACGACTAATTATAATCATTATATATATACTATATATTTATATACATTATATTGTATAATATGTACATATGAAAGAGATAGATGAATGCAGCAGAAATCATGCGCCAAGGTCTCTGACTACGAGATGAAGTTTGCTTTGCTTGACGATGTGACCTGGTTTTGCAGATGGGTTGCGCTTGTTGCCTCTTTTGAAGTTCTCACTGTTGTGCAAGAGCCTAACAACTACGAGCTTAATTGTCAAGGACTCTTGAGTCAGAGCCACCGTAGAGATTCATTGGCAGGTGCCATTTGAAGGGGAATGGATTCGCATTTGATCCGCACTTGTACTAGGTACTGACAGTCTTGGATTTTGAGAAGTACCTCGATGGCACGGAAGAGCAAATTGGAGGCCGCATCTTCAAATGGACAATTTACTTCTGAAGATTTCAGTTTTATCTCAGGGATGGTATTCATTGAGTTTGAAAACTTGGATGTCGTGTTTTTTCGCTATGTGAAGCCGCAGGCTTTGACGTTTTATACCGCAATGGGGCAGGGAAGCCAAGTGACGGTGGATGAGTGTGCTGTCTATTTGGTTTTCCAGCTCTCTGTCTCTCCCCGCCTCTGTCCCTGTCTCTTTCATGAAGGCAAGTCTTCAAACATTTGCAAGACAGCGCAGGGAGATTGTGCTGACTTGAAACTGTTGAAACGTGATCATTGATATCGTGTAGATGATACCATCAAGGCGAGGGTTGGCCCAGCGCCGACAGCAGCATACAGGCACTCTGTCAAAACGCATGTCATGTCGCTGTGGCGATGGGCAAGGCAAAATATCAAGCGGCTGCCTGGAAGAGGTCTTGCAAGGTTTTTTAGATCGACAAAACAAGTCAAGCTGCAGAATGGTTCGGTCACAGTGATTGTAGGAGGCCGTAATTGGATGTACCAGAGTGACACACCTGACGGTGCCAGCAATGGCATGTATACACTAATCACTTTACTGTAAATCTTATAGATTTTATAGATCTTATATATAGATCTTATAGATAGATATTATAGTTGCACATGTCAGGGACTGAGGATTATTCAGGCTCCCAGATGGGCAATCCATACCCCGACAGCCCAACACCTCAACTCCGCGGCGCAGTACTCACCTTGGCTGCCGCAACAATCGGGCTGAACAGCTGAGGTGCGATGGATGATCAGTGAAGTAACGTGGCAGACTAAAGAATATCCAAATAATAAAGTAGAAAAAAAACCCGGATGGTTTTCACATGTTTTTTTCATATAATCACCTATTTATAATACTATTGGAGATGGTTCACTGCATTAATGATGATGATATTGTTGAAGCCTAGGTCTCGACATGGCATTCACAGAAGGAGTCATACAATCAGACACCACCACCACCACCACCACCACCACCTCCACCTCCACCTCCACCTCCACCTCCACCTCCACCTCCACCTCCACCTCCACCTCCACCTCAGCAGTCACAGGCGGTT
>Ga0126342_10011227_pt1 | contig 16004 bp, 24 predicted proteins | sample Cyp1metagenome_FD_92528 | JGI IMG/M metagenome (GOLD analysis project Ga0126342, IMG submission 92528) | Coral microbial communities from Lord Howe Island, Old Settlement Bay, Australia - Cyphastrea 1 metagenome | ecosystem: Host-associated > Invertebrates > Cnidaria > Coral ... | reverse complement strand
TCATGTATGTAATGCATGCAATGTATGTGATGTATGTGATGGATGTGATGGATGTGATGGATGTGATGGATGTGATGGATGTGATGGATGTGATGGATGTGATGGATGTGATGGATGTGGTGGATGTGGTGGATGTGATGGATGTGATGCATGTGATGCATTTGATGCATGTGATGCATGTGATGCATGCGATGCATGTGATGTATGGGATGTATGTGATGTATGTGTATGTGATGTATGTGACGTATGTGTATGTGAGGTATGTGACGTATGTGAGGTATGTGAGGTATGTGATGTATGTGATGCATGTGATGTATGCCTCATGGACCGATTCTACTTATCTACTTATTTCTACTTAAGTTTACTTAATCTACTTATTTCTACTTAAAACCTACTTATCTTTTAATTGAAAGTTATATTAAAAATAAGTAGAATTAAGTAAGAAATAACTAGAAATAAGTAGAAGCTAAGTAGAAATAAGTAGACCATGCTTGAAAACATTGTTTTTAAAAAAACATATTTGCGATCTCAAAAACTCTGATTTTGGAGTCTGTTTTCAAAAAAATATACATGCGACATGTTTAGAAAACTGATTTTTTCCAGGTTGTTCAGCGGAAAAATCAAGCATTGGCTTCTATTTGGTGCCATGTAGCGGCAACACCGCTTTCATGCAGCAAAGCGGGCACACCGCTGTTTCTGACAAATATTCACGTGATATAGGCAATCACTCACTTTTTTTCCACTCTACAACTGCACATGGCTAGTTGGCGATCGCTTCGCCCACTTCCTGCGCAAAAGCTTGAATTTGAGAAATCAAATTCGGTTCCATGGGTTCCAAGAGCGATAACATCTCTTCAACTGTCAAGAGACACTTCTTGTAGTGCAGCTTCTCGTAGGGGTTCATTTTGCTGAGGTCGGAGATCGGTGCAGCAAATGCTTGGACTCCCATGCTCGATTCATTGATGTCCGCAGGGTCTAAACCAGCGATCATGACTTGCACACATGTCATCGCGACCCAAAAATCTGCCAGGCAGCAAGTAGTGAGGCTGAGACCAATCTTTAAGCAAATGTTGCGACACCATTCTCTGCAACACTCAAGCTTTTCGAGCTTCTCCTCTGGCCACGTCGCCGCTTCTTGAAAGATCATGGCTGCAAACATGAGGAGCCGCTGCGAAGCCATGACTGTTGGAACAAGACGGAAATAGAATATAAGCCAAATTTTCTCGGGCTGTTTTTTGTTCGAAAAAAACTTCAGTTACCAAGCATCCAGCGGTCACACCGCTATATCTTGCAACAAAAACATGGCAAACACAGAAGTTTCTTCAGCGGAAACACCGCTTTGACAGCCACATATACACAAAGTTGTGTATGTGATATATATATATATATATATACATATTTGTAATTACAGATATTCATTACTGGACATATATATGATTATATATTTGATACAAAACGCGTACAACAACTGAAGCGGTCACACCGCTCAACATCTTACATGTGCAGGAACGATTCGGCCAGCCTTTTTTACTTTCATTTCAGGCAAGTCACGAACTGGTTGTCCACCGAGAAGCGGTACCATGACGGAATCTCGGGGCTTTCCTCCGTGCACAACTTCCACGACACAATGTCTTGCGTCACCTTCCAAGTGGTCATGGCAGCATTTTCGGATACCTGATTGGCCCAAGTGTGCAAAGAAAAAGATTCAACAAACAAATCACGCAGCGTATTTTTTTTGTATCCTGTGGGCCATGTTCGGACATAATATTGCATGGGCAAGGTGCGAAATCCAGTTTCTGGCATCGAACATATAATCCTTCATGCGGGTGGCAAAACCATTCCAGGATGATACCCGCATGGAACTGGGTCAAGATAACGTCGCCTTCGGTCAGCTTGCTCGCAACGAGGTGGCAACCTGAACATGATATAAAGGGATTCAAATTTAAGAAAGCAGCATGCAGCGGTCACACCGCTTATATGGCACGGGAAACAGAGACATAGTTTATGATCAACATTCAGGCAACAAAAACTGAGTTTTGAAAGTATAATGCTAAGTCCCAGCGGCTCTTGCTGGTCTTGAGTTCCATTGACAGGAAAAAGATTTTGTCGTCCATGGTGGCTTCGCTGATGGGCGGAAGAAGTTCCCAGAAAGGTAATCCTGTCTTCTGGAGAAGCGCGCAATTGGTCTGGAGCATCTTGGTGAGCACTGAGGAGCTAAACTTTCCATGGTCGTGGACCAGACTCTTCTGATGATCTCCAACGCCAAGTTTGTAAAGGCTGTGCTTGGACTCAAGGCTTTCACATGTGACTGGCACCCCGGCGCGCAACCACTGGAGAGGCAGGTGATGCCGGTGGTGGTGCTTCGGCCGGTACTCATCCTCTCCATAGGCTTTGCCGAAGTAGATGTGGTGCATTCGCTGGAGTTTATCTAAATGGGTCCTCGTCCTTTCATCAATTGCCACGAGACCATTCTGCACCTCCCGGATGAATTTCACTATGTTGCCTAAGCACTTGAAAGATTTGCAGACAAACTCGGGAAGGCTGCGCTCAAACAATTCTTCCATATAGTACCTGATCAAGGGCACAATTGAAGAAGTCTGGTGGGCCTGCCCTTTGAAGAGGGATTCGCCAAACATACGCTCCTCAAAAAGATTTTTGATGTAGTTCTCGGTCTTCCCACTTGATTTCATTCCTTTCCATTGGGAGGCCATCACAGCACTCTGAAAGCTTTCCCGGGTAACACGGGTGCATTCATACACTTTGTTCAAAAGCAAATGGACTTCCCAAGAGGCGATGCCGTTGATCAGGTAAACATGCATCACGTCGTAAATGATTTCCGATGGAGGCATCAAAGTTCGCACAGGCGACCAGAGCAAAGTTTCTGGATCGAAAGTGATTCCAGCGGCAATCTCTTGAGCGTCCATAGCCTTTCTGGTACAGGGTGCCATCATTCGGTCACATTGTTGAAAGATATCATCATTGGTTGCATCGATGAAACCTCCTGCTGACGATATCTCAACGAAAAAATTGTCATGGCATGGCACCCCAGAATCCTTTTTCACAACGTTTCGGCACAAAATGCAGCAACGAAGTCCTGCACTCCCCTTTACGGAGTATACAGATCTCACCGCCTCCAAGTCTGCTACAAACTTCGCCTTTCGCCTTTGTCGAAAGACCATGTCACTGAGACGGAATCCTTGCTCATTTTCAGGGGTCAAGACCCGCTTCAGGATCTCAATCATGACCCTGCTGGCTCCACCTTTGATCTTGGAAAGGCACTGAGACTGAACGCAGGTCAAAGGGACCCAGGCATTTTGATTTTTGAGCAGGTGCCAAAGCTCTAGCCAACTGAGGTGATATAAATTGGCCTTTCTAAGCTTGTTCACAGCCAACACGTTCCCAGAAGTGCATTCGTCACAAAAAAGGACTGGAGATAAGGAACGGCTTTGGCTCAACGCAGTCTCCAAGGCGGATCTCCAAGCAGGCACCTCGCTGCACATTTTCTGGAGATATTTGCGCAGGTCAACAATGGGCAAAGCCACATCAGAACCATCGTGACATGAAAATGTCACTGCCTCAGTGACTGCTAACCATGCCTCTTTACCTTGCTCCACATTCCGTTCAAATGTTCCTCGAGTAATCTTCTTGTCCTTGTCGTGACAAATGTTCCATATGTCGTGGACAGCTCTCTCAGAAGCGCCTCTCACTTCTAAGCATTTCTGCAGTTTTCCTACATCTTCGGGTGCAAGTTTTCGCTTCGCCATGGCATGTTCAAGGAAGCACCAAACAATGTAATTTCATGAATTGGGTCATAAAAATCTGGATTCAGAGACATATGTTTAAAACTACATTGTCCATTCTGAGGGATATATAAGAATGCATTGCAAGACACATTGGAAGCACATGTTTCAGCTACTATAGCTATATAAAGAAACTGCAGATGCACAGTGCTATAGGGAAGGTTTCGATCAACCGGCACACCGCTGCAAAGAATGTCAGACAAACACATGCACAGGGGGTATATATAGCGGACACACCGCTGTAGCACTGCCATGAGATAAAGCGGTCACACCGCTAACACAAGCAACAGAAGAAACCTGGGGTTAAAAGCGGTCACGCAAGTCACACAAGCAATACAAAGAATATAATCTAAAGCGGCCACACGATCAAAAGGTCACACCGCTGACACAAGCAATATTTAGAATAATAGAGTTCAAAGCGGTCACACCGCTGAGCGGTCACACCGCTTCAATTAAAACTTTGACAAGGCATATCCTTTTTTCTTCTTTTGCTTCTTGCGGTGCTGCGTCTACGAAACGCAGACGGTTCAGAGATCCCAAAAGATCAAATTGCACTGAGCTAAGTCCAACCATGCTGCATCCACTGCTGCAATGGTCACACAAAAAAATTGCTACTGGTCAGGTTGCTTCCCAGTGGCTCTCTTCTTAGCGCCGGGCTTTGCCTTTGCCTTAGAGTCAGGCTTCGGTTTGGCCGCTGCCTTCAGGGCACGGTTGGCCGCAGACTTTTCACTGAAGATCGCCCTCACATCCTTGAGGACCAGCTGCGCGGCTTTCACCGCCTCCTGCACTTCCGAAACGTCAGAAAAGATCAGCGGCATCTTGACATTCTTCTCCTCATCGGTCGCGCTCACCAAAGTTGCAGCGCCTCAGGTTCATGCAATCTGTACAACATCTTCCAAGCGGGCAAACCGCAGCAGTAACAAGGTAAGACCAGCCATATATACAGAAAGAATTGAACTGTTGAAACTAACTGAGACAAGTCCCACCAGTTTGTTAAACATATGAAAAAAGTTCAGGGGTCACAGAGCTCAAAGAAGCAAATGCATACATATATATATATACATACATACATATATATATATTTATTTATATTTATGTATTTACCTATGTATATATTATATACTAATATATGTGTGTACATTCCACATATAGTGAACAAATTACCAGCACAGCGGGCACACCGCTCTGTCACTATAAATGTTTTCCATGCATGAGTGTATATATATATGCGCGTTATCTATACATCTCTGCGGCTGCGCCGCTCAATGTGCAGACTTGGACTTTTTCTGCTCTTGAGAAAAAATTCACGAAAAGTGCCAAGGCACTGTTCTTGTGCTTTGTGATCTCCTGCAAAGCATCGCGCATGCCTTTCATGGTCTCCTCGGTGAAAAGCTCTTTGTTCTTCTCGCACTTGGCACTGGTGGTCACCAAGGACTGGTGGACGCTGTTGAGGGAACAGACGCACCTGGATGCTTTGCCCACTTCCTTCTTCCAAGCTGCCACCCTTTCCCTGGCGGCCTTCCGCGCTGCTTTCGCTGCGTCATCCTCCTTGCCACACTTGGCTGCTTTGTTCCCCGGCTCCTTTGCCACTGCCGCTTCCCCCTCACTGGGGATACTCCAGACCTCATCGTCTTCGATTGGGATGGCCGTGGTGGCCGTCGTGGCTGCGGTGGCCGTGGTGGTTTTGTCACGTTGTACTGACTTCCCTTTCACCACCTTTGCCTTTTTTAAGGCGTACTCCTTCTCAGCCAACTCCTTCTCAACACTTCCACGGACCTCATCGTCATCGATGACAAGCTTCGGCGCCGCCCAGGTCTCTCCCCATACCTATCGGTTTCAGGAGGGAAGGCAAAGCTGCATAGTATCTTTCAAGCGGGCACACCGCTGCATGCTATAGCTCAGTCGTCGGGAAAATGTATCTATGATATATCAAGCGGGCACACCGCTGCATGCTATATAAATTGTGGGGAAATGCACCACATGATAGAAAGCGGCCACACCGCTGCATGTTAGATCAATTGTGAGGAAACCCGTCCTCCAAATCAAAAAAGTTCAGTGCATCATATGAGATCAAGCGGGCACACCGCTGCATGCCATATCAATTGTGGGGTATAACCCCTCCCAAAGACAAATAGTTCAGCGCAGGCACTGGGTTCTCCTCCTTCTCACCTTTCTCCTGCAGGAGGCGGACGTCGTAGCCTTCAGCGGCCCAAACCGACAAGGGCTTGAACTCCCTTCGAACGCGGCGGGTCATCACCTCCTTTTTGAAGCGGCACATTTCGGACACCAACGAAGACCTCACCAGAGACCATCTTCCATTCCTGGGGGTCGCCTGGATGAGCTCAGACGACTTCTTCCAAAACTCCTTCTGCTCTGAAGCTGTCATGGTGGACAACGTCTGTGGCAAGCCACCCAAATGTCGGTACAACATTTGGTATATATTGGCGCACCACTTGCAGTAAACTTGACCTGCTGCCTTCGGCACTGCTCCGTCAGACGCCTTGGTGCTGGAGCCGCATTTCTGGCACTCCAGTGTCTCCTCTCCGTCGGTCAGCTGGGTCTCGTCCGACTGGGCCACCTGGGTCTCAGCGGGCACCGACGCCATAGCCTGCAAAACGCCCAGGCACACCGGGCACTCGACAGCCGAAAATCTGCGTCCACAGCAGATTTTCCGTACCAGCAGACAGCATCTCATGCAGAGAAATTAAACCATCACAGATGAAAACGCGAGCAAAAAAAGAAGCAAACGCCTGAAGATATCTGGAAGATAGCCGGGAGATAGCCGGAGATAGCCGGAGATAGCCGGTACAAAATCCATAGGTAGGTGAAGATAGCGGGAGATAGCCGGAGATAGCCGGGAACAAAATCATCGGTAGGTGAAGATAGCGGGAGATAGCCGGAGATAGCGGGAACAAAATTGGCATCGATGGTGAAGATAGCGGGGAGATAGCCGGAGATAGCCGGAGATCACCCACAATGTCCACATGGACGGCCCAAAAGGTTGTGAGCGGTTACAATGATCACCTTGCGCACAGGTTCTTTGTTTCAAACGGATCTTTAAAAAAACAGTTGTAAAAAAAACGTTCACAAGATTGCATGGTGTTAGCGGTCACACCGCTTCTGTGTTTCAAACAGTTGTGAAAAAAGTTTTGGTCAAACAAATCACAAGGTTGCATGGTTTCAGCGGGCACACCGCTTCTGTGTTTCAAACAGTTGTGAAAAAAGTTTTGGTCAAACAAATCACAAGGTTGCATGTTTTCAGCGGGCACACCGCTTCTGTGTTTCAAACAGTTGTGAAAAAAAAATTGGTCAAACAAATCATAAGGTTGCACGGTTTCAGCGGGCACACCGCTTCTGTGTTTCAAATTGTTGTGAAAAAATTTGGACAAACAAATCACAAGGTTGCATGGTTTCAGCGGGCACACCGCTTCTGTGTTTCAAACAGTCGTGAAAAAAAATTTGGTCAAACAAATCACAAGGTTGCATGGTTTCAGCGGGCACACCGCTTCTGTGTTTGGTTTATTTGTTTGAAGATCAAGCTCGCAAAAATAAAATCTGCCCAAAAACAAACTGCAGCGTTCTTTTATAGCCGCCGATCCACATATCTGTTGTCGCTCACTTCTTGCAAGCTGGTTTTTTCAACGCTGCAGAGGCCGCAGGTTTCTTCATGATTCTTTCTTTGGTCTTCTTGGCCTTGCTGCCCGACGATCCATTCTTGGACAAACTATATGGAGGAGGCAAAGCATGAGGCATACTCTTCGGCAAGTAACCATCACCACGCAGCCTCAGCTTGAGAGATCCACACAACCCTTTCAGGCCACGGTATCGTTGCCCAGAAAAAACATCAGAAAAAAAAACTTTTAACACGACTAGAAACTTGCGCGCCAGCGTTTCATCTTCCATTTGATCTGCCTTGCCTGCAATCAGGACTGCATCAGCTTGCACGAAAATCTCGTGCATGGTCAACTTGCGCATGTTCGGGCCCAAGTGGCGACCAGACACCACACAGCGCAGCTGGCAGGATCCCAGATTGAAATCTTCTTGGTCTGCATGCCCATCGCAGAAAGCGATAAAATCATCAAACGCCTGCGCAGGCTTCTTGCACAAAGAAAATGGTTGATGAAAAAAGCGGACAAGTACCGCTGCCCTGAGGTTGGTCAAACTTCAGATCAAAGCAAGAGAATCAATTCATCTTGCCTTTTTCTTTGTGCCCACCATGTAGGCAAACAGCGGTCAGACCGCTTCCAAAATAAACATAATCCAAATCATCGAAAAATTACAAAGAAGATTTAAAAACAGCGGACCTTATACCGCTCAATGCTTAGAGCAAAGAGACAAAGCTTTCATATATTTTCCAGTTTTCTTCTCTTAACAGCGGGCGCACCGCTCAAAGCTAAAAAAACATAGGCCTGCCAAAACTCCCGACGCGGGCCACAGGTTCCAGGAACTCGGCAAAGATAGCGACCAGTCCAAGGACTCTTCACATGGAGGGTCTTCGAGGTGCTGTCCCAAGAGAAATCAAACACCTTGACCCCCTCCGGCTCAAGACATGGGCGGACCACGATTGCATGGCCAGAGTTGCCCAAGTACCTCGCCAAAAATCGAGGTGCTTGTATACATATATACATTTTAACAACAAGGCAAACCAAGCCATAACACGATCAAAACTGAGATACATTATCTACGATATTACTATATGAAACCAAAATACATCTTCCAGTTCGCTTTCCAATGCAAATTGGCGTGCTCCTCGACCAGGTCGTACTTCTCACTCGTGTATCCAGTGCCTAGATAGAGCAACTTGTCGTCGCAGCGGTGCCTCATCTGCTGCGTCGGAGACAAATCTCGCCAGGCAGCGTTTTCAGCCCATTGGTCCCACAAGGCCTCTGAGGTCAAGCCCTCCATGGTGCTCCACTGACATGGTGCGAACGTAAAGCGCACCATTGCAAGAGTGCCTTGTCCTGTTGCCAAGACCAGGTCAGCAACGCCCTAAAACACTTCTATTTGACACTCTTGCTTGCACACTGGGCGCAGGAAATCAACAATGTTTTTTCCATAGATGCAGAAGTTCATGATATACCACATTGCATATTTATTTAGAAATATTATTAAATATTAATATATATATATATATATATATCTACATACATACATATACAGCGGTCACACCGCTCAGCGGGCACACCGCTTAAGAACTCAAAAGTGTCGTTCCCTGGGTGATTGGCTACACTCCGCCTTTTTGCAAATCTCCAGCCCAGCGGCGTCTCATGCCGCTCGTTTGTAAAATGTACAGAAGGACCCATGCCACCTGAACGTCAATGTCACTTCTCCCCAAAGTGCAACTTGACAGCTTTCTGACCGGCAGTCCTCGCCTTCTTCTGGATCTGTTCCTCCGTCAAGTCCGCTCTTTTCGAAGCCAAGACTTCCGCCTGGTCAATGCAGATGTAACTATATCTATTAATATATCTATGTCTTCAACATTTTTCGCTTTGAAAAAATACTTTGCAAAGGATGAGAGGCCTGGTGGTATGCTCTGGAGTAAATGCATTCCCTGCTCATCTTCAGCTTCTTGGCCGGCTTCTTGCCTTTGTCCTTGGCATTAGCGTTCACTTGGCCCTTGGCCTTGCTTTTGCCTTTAGCCTTCACTTTGGCACTAGGTCTTTTCAAAACCTGTACGTTGGCAGCTGGCTTCTTGCAACTGGCCTTGCAGGTGGCACCGACCGCCTTTGCATCTCTCTTCTGCGCATTCCTAGTGTCCAAAGCATCCTGAAGCTTTGTAACACCAACATCACCTGACACCTCCTGGTGCTTGGTAGCGTCTGCCTCGAGGCCTGCCAACTCCCTGTCCACTTCAGGATCCTCCAGGTCATCTTGCTGATCTGCATGACCAGTGCCAGAAGGAACTGCCAAAACCGTTGCATCCTGTTGCGTGTCAGCCTGACTCAGGTTGTCACCAAATTTAGCCCAAGCAAAGACAAAAAACATCATGCCATATGAAAAACATACAAGTTATCCACACCAACTTGTAGCGGTCACACCGCTTGCCAAATTCAGACTAGATCATCCTTATACCAGCAGACGATCAATTTGTATATATATATATACATCATCACATCAACTCAGTAGCCTCTGCTGGTGGTTCTTCAACTTTTCCATCCTCGAGGGCAAGAAGAGGAAACCTGGGACGACTGTTGGCACTGGAAGGGCCATGCGAGGATGAGCTTCCTGAGCCAGGTTCTTTCCCCATACGAAACGCCATCTCCATCAGCTTCATTTTATCATCACTCTCCTTGTCGACCTTTTCATCAGGCATGTGACCCCTCCATCTCAACGTATTCCCAGCCACAGCCATCAAAAGGTCGTCGGTCTGCAATCCTCAAAGATTTTGTTTCAGCATGCGTGCGGTTCTATACCTCATACCTCATGTTAGGTTATTGATATATACATATATATATACACGTATAATACACACATATATGTATATATATATACATTTACTTATATATATATGTATGTATATATGTATATCTATATCTAACCGAACAAGAAAAATTGCATGACAAACTACTTCTATCTAAAGCGGTCACACCGCTCTGTGAGTATGTATGCATGCAAGCGGTCACACCGCTGGATTCCTGTTTGGCTCTCGTGACTTCGGTTGTGTAGATTTTGTTTTCAAACAACACAGAATGGCATGTGCAAACCAAGAGACGACTAGCCACAGCAGGCTCCAGTTGAAAAGCAGCATCACTATACTCTTGTGGAAGGTCACCAGGGAACTGCGGCAACTGTTCCAGGTACTCCACATACTGAAAATCATGCACCTTCATAACCTGCTTGAACTTTTTCCAGGCTTTCTTGAGCTCACCAAACTTCGAATACTTTTCAAAAGTCGACATTGACTTCATGGAAGTTTCGGGCCGAACCATCGTCAGGATATTGTACATCACCGCATAGGTGTGCTCGGAAGGGCACCTCAAGCCCAGCTGCCACCCATGTCTAAAGAGAGCAGTCTGAGACTTCTCCTTGCTCGAAGTTTCGAAGAGGTTCCATAAAGAATCGGTAAAGTAATCGGGAAGGGCTGTAAAATTTTGAGATTTGCGTCTATCCACCATGGTTGAACCCTCAAAAGGCATCGGGCTGCAATTTATTTTCCTTGCAGAAAAAAAACATTGACATTGCTGGACTATACAGTTGCATGCGCGCATATACCTACTAATTTTTACATAGTAAATATATATATATATATAAATATGCACATGTTCAAATCTACTATAGATAAGCGGGCACACCGCTACACGCACATGATATGATGAGCGGTCACACCGCTACACAAACATGATATAATGCGCGGTCACAGTGCTACTTAATTAACATGCTAGAGATCGGGCACTTCCTTTTCTCTAGACTGCCAGCGGTCAGCGGCGCTGGTCCCTGTACCGTGCCGTGATTTCTGGTGCCTTGCGGCCACCCCGTGTGCGCCACACGCCAAAGAGGCGCCATTGGCGTTGGCGGGAGCTCTCGTGCTCATAGACATCGTAGCAGCCAGTGCTGGGGTCACTGCCTGTGCATGGATGTCATCATGCACTACTTGTTTTTTTTCCACACTCCTGCTAAACCCACCAAAAAAAATCATCTCTCAAGACGTTGCCCAGGCACGGTGCGGTGGAGCTTCAGGGTATGGAGCTGCAGCCTTCACACGGGCTGCTGGCAGACTGGGCATAGGCGGCAGCATATCTGCAATCCTCGAACTCACACTCGGGGCACCACTGGCTGCTGCGGTCGCTGAATGCGTCGAGGGATGCGACAAATAGGGATTGACAGTCTCCAAAAGATCAAAAAGAGATGTGCTCGAGGAAGCAGAAGCACTCTCAGTAGGCGGCGCCAGTCCATGCGGCTCTTCCGTCTCAGATCTTCTTGCTCTTTGAGAATGCCATGGGGCACTTCCTGCAGACAATGTTCGCACAAACACTCACAGACACACACCTGACATATACAAATGATCTATGCAAGACTTGATTATATATGCAACACCCAGCTAATTATCCAGCGGCCACACCGCTCACAAGATTTTTTCTCAAAATCAATCGGCTCGACACCAAACAACCCTGTCCACTACTTTTTGGCATCGCTTCGCCAGCCGTGGTTGCTGCAGTTGCTGGAGCCTTGGACGTAGCTCCACATCGTTCTGCGCTCCTCTTCGCAGCCAACGGACCTAGAGGCAGCTTCTTTTTCGGTGTAGGACGAACAAAACCATGAGCCGGAGATTTGTCCACCACCTCCACCTTTGGCGTCATTGAGCCAGTTGAAGATTTATCCACCACCTCTGCCTCTGGCGTCGTTGAGACAGCTGGTGATTTATCCACCACCACCTCTGCAGGTGGCATCATCGAGAAAAGTAAAGAACATGGTGATTTATCCACAGGCTCAGCCTCAGGCTCCTCTGGGTTGGCTGAAGAGCTCCCATGCGGCCGCGCCTCCGGCTCCAAAGCTTCGTCCATCGTCGAAATCCAAAGTTGCCAGGAAATATATTCATACACATGTCTATATATATATATAATTATGAGTGTGCAACATTGCAGAAATGAAAATAATGCAACATAAAATCATATATGCTTGCACAAGACATGGATGACCATACGTTGGTTGCAGGAACTCATGCTTGAGAATCAGACACGGAACCACTATATACAAACACTTTTTTAAACATAGCGGACACACCGCTCATGACTTCATAGCGGTCACACCGCTTACAAGCTCATGATAGAGCGGTCACACCGCTTTCTTCAACAAGCAATGCAAACTACAAAGCATGACTGCACAAACCGGTGAAACATTGTAAAACTCAATAAAATTTGCAATTTCACATTGAAAACAATAGATTCCTCAAAACCCAAAAAACATGACTATTAAACAAAACAAAAAAACAATGAAAAAAATGCAAAAATCCAAGCAATATGATCAAATACCTCAAAAACAACGAAAAAAAATAAGTAGGTTAAGTAGAAATAAGTAAAATTAAGTATACTTAACCTACTTAGACAACAACCAGGATTTTCTACTTATTTCTACTTAATAAGTAGCTAAGTAGAATTAACTAGATACAAGTAGAGAATAAGTAAGCTAACTAGAAACATCTACTTAACCTACTTATCTCTTACTTAATATCTACTTATGCTATTTAAAACCTAATTAAAACCTACTTATAAGTAGGATAAGTAGATTCGGTCCATCAGGTGTGATGTATGTGATGTATGTGATGTTTGTGATGTTTGTAATGTATGTAATGTTTGTAATGTATGTAATGTATGTAACGCATGTAACGCATGTAATGCATGTAATGCATGTAATGCATTAATGTATGTCATGTATTTCATGTATGCCATGTATGTTATGTATGTCATGTATGCCATGTATGTCATGTATGTCGTGTATGCAATGTTTGCATTGTATGCATTGTATGCATTGTATGCATTGCATGTACGGTATGTAATGTATGTAATGTATGTAATGTATGTAATGCTGCAAAGGCAGCAGTGACAGCTGTGGCGGCTTCTGCAGAACAAAACTCTGCAAATGCAAGGCCATCAAAGAGACAAAAAAAAGATGGCTCTGAGACAACTCTTTCTTTGACCTCTGGCAGGTTGAAGCGGCATGAAAAAACACAAGCAGCCATTCAGGGCCTGAAAGAAGGCACATTGTCAGAAGCTGGTTTTTGGCACGAAATCAACAGCAAAGACAAGGCTGCCTTGTGGATGAAATACGAAGGGGCAAGAAACAAAGTCCCTGAAGCAAAAGAAGCCTGGCAACAAATGGATGGCCCTGGTGTCCTGGAAAAGAAAAAGCAGTTGCTGCTGCACTTCTTGAGGACAGGGTCAGCAGAGGAAGGGGGCTTGAAAAAAAGCCAAGAGGTTGCCAATTCGAAAAAGGAAAAAGAATGGTTTGAATGGGTCCCTTGGAAGCAAATCCAAGATTGGTATGGACCAGATGAAGCATTGGAAAGGGTGGAAGCTGGCCTAATAGCAGTGAAAAGAATTGGGAAAAAAATCTTCGGATTTCTCCTGGTGAAAACCAGGACTGAACTGACAGTGGGGCAGAAAAAAAGGATTGCTGCTGAGCAAGAGCTGGCTTTGAAAGGAGCAGAACTCAGGGCTTGCCAGAAAGCTTTGGCAGCAGCCAGGACTGACAAGGAATGGGAGGATTTGTGGTCTGAAAGAAGGCCAGACAAAAGCCTCCAGCTGAAAGATGCCCTGTCCAAATCCTCCAGCAGCTCCGATGAAGAAGAAGAAAGCTCTCAAGAGGAAGGAAAGGCCTGAACGAAGGCAAGGGCCAGCCAGCCAAAAGAGAAGAGAAAGAAAGAAAAGAAAAGAAAGACAAGAAGGATCTTGAGGCAGAAAAGAAACCTTCAAAGGCTTGCAAGAAAGCCCAGGCTGAGAAGGATAAATTAGGAAGCTGATGCAAAATGGAACAAAAAGATAGAAGAAGCCACACAGGTGGGAGAAAGTGAGAAAGATAGCAAAGTGAAAAAAATGCTGAGCATGGTCTCCAAGACATAGTAACATGTCAATATCATTTAAAAAGACAGGACCAGAATGAGGATCAAAAATTTTCAATATCATGATCAATATCAGGAATCAATTTCGATCAATATCATGATCAATATAATATTGATAATGATTTTGGTTTTTCAAGCTGCAACATGGACCACTTTCAATATTATTGAAAATGATTTTTTCAATCGTAGGATTGATTTTTTTCAATATCGGATCCTCAGGGTGACGGTCAATGTCGACAAGAGCGCCACGCCTGCCACGCAAACAGCCCCGGCGTCCACAGCGTCAACTAAGACCCAAGCGCGCCAACAGAGCCAGTCCTGGGGCCATCAGTGCCACGCTTGCCACGCAAGGTGCACGTCGGGGGCACCAAGTGCAACACCTGCCACGCAAAGTGAACGTCGATGTCACCAAGCGCCAGGCCTGCCACGCAAAGTGACGGTCCATGTCGCCACGCGCCACGCCTGCCATGCAAAGCGAACGTCCACGCCTGCCACGCGTCCACAGGACCCAAGCGCGCCACCAGAGCCAGTCCAGTGCCATAAGTGCCACGCCTGCCAAGCAAAGTGCGCATCGATGTCACCAAGTGCCAGGCCTGCCAGGCAAAGTGACGGTCCATGTCGCCAAGCGCCACGCCTGCCACGCAAAGCAAAGGTCAATGTTGCCAAGTGCCACACCTGCCACGCAAACAGCTTCGACGTCCACGGCGTCAACTGGGACCCAAGCGCGCCACCAGAGCCAGTCCAGTCCTACAACTGCCACGCCGCCTGCCACGCAAAGTGCACGAAGCGCCACATCTGCCACGCAAAGTGAAGGTCGATGTCACCAAGTGCCAGTCGCCAAGCTCCACGCCTGCCACGCAAACAGCCGCGGCTTCTACGGCATCAACTGGGACCCACCGTGCCACCAGAGCCAGTGCCATAAGCGCCACGCCTGCCAGGCAAAGTGCACGTCGATGTCACCAAGTGCCACGCCTGCCACGCAGAATGCACGTCGATGTCGCCAAGTGCCACACCTGCCACGCAAAGCAAAGGTCAATGTTCGAAGTACCACGCGTGCCACGTAAACAGCCGCGGGTGTCCACGGTGCCACGCCTGCCACGCAAAGTGCACGTCGATGTCACCAAGCGCCACACCTGCCACGCAAACTGCCGCGGCGTCCACGGTGCCACGCGTCGATGTCACCAAGTGCCACATCGCAAACTGAAGATCGATGCCACCAACTGCCAGGCCTGCCATGCAAAGTGACGGTCAATGTGGCCACGTGCGACGCCTGCCAGTGAAGGTCGATGTCGCCAAGTGCCACGCGTGCCACGCAAACAGCCACGGCGTCCACGGCGTCAACTGGGACCCAAGCGCGCCACCAGAGCCATTCCAGTGCCATAAGTGCCACGCCTGCCACGCAAAGTGCACGTCGATGTCACCAAGTGCCACACCTGCCACGCAAAGGCTGATGTCACCAAGTGCGACACCACGCAAAGTGACGTCAATGTCGCCACGTGCCACGCCTGCCACGCAAAGTGAAGGTCAATGTCGCCAAGCGCCACGCCTGCCACGAAAACAGCGGCGGCGTCCACGGCATCAACTGGGACCCAAGCGCGCCACCAGAGCCAGTCCAGTGCCATAAGTGCCACGCCTGCCACGCAAAGTGA
>Ga0126342_10011226_pt1 | contig 16004 bp, 11 predicted proteins | sample Cyp1metagenome_FD_92528 | JGI IMG/M metagenome (GOLD analysis project Ga0126342, IMG submission 92528) | Coral microbial communities from Lord Howe Island, Old Settlement Bay, Australia - Cyphastrea 1 metagenome | ecosystem: Host-associated > Invertebrates > Cnidaria > Coral ... | reverse complement strand
CCGCAAATTCTGGATATGTCGGGAATATGCGTTTTGTTTGCGTATTTGAAGCCGTTTATGTATGCGTATGCGCAGGCCAGTCCAAGACGGGCTCTATTGTGAAAGCCTTTGAAACCCTGCTAAAATATAATATAATTTACTACAATATAATATAATATAATATCATATAATATAATATAACCGGTGCTTCTTTCACTGGACGCGGATCCTCAGGATTCCCAAGGGTCAAAGGGTTGCATCCAGCGGTTGTATTTTCCAGATAGGCAGGCGGATCGCCTCATGATCTCCGTGCTTTGTTTAACATAGCGGCCGCGATGATGCAGCCCTAATTACCATGTTTTTTTTGTTGAATGCTTTAGATTTACCCGGCCTGGTAAACTAACATATATGGCTATTGAACATGGCCATATTTATAGTGGATTTACCCATTACCCATTAAAAATGGTGATTTTCCATTACCCGGCGTGGTAAACTGTTACAGTTTGCGAACTTGAACATGGTCCAGTCGAAATAGTGGATTTACTACCCAGCTATAAAATGGTGAGATTTTCCATAGTTACGTTAGTTTACCAGAGGGTATATAGATTTTGGTATCTTTTCTCTGAAAACACTAGATCTTGTCTATCCCAAGCCTTCCAGTTACCACTGAGACAGGTTTTTTGTTCGGGTAATTTTACCTGAGATGATTTTGGGATTGCTAGCCTATCTCACAGGTAGCTGGAAATTTTGAGGGTGACCATGAAAACATATCAAAATCCAAGAATATCAATGAACATCCATTTAAAAACCATTTAAACATCCGGCGGTACCTTAGTGCACAAGCACCGAGGTCACACCGGAAGCGTCACATGCGCAGCTGCTGCGCACTCTGGTGTCCAAGCACTTCGCGACGCCGGCGCCGGCGTCGCGTTTCGGCGCCTCGAAACCGATGGATTTTACATGCAACATCTTGGAAAATCATGAGAACATATAGGAAAATCCACTATAGATGGAACTTTTGATCGGAAAATCAACTGTAATCTTAGATTTGCTGAAGATGTTGTGTTCTTTATTGTGGAAAATCCACGACTTGGGGCATCTATGTGGGATATGTTTTGTAATATTGTGTGGGTTCCGGAGGCAAATCCAAGTTTATAAACAGTTGCTCAAACATTGATCCAGTATGTAGGTGAATGTTCCATACATGGGAGCTATGGCTTTGTCACCTTTGTAAACCTGGATCAATGGAACATTCGGATAATCCGAGAAAACATATAGAAACTATATAGAGATTTCAATTTAAATCCTATGGTTCGGGGTGAAAATTGAAGCTCCAGAGAATCCAGACAGTTTTTGGCGGCGACCGACCAGGACCATTGATTTTTCACATCTTTTTTTTCAGCGAGTTGGACAGCAATAAGATAGAGCCTATTTCACTGAAAAGTTTGGGGGGTGAGACCCCAATGGGGTGAGAAAAAACCCTTTAAAAATATGAGGACATGTTAGATACCAAATAGATTTGTTGTTATACTGTTGTACCATTGTGATGGTTCAATAGGTACTCACTGAATGGACAACACCAGGAAGGGTATAGCATTTGGATGGCCCTGGGACCCTGAGGCAACATCTTTGCCACGGCCCAAAGCGGTCCTTCCCCGAAGCCGGCGGAGCCAGGTGGCCGAACTTCAACCAGGGAAGGGACTCATGTTCCTTTAGGGACCATGAGATTTAGTTGATTTAGTAGGATTATTATGGATTAATGATTTACAGCGATCTGAAAGGATATATGTAACAAGCTTAATTTGGCATGTTTTTTAATAGTGATTTGCTAGGATTTATTGTATAGTCATCAGACATCATTAGACTATTCACTGCTTCGGATAAGTAATCTAACAACAGTCTGGTAGAACTTGATGATAAACTTCTGGGATTGAGATGGATTCTTCTTAAATTGGATTTAAATCATCACATGTCATCACCCATTTGCATATCATCCATGTTTCCTTAAGACACCCAAACTGGCAGTGGCACTCCACATGCGTGTTGCGTCTGTAGAATTCGACATCTCAAAACCCGCGACAAAGCTGGGACCAAGATTGCCAAAGTCCCACTGGTTGATTTTTTCGAGGATTTCTTGCATGTTGTGGTCACCAACCAATAGGGAGATCAGATCACCAAGCGGCAGATCACCTGACCCTAGCAGGTCGAAGTGGACCAGCTCCTTCGGCTGGCTATGGCGACGGTTCCAAGGTTGGGCTTCAAGCCTGCGGAGCCTGCAGAAGCCATGGACCAATGGACCTCACGAAAAAATCGTTATTTGAAATTTTCGGAACCTAGCTTGGCTGTCCGAGGTTCAAAACCCCTGTTGATGATTAGTTCGGGGGTTTTACTATGTTTTACTACCCTTCATCACTGGGTATTCATTGTAGCATCATCATCATCATCATCATCATCCATGAACTGGAAATCCCGTTCTTGGCCAGCCTAGTAGTTAAATCCCCGCTCTTAGTGAACTGTTTGGTGGATTAAAATACGGGTTGATCATCACATGTTTCTATAATAGTAAGAATTTATTCATCATTAAGAGTACTCTCTATCTAATTATATATTATATATATATAGTTATATATATATAATACTATCATTAAACCATTAAATACTTAAATAAGTATATAAATTAAATATATATATATATATTTACTGTATTTGAACATGATTATGTGAAGATTTTCTCCAGACACCCACGCGGCAGGCCTTCCATGCGAACTTGGCGGCGCAGGGCATTCCGCAGCGGCCAAACGCTGCCGCGCCCAGCGTGGCCGCGGCCGGACGCCACGTGCCACCGAGCGCCTCGATTTTTGGCCCCCAAGCGAGGGGTGAGAAGACAGGCAAATTCACCATACATAGATAATCTGATTGGTGGTTTCAAACATTTTTTATTTTCCATAATATCTGGGATAATCCTTCCCATTGACGAATATTTTTCAAGATGGTTGAAACCACCAACCAGTAATTTAACATTAAATAGTATAATTATACCATATATCAATATTCATATGGGAAATTCACCAATTATAGATATTCACTATATTTCTACAATGTGGGCCCCCCCAGTTATAAGTTGGTTTAGATTCGCCCCAGTAACTAGTTCGTTATAAGTACCATAAACCATAGTGAAATTGGAGTTATGTTCACCAACTGAACGCTATCTTGGGGGCCTCACATTGTATATATTGGGAACGTAGTGGAGATGTAATGAGGATCTATGTAACGGAGTAATTGCCATCAATAGATGTGAAACCACCAATTAAATTCACCAACTATGGATATTTCTATAATTAATATTAACTTATTTATTATAGATCTCTAGAAGTCAGTGGACTTTTTGAGGTCGGAATTTCATGGAAACGTTTTTTTTGGGGTCGTTGACACCTTGACTCCACCAACCATAGGGGAATCAAGATCCACCAGCCAGCTATGACTTAGGATAGCTAGGTACAATGGTTTTATTCCGTACCCATAGAAAAAAATAGTTCTTTTTCCTTGAGTGATGAACTATGCGACAGTAAAAACACCTTGATGCGACAGTTCTGCATTCTTTCCCCAATATTTATTAGGGGCTTGAGCAAAAAGAAATTGGGGAAAGCCTCAAACATCCACTGGCTGATCATGGTTGATCGTCAGTTTCATGTAATTTATACGCGTATCTCACGGTATCTCCCATTTTGAGACACATCCAGATCAGGTTTCACTGAGAATGAGGGTTCAGCAGCGTAAATGTTGTGACTTCACCAGAGACAGGGCTTTGAAGCAACCGTAACATGTTATGGTGACCACAAATGGGGTAGCAATGAACCCCAAAAAATGTGGTGTCTGGTACCAAACAATGTCCGTTTTTTTTTGGGGGGGAAGGGGGGAGTTTTTGGGGGTGTTTTGGGGTGGATCATTTATGCCAAACCCTGATCCAAGGAAATGTCAAAATGTCACTTGTTTGCTCCCCCTGGGGTCGGGCTGAAATTATGTGATTTTCTGATGTGGCTCAGGATTTTAACTATAGTGCCCTCTAGTTTGCATCAACATCGCTGGTTGTGTTTCAACCACAAATCGATGTTAAGCTACACAGTGGATGTCAATGTTTTTGGAATCTGTGTGAATCATTCTTTGACTGGTCGTACTTTATCATACACCGAATTTTGATTCTGGAGACACAATCTTGAAGAAATCGGGATATCAAGCACTGAATCTTGACAGTCTTTCAACATGGCCTGGCAGGCCCCTTGAAGGAAGTTCAACCATGGTCTTAGCAATTCGTGGAAGTCCATGGGGGTGGGGCATAATGCATATGAGAAAAAAAAACAAAAATATATATATATATATATATATATATCAGTTTATACCAAGATACATGCCAGTTTTCAGGCAGTACATCCCTGAATTTCTCGCCATTTGACAACGTTTTCAGTGAGTGGAAAGTCATTTTCTTGCAACAATCATCACTTACGATATCATGATATCCCAGTTCCCTGGCCCCAAGTCCCCACATTTCTATGATTTCTATAGCTTTCAGGAACTAGCTCTGCCTCTGCCAAGCCTAAAGCTGCAGTTCCACCAGAGGCGGGTGAAGATATGGAACCAATGGCCATAGCATGCTATGGCAACATCATCCAACCAGAAAAAGAGGTTCCGTTTTTTTTTGTTTCATGACATAGTAACATATGTATCATCCAACATCATCCAACCCATTTCCAAGCTGATCTGGTTGGTGGTTTGGAACATGACTTTTATTTTTTTATATATTGGGAATAATGATCCCAACTGACTTTCATATTTTTCAGATGGGTTCAAACCACCAACCAGTGATTGTTTGGGGTTAATTTTTGTAAATCTTAGATTTCACAGGGGCTGTAAGAATTGGAGACCTTCCACAGAGGGTGATGACAGCATTCTCAACTGCGGCGATGTAGACAGCAATCATGGGGACACATGACCAATACCGCTTGATGGTTTGTTTGAGAGATATGTCTATTATTTCTGTTCCCAGCTGACTAGATTGTATCGTGATCCCTTGAACACTTAAGACTAATCATAATATACAATTTTTGTTTCCCGGCAGTCGGCCGGCACCGGCCGGCAACCCGCACCGGCCAGCGGCCGGCAACCGGCCGGCTCTCTTTCGGCATGCCACGCGGGCCACCCGCTATGGAAACAAGCTATACTTGGTGGATGATTTTGCTCTAAAGCATTCGCAAGTAACATGCAATCTAGCTGTAAAGTATTTACAACTTAGTGTAAGTTAAGTTAAGTAAGCTAAGTTTTTATCTTATTTTACGGTAGTTGTAAGTATTTACCAAAGATCAACTTGATAGTTAAGTTTTGTAAGTTTTTTGGAGTTAACAAAAAACCAACCAAAATAACTTATAAGTAACTTAGGAAACTTAACTTCTTTTGAAATTTAAGAGCTATTTTGTTTGGTCTTGGAACAAAAACATCTAAAAAACAAGGTTTGGGTTGGAAACGAATTGAAAACTTTCTTTTATTTCTGATATATTTTTTGTAGGAAGGCGGCTCTATGAGAAGCCTATTGGGAAAAGTTTTGTGATGCTGAGTCTTTGTTGATATGTTATCCTCTTCTCGTTTGGACAACAGGGTGGACACGAAGTAAAAAGCGTTTGGGCTCTTGGAAAGATCATGAGGCCACAGCCTGAGAGAAAATGCGTATATGACTGCAAAAGCATATCATGTTTTTTTTTAAAATGCAACACACATTTTTACGCATTCTTACACATTTTGACTCATTTTTACTTATTTTTACACATTTCTACACATGTGTAAGTGGATTTGTTTTGGGTTTACACATGTGTCAGTTGATTTTTTTGGTTTACACATGTGTAAATGATTTTTTTCTTTCCAAAGATATTCTTGTACGGTTGTCCTTTATTAACAAGGAGGAATATAGTTTAAAGATATGTGCTCGGGCTTTCGCCCTGTCTGCCAAGCATGACCCCGACGGCAGTTCATCATGAGCATTACCATATACTTTACGACAACCGATCTCATTCGCATTTCGAATGTTGTCCCTTCCCCGGACGTTGCCTGGCAACGATTTCGCGGCTGAGTTGCTGCGGGCTGCTTCGCATGGAGGTGCGCCAACCGTTGACTGGTGCCGAGAATGCTGTGCCGTCAGCCTTCGCAGCCAGCCCGGACCTTTGCTGCCGCAGCCGCTTTAGCAAGCGCAAGTCTAGAATACCTAGCGAGATTCCGCGCTCTCTTTGGACCGGATGCCGGTTTTCGTTTCTTTTGGGGGGCACTTCGGTTGCTCAAGCAATATTATCTCGGCTAACGGGCCCTTTGTTCTTCCCATTCATGTCAGACTGCTCCGATCAATCTGCTGCGGCACCTGGACCCGACCTGGATGAGCTTTCAGAGGCGGAAGCAGGAGGCTTTCACCGAGCAACACTGCTGGCGTCTCAGTCATCTGTTGCCGAACCACCGCGCCCAACTGGCTGTGAAATCCCAAACATCTTTTTGCTCGGGCTTTGGCTTACGCAGTTCCTCTTTGAGCAACCACATCCGGGTCCTCCACAAACATCCATTGCCACAGCCGCATCTTCCCTGGATCACATGTGGGTTCGCCTTCTTCGACATCCACAACCGGGCACGGTTGGCAGCCTTATTCGCTGCTTCTTACCGCATGCTCAGCCGCGCATGCTGCGTCTCTTGCTGCTCAATGGCTCTGCTGTAGCTTTTGCAGATGCGCTCCCACACCGCTGCAGCTTGGTGTTGCAGTTTGGGGTGGTCAAGATGCCTTGCCTCGTGCTGTTCCGCATGGACAAGGCTTACTTCTTGATAGATATCACAACTACAGTCCAAGACTTGCTAGTGCAGGTTGCATCTCACTGGAACATACAAGTGCAAGGCTTGTCCTTGACTTGGCGGTCTCTTCGCGTGTCGCCTGATGATTTTGTTTTAGGGCGGGACCGTCTGCTCTTCGAAGTTTCTTGGCAACCCACGATTCTCCCCGGCGTCCCAAACTTGCAGTGGCATGAGTAGAGCAGAGCATGAAAAGGTGCGGTCCAGTTGAGTCACACATACTTTTTTGGCGCGATGCTCTAGACAGCTTACAAATGCCATTCGTTACCGCGACAGCTTCACCCCTCAAACCCACACATAGCCACTTTCTTCTTCAAGGCTCTTCGTGCCACGTCTTAATGACAAGACTTAGTTATGATGAGCGCAGGTGCCCCCCCTCTTCGTGCAGCCGCGTTGCAGATGATTTTGGCTGCCGGCAGCAGGCCTGATGCTTGAATTGCAAGCACCATTATCTGTGGACATGCGCCTCTTCCACTTCAGCGAAGATAAATTCCCCTGTGCGGCTTCGGCCTTCTTTTGATCGTTTCTGCTCTTGGCCAGGTACAGTGCAGGCTCGCCTGGCAAGACTTGCCTCGGTTTGTGCCTCAGTCGCTGAGTTGACTTGAAAGCACGGCAAGATTGACTGTCTTGGAAAACCACCCCATTCCCCTGAAAAATGATACTTGTGTAAATTGTTCCTTGCTTAGCGAAAAGGTTTCTCCGTGTAACTGTAGCACTGCTCAAGCATCCAACCAGTGCCCCAGACCAACACCGAACTCAGCTGAACTGTCTGCCTGTCTACCTTCCCTATCCCTGGCTTGAAAAGCTGGTTCTACTTTTGTTCGGCTTTCTTGGCCGCCTAAGACATTTGAACTTGTCTGTTGGTTTCTATTGAGAAACAATATATATATATATATATATAATTTTCATTCTCTTGAGTTGCCCGATTCCCACATCTGCCATGTTGCAGCTAGATCCGCTATCACTTCTTTTGATGTTGTATTCAATCTGTTTGTTGAACATGCCAAAAGTTAGGCCAGCTTCTCCGAAATTGCAACAACTTCTGCGAAACGCAACACTACTTTGAAGACGTTGACGAACCATTTCAATTGCTTCTAGAGGTTACTTCCACCTAAGCCCACATTCAACATTCACTGAACTCCTTGCCCCTTTCGAACTCATTGTATGTCGTCCAACTGCGATTCTGTACCAACCCGATTGTAAATACGCAACTCCCCGTATTGCGCAACTCCGCTTGTGCAACGCGGGTCTCCGGGTTGCGCAACTCCGCACACCCTCCCTATATGATCGCATGCCGACCCTTGGGAAACCCCATGAAATTCAAATTGACCTTGAATGTGTACAAGGGCAAGAAGATATCCAAATCCCACCCCCATGGAATTTCAAATTGACCTTGAATGTGTACAATTTTATAAGAAGATATCAAAAATCCCACCCCGTGGAACTTCAGATAAACCTTTGAGTGTGTACAATGGCAAGAAGATATAAAAATTCCCACCCCCATGGACCTTCAAATTGACATTGAGTGTGTGCACCAGAAAGAAGATATCAAATTTCCCACCCCCATGGAACTTCAAATTGACCTTTGAGTGTGCAATGGTCGGAAGATAACAAAATTCCCACCCCCATGAAACTTCAATTTGACCTTCAGTTTGTAGAACGGTAAGAAGATACAAAAAAAATCACCCCCATGGACCTTCAAATTGACCTTTGCGTGGCTGCAATGGTAATTAAGAAGACGTCGAAATTCCCACCCCCATGGAACTTCAAATTGACATTGAGTGTGTGCACCAGTAAGACGATATCAAATTCCCACCCCATGGAACTTCAAATTCACCTTTGAGTGTGTACAATGGTCGGAAGAAGATATCAAAAAATTCTCACACTCATGGGAGTAACTTCAAACTGACCTTTGAGTGTGTGCAATGTTCAGAAGATATCAAAATTCCCACCCCCATGGAACTTCAAATTGACCTTGAATGTGTACAAGGTTAAGAAGATATCAAAATTTCCACCCCCGTGGAACTTCAAATTGACCTTGAGTGTGTACAATGGCAAGAAGATATCAAAAACCCCACCCCCATGGAACTTCAGATAGACCTTTGAGTGTGTACAATGGCAAGAAGATATCAAAATTCCCATGTACAATGGTCGGAAGATATCAAAATTCCTACCCCCATGGAACTTCAAATTCACCTTTGAGTGTGTAAAACGGTATGAAGATAACAGAATTACCACCCCCATGGAACGTCAAATTCACCTTGAGTGTGTGCAATGGTTAGAAGATATCAAAATTCCCGACCCTATTGACCTTGAATGTGTGCAATGGTAATGAAAAAGATATACAAATTCCCACCCCATGGCATTTGAATTTGATATTGAGTGTGTACAGTGGTAACTAAGAAGATATCAAAATTCCCACCCCCACCAAAATTGAAATTGACCTTGAGTGTGTACAATAGGGTTTGCTTTTTCAACTTTGACATGGCATGCAAGTGTCAACGTCGGCCTGTGGCACTTGGAGATCGGATTGATACTTTCTGTTGTTTTCTACATGATATGAGCTTCTCCTGCATGGACTTTTATATTTTCGCGCCCCTACGAGCCACCTATAACAGTACATAGTTTCGCGCCCGACAATGTTTTCACACGCAAATTCAGATGCTGCCAGGTTTTATCATTCTTTAACTATTCCATGCAGGGTGGGGGTTGACATGATGTCCATGTCAAACATGACTACCGCCCCTTATTTGGAAATTTCCTAATTACTTAAATTTCCCAACCGGCACCGGCCGGCCACCGGCACCGGCCGAGCGGCGCACCTTTTGCGGCCACCGGCACCGGCCGGCAACCGGACGCGGTATAGGCCCGGCACAGGCCGGCAGCTGCCGGCCACCGGGTGCACCCGGCACCGGCCGGCACCGCCGGCACCGGCCGGCACCGGCCGGCCACCGGCACCGGCTGGCCACCGGGTGCACCTTCCATAGACGTACGGCCCGGCACCGGCCGGCACTGGCCGGCAACCGGCAGCGACAAAAAAAGTATATACTCAGACTAATACCTTTGATGTTGATTTCAAGCGCCAAACAGAAAAACACCAGTTTCTAAATTTGGAGGCCATGTTTGTGTAGATAGTCCAAGAGGCGAACAAACCTTCACCTTCACCTTCACCACCATCAGCACCACTGCCACCACCAGAACCAGCACCAGCACCAGCAGCGCCAGCAGCAGTAGAGTAGCAGCAGCACTAGCTTCTTGCTGATTTGTAGAGACCTCAAACGACCTTACCTCAAAGGATGGTAAACATATCAACTATAAACCAACCTATATAATGATCACTGCGAAGTTCATCCAAGCAATGCGGGAAGGCCTTAGTTTATCCTAATTCTTCACTACCGGGCCTGGTGTTTCACCAGGTGGTGGCTGCCTTCAAGATGCTTCTCTTGGACGTGACAGCCACGGAGGAGCAGGCTGGCAAAATCATCGAACTACAGGAAGGGGATGTTTTTTTTGGATGTCCCATGGTCACCTTTGAGGACACCGGAGGGTATTGAAATTTCTGCTGCTTGGTGGTTGGGAACATGTCTGGATTATGGCTTTCCATTCAGTTGGGAATTTCATAATCCCAACTGACGAACTCATATTTTTCAGAGGGGTACGTATACCACCAACCAGTATGGTAGTTCATGGTATTTCTGATGGTAATTTTGTGTTGAAAAGGGGCATCCCGGGGCAAAAATGACCAAATGACCAGTCCATTGGCTACCTCAACGACTTGACCCGTCATGGTTTCTGAGTGAGGTGAACCGAACGGTGAATGCTTGTTTTTTTGCCTGTTGGATTGACACATGACACAGGGATATCACCAACATACAGCCGGAGATATGTGGTTGAAGCTGAACGCTTTGCGATTGCTAATTGTTCACTTTTTTTGCTACATATGTCATAACCCCTCAAACAGATACTATTACTTGAGAGCTGTCCTAAATGCTGGCCATGCACCTTTTTTCTTGAGGCCATGGATCAAGAACTCAGATACCATTCGAATGACCCACACGGCGATATGGCCAGGTGAAGAAATCCTATCGAAGGCTGCGACCTGGGAGTCATAGCAGGGTGGGTCATAATTCTTGGCGCTTCAACAGCAGCATACAGTATAAGAATTATATAGTTTAACTGAACTGATTATATCAATTACCATCTGCCAAAAGATGAATCTTCCGGACCTGTGATTGGAGTATGCAAATCCAGTTGGGTACGGTTTGGGCCCTTTGATCTGTAAAAACTCTTGTTCAACATCCTTAAGAAGACTAGGCAATCTGAAAGTTGGCTTTCGATTTCTACCCCATCAGATCATCATTCCATAGATGCCATAGCTCTTGCCACGCACTGATTGCGTGCCAAACGCCCGGACAGGCTGGCCTTACGCTACCATCCGGAGCCTCTGTCAAAGCTGGACTTCTGTACTCATTCCCTCACCATCCGTTCACGGCTCTCTCTTTCTCTTAAACAGAGCTGCTTTCACACAGTTTCTCTTCCCTTTTAGTGTCGAGCTTGTCAGCCAAATTTTCCAGGTGGTTTTCTGTGGCACTGTTTTCTGTCGCTCTCCTTAGTTGCTTGGTGGTTAGTTTTAAAATGTTACTTATGAATTTATAAACGTTGTTCATCTTCAACATCATGTATGACCGTCACAAAGAAACCTTCAACCAGTTGTCGATTGATCATTCTTGTTGGCTCATCTTTCCTGCAATGTAGTCAGGCAGAAACTCCAAGATATAATGAAGAAAAGAAGAGTTAGATACAACCATAAATAATAAATGAAACCATTCGGCCCAGTTTTGGACTGCAGGTACCGCTTCCTGGGAATTCAACCCGCTCCGAGTCGGCGAGTCCCTCAATACTAGTATGGTTTATTTATGTCTTGGGGTTTACCAAGTACCAAGCATCAATTTTACCACTGAGATGTCTAGGCAAAGTTTAATCTGTTTCTTCCAGGTTCTATCCTGATGCCGTTGTGAATCTACCGCCATTGTTTGCTGATTAAACTCATCACTTGAAGCATACCCTCCGGTGATTTAACATAGTAGTGGAAAATCACTATGTGCAATATCTAAAATCTAAATCATATGTGTGTATATATATATATATATACACATTATATATATATATACATATTATATATATACACATATTATATATATATATAAGTGTATATAATTATATATATAGGTTATATCGCAGTTTTCATTCATGTTCCATAGCTATTATGTTAATTTCCCAGAAGCTGCGGTTTTTCATCGCTTGAATTGATCCATGACCTCCCAAGGACAAGAACTCCCATGACGACAGCGAGCAGCAGAGTGAGCGCTTCCGTCGTGTGTCTGCGGCTTACGAGACGTGCGTCGCGTTTTTTTCGGCAGAGAAAAAGGCGGCAGAGATGGCACGGGAGAGCACCATAGAGCACCACTGTGAGAGATGTTTTAGGGATCCACAAGTACAATCCATATCTGGTTGGTGGTTTGGAACATGAATTTTGTTTTTCCATTCAGTTGGGAATTTTATCATCCCAACTGACTAACTCATATTTTTCAGAGGTGTTGAATGGGGGTTACCCCTAAATGATTCCAGTCATGGATGATGACTTAGTATTGAAACAACTAAAATGTAGTGAGTTGGGGATCACCCATTTTAAGAAAGCCCTACTATGCTCCATGAACATTCCATACATGGAGCATTGTGGTAAACCATTCCCTAATTCCTAATCTTGTGCTTTGTTACCCATCATCCCAAGTATAGGGATGATAAGCGTCGCACTGAAACACAATGATACGCCACAATTGTGAGGTGCTTCATTATGGATTCTCGATGAAAAAATCATGTCATGTGGTAAACCCAATGCCATAAACCTACCCTCTGGTAATTTAACATAGCTATTGAACATACCCAATTTATACAGTAGTTGATTTACCTATTCAAAATGGAGATTTTCTATAGTTTTTTGTATGTTTACCAGAGGGTATCTAAACCTGTCATGTAGGGATGTTTGGAAGCCCACAGAAAAATGGTGAGGCGATGTGCAGATGACTGGGTTGCACCTGGTCATAGTTGAACCCTCCGCCGAGGTCTCTCGCAGCCCTTCAAGCCGGGGGGCCATGGTGAAGCCTGGCCCTGGGTGAAGGTCTGAAGTGTCCACATTTTGAGATCTTCGAGGTATGTATATAATGTAGATTGAGTAGCCCCAGATTGAATCTTTTAACACATGTGTGTATATATATATACATATATGTATGTGTATATACACATTATATTTATATATTTGAATATCACTAACAAAGACAACCACCTGTGGTTATGTGTGTTTGTTTTACCCGTAGCCATCATAGCACCTTGGTCGATGCTTGGTCAGACTGCCCCCTGGTGGTTAGGTCAGACTTCCATTCAAGAAGGAGGGTTCCCAGGAACAAACATGATGAAATAACCGACATGAATCTAGCTACAAGCCACAGATTAATCCCATTTATATACCGAAAATATCCTAGAACTAGATACCACCCAAAAAACACAGAGAGTATTGGATGTATTCATTTGGGAGGCCATATGGGGTGAGGTATATATATATACATACATACATATTACATATTATATCTATAGTATATCAGGGGGAGTGGATGAGTTGCTAGCAAAGTGCTATGAGACACCATGCATCAAACAGGTGTAGGTATAGTAATATTAAAAAATAAAATAAAACATAAATCAATCAGTTCCGGATGATTAGATAAGTTCCCTTCATGTGGCCCCCCAAATGAATAGATTGCATACGGAACCCTATCAACTGGGAGGCCATGGGATATGACCAGGGAAGTGGACGGATGTCAATGGAAATTGATGGTAATTGATGTGTTCGGATTATAGAGGTATGACTGTGTGAATTAGAACGACCTTAAACTGCAACCTCACCAGGAAGTTGATGCTTTGTAAGGGGATTCTACTCCCCCCAGTACCTTGTTGCAGGTGAATTACTGGATAGAATTCAACGAGAGAGTCTTAGAGGTTTGGGATGCCAAAGGTTTTGCCAAAGTTGGAAAAAGAACCTGCAACAATCACAGATCAAGAAGAAGTTGTGCATCAATCCTTTGTGATGATTTAACATAAAGCTACGGTATATACGTGGAACATCACCATTTTCAAAAACGGTAAATCATCGAACTAAATGGGCTATGGTTTCCATGATTTTTTTTTACCCGACGGGCTGGGTATTTACCATGAACTCCAAACAAAGATTGTTCATGTTGTGTTGTCCATGAATCCAGCCATTTTCATCCATTGAATTTCACCATGATTACTTGACTGTTTCATCATCCATTTTTGGAGGTTTCATCCATTTTCATCAATTTGTTCACCATCCAAATTTGACATGGCAAAATCTATGGCCATTTCATCCATTTTCACCCATGTTTTGTTCCATGAACCCAGCATTTTTTACCCATTTTCACCATGATTTACTTGATGGTTTCATCATCCATCTTTTATTGGTTTTCATCCATTTTCATCATTTTTTTTCTATGAACCTAGCCATTTTCATCCATTGTCATCCATTTTCCATGGGTTTTCATCTGGGGATGGGTCAAAACCCTGGTACCTAGTGAACCCCAAAATAGCTGGGAAATGGATGTTCATCCCACTAAAAATGTATCTATAGGTATTGATCCATACCCATATATAAAAATGTATCTATTATTTTTCCATGAATCTAGCCATGTTCATCCATTTTCCATGGATTTTCCATGGGTTTTCATCTCATCCATTTTTGTCTGTTGGTTTTTCACCACGTCCAACACATCCAGGTCCAAGATGAAACGCTTCGCTGCCAGTACTCCGGGCTCGCCGGGGATGCCCAGCGGATGCGGAGTCGTGGCGTCGGTGTTTCATGAAGCCCCAAGAAACAACCGGGAAAGAAATCAAGATGAGAACTATAGTAATTACTAGTAATATCTAGGAATCTTGTTTTTGATATCTAGGAATCTAGTTTTTGATATCTAGTAATTAGTTTTTGAATGAATCTATGTACTAGATTGTGCACTATTTTAGCGACACAAAAACACTGTAGTATTTTTTTAAACATCAACCAACAAAGATAACCTGGGGGCCCCGCAGTGTCCCATCCTGGGCATCTCGAGGTGAGATGATTGTTTCCATAGTCATGGGGGTACCCCTTTATCGCTGGATGGTTTATTTCAGGGACAAGCCTATTTTTCAATGGATGAGAACTGGGGGTACCCCCATGACAAAACGGAAACCCCCAGTTCTGAGTGATGAATGGAATCCGATGTTCAGTTTCGTTGAAGGCCATGTCAGCCATTGCTGTTGAAAGGGACCATGAGACATGCGTCAACGGATGTGTTGCAGCGGCCCTTGGTGACAATTCCAGCTCAATTCGTAACAAAATAGCTAAGTAATTGTACTAGCCTGATAGTTAGCTCATACTTAATATAGGTATATGGGAGAGTGGAAGGTTTTACAACAACCTATACCCTATAGATGTCACAGTTGTTCCACGAGCTTTCATCCCACTTGTGTTCAATTTGTTAATGTGTTTGTCACACCGTGGTCACAGAATCATGAATTTTCGGCATTCAGGGTAGCAGTGGAATTACTGGGTATGACCTTTTTTTCATATTTTTTCCTGCTTCTGCGTTCATGCTGAAATTTGAAATGAGGAAGCTGCGCGAGGTGTATTTGCAAAGCCCAGGCATTTGTCAAGTTGGTGGCGCTTGCCCGATGTCCCTGACGTAGATCTCCAAATTGCGGGTGGAAAAAAACGTTGGGCTTTGGCTCTCGCCAAGTTACATGGAGGAGATGGCGAAGCCCAGAACTTGGGGCTACTTTGAAGCTTTCTTGCGTGGAAGGTCTCAGTTCCGCTCCTCGGCCATCAAGTTTTTCAGTGCACGTGCGTCGATTTTCATTCCCCACCTGCCAGGTGAGGGTTGTTAGATTTTTTCAGAGTTGTTCTCCTCCTTCTTCTTCTCCTCCTCCTCCTTCTCCTCCTCCTCCTCCTCCACCTCCTCCTCGTGCTCCTCCTTCTCCTCCACCACCTCTGCCTCCACTTCCATGTTCACTTCCGCCTTGCCAACTCTTCGCCAAGCTCTTCGCCAACT
>Ga0126342_10011225_pt1 | contig 16004 bp, 12 predicted proteins | sample Cyp1metagenome_FD_92528 | JGI IMG/M metagenome (GOLD analysis project Ga0126342, IMG submission 92528) | Coral microbial communities from Lord Howe Island, Old Settlement Bay, Australia - Cyphastrea 1 metagenome | ecosystem: Host-associated > Invertebrates > Cnidaria > Coral ... | reverse complement strand
TTTTCGAGAAAGTTAAACAATATCTGGCAAAATATACCTGACGCAGATGACTTCTAGGCCTTGACTGTGGGGAGATGCCGCAGTGTTCCAATTTCTTCAAGGGCTGGTGAAACAGGCAAGAGCTGGTGAGTCAACCGATGCTGTCAACGCTTTCACCTGAAATGCTGTGCCGTGGTTTGCCGTGTAATTTCTTCTGCTTTTGAAGGGAAAAAATGTTAAAAAGCCGAGTCAAAGTCAGATGAAGAAACTGGGCCTGATGAAGGAACGGAGCCATCGCCGTTGATGTTTTCACGGCCATCCAGCCTGATGACATTTTTCAACAGCATGGCATGGTACTTTCATGGATGACCGAGCTCCGGCGTTGTGGCAGGTCGCCGATCAAAATTGCTATGTCGTTGTGTGTCTGACAATATTGGTATTGCTATGAGTTAACTATAGTAGCTATTGGTATCATATTGGTATCATATTAGTATTATTAATAGTACTAATAACCAATGTTCATTTTTTCATATTTTTCGTTAAGTCATAGCCTGGAATCGTAGACTCATAGACAGTTGCCCTTTCAACCAATGACAGCCACTCTGGATGAATGGCAATCAAATTGATTAATGTGTACAATGACAGGACATGATACCACAGCGCAGGATACAAACATCACTTTAGTGGTTGATATCCAACATGAAACCTAAAGTTAGTGATTCCAATGAGAATCTTCCGAAGCCAGTTTTATTGTACTCTGATTGGTGGTTTGGAACATTTTTTATTTTTCCATATATTGGGAATGTCATCATCCCAACTGACTTTCATATTTTTCGGAGGGGTAGGTCAACCACCAACCAAGTTTTATTGTACATTCGTATGCATATGGCGGATGAGTTTGTGGCCAATGACGACCATCAACATCATCAGGGAACCACTGGATTGGGGGGGGGCTTTTAAGGCACCGTAAACGGGGTGAAGATTTTCCCTTAAACCAAGCCATTGACATTAAACCCAATAGTAGACCATCCTCGAGTCAGCATTATGGGTGCTAAACAAACTTTTCTCACATGATTATTCTTAGCTTTATTATTTGAGAGCTATTTTTTTTGTAGCTGATGATTTTGGGAATGCTGGCCAGCTCATCCAGTTGGGAATGGTACCTAGTCAGCATTTTTTATGGCTGCCATGAAAGCCCTGAACGCTTTCCCGCATTGGAAGCTCCAGGCGGTGGCGCGAGAAGTGGAGAACGCTCATCGAATTGGAAGGCCGTGCCTCATTGGAACCACCAACGTGCGATCTCCCGGTATCGAAGTTTGGGGACGGCGCTGGAGATCCCCCGAAGATTGGATGATTGTCGTATGGGGAATTGGACAAAACTAGGGTGCCATAAATATAGATCCCGTGGATTGAAACTTCTTGTTCGAAGATGAATGGGTAGTTGGGGGGATACCACATTTTCAGACCCACCCGGTGTATTTTATCTAAGATATCATAGGGAAAATCATTTTCCAACTGGTGAAGAAAGTGGGGAAACCTCAGAAAATCAGAGGAATTCTGGGGAATTCTGGTACCAAATGAAGAACCATTCCGTTGGCGCCACAGAACAGATGTAGAAACTTGACATCATACGACTTACCCGGCCTGGTAAACAAACAAAAAACTATTGAACATGGCCATTGACATAATTGATTTACCTATTAACCATGGTGATTTTCCACAGTTATGTTAGTTTACCAGAAGGGTACCTGACTGATACATCTGGGCTGGCGATTTTTCGTGGGCACTTGGATGTTACTTGATTTGAGGGATCTCCACTGTCACCTGCCCACCACCCCAATAAGCATCCAATTTGCCAACAACCGTTCCAATGATCGGAATTGAGGTGCCGATTTCTCACTTGAGCCATGAAAAAAGACCTTGTTGATTGGTATGGAAAATAAAAAATGTTTGAAACCACCAACCAGTATATATCGTATGTATTATACATATATATTATCATATCTTATCAAATAACTGAGGCCTCTTATAGGAGTTATTATACTACCTGATTATTGGTGATGATCAAGCCATATTAGGGAAACCTATCAAGCAACTAGTATTTCATAAGATATTTTGCCAAGCAAAGCCTATTTTGTGATGCGGACGGAACTTCGAAGCTAAAGCCACGGACTGCGTGCCACGGATTAGTCTGAGAAGGCCTGGCCATGACGAATTTCAGTCCAGTGGATATGGATGGATCAAGTCTGGATTGTATTATTCTTGTAGGTTTTATACATATATATATATATGCGCCATTGTTTATCGTGGGTTATATATAGTGATTGTATACCTATAAAACCTTTGCTTGACTGACTCATTTTTGATTCATCATGTGGTGCTTGGATCCTACTACATTTTAGCTGATTATGTCTATATAATTAGATCACTATATTGGACCAATAGATCATATATGGTTATATAATGTTACAGCGTTATATCATTATACCGTTCTATCTTTATATCATTAGATATATATATAGACACCATTATATCATTATAATATCGTTATACCCATACATCATTATCTAATATCACAGGTTATATCATATCCCCACATTCCTCAACGAGGTGGAGAATTCCGAGATCATCGCAGAGCTTTTGGATGCCCTGGGTGTGTTAGGGGGCCCGACTGAGGGGGAAAATTGGGGAATCCATGCCGTGGATTCGGTGCTTTTTGAGAATTTCCCCCCCAAAAAAGATAGGAAAATCATGGAAAATCCTCAAATCGTAATATACACATTGCCTTTCCATTTTTGTTTGGTGTTATCAAATCGTGGTAGATGGATGACTGTTCCATCTCTTTTGTCGGGTTAGGTCACACCATGTCACACCTCCTTTGGGATAGCAACAAAAGTGGGTGAAACTTCCCGCAAAACAGTGGGCCGTTTACCTTTGCCTTTGCATTTCCAGGTTTCTCACAGCGATTCAAGGAGTAGATTCTGTCAGATTATGCCCTTCATGGTTGGATGTCGGCAGGATTGTTCACATCCAAGACTTTCGAAACAGCAAACTGCGGGACCAAGAATTGGTTGAACTGCAAAAATTGCCCTCAACATCACAGAAATATGATGATGAAACCTCATGAAACGACAATTCTACCAGCCTTGCTGGTTTGCATTCACCCACTGTTCACCCTAGATTTTCCAATTCATCCACCAATCCATTGATCAACAGTGGGGGTTCCCTGGTGTGTTCATCCTAGGGCCTATCAGCTGTTGAACGCAAAGCCCGAAAATGTGGCGCGAGAGACAGAAATTGTGGCCTCCAGTGGCCGAAAATATGCGTGGAGCCTCAGAGCCTCAGATCGATGGAGCTTCGTTTGATGGGAACTGTTCCCATGTGTTTCCAGGTAAAACCTAGGGTTTGGCGGTAGTTAAACAATGTTAAAACACTGAGCAGGTTATTTTTAACTATTCTTTGCGGAGATCTCGTATCACATGATCATTACTTTGGGCAGATCGCCGTGTCACGTTGGTTTGTTGGGTGAATATGTTGCCGTTTTTGGCTTTTCACCATTCAATAGGCTCTTATTGGTTGATTGAACTATATTGAAATCATGTGGGAAAAGCAAGAATCATCCATCCCTAATAGACGTTTATGATTGGAAATACCTCTATGACTGGGATGATGTCTATCATGCCAGTCATGGTTGGTTTTCATGGGATGATGACTATGGCAGCCAGGGTGGCATTGGGTGACTCCCACATGAATGGAATTCCCAACATTTCAAGAAGAACCACTTGGTGAATTTCGTCCAACACCAAACCAAACCCCAAACCTATTTTTCCATTGACATCACAAGATCAACAAGTTCATAGACAAGCTCAAAACTTGCTTTTCTCATCAACTTAAGGGATATCTCCCATATTCAGAAAAAAAGTTCATAGGCCCTAGTTGTTCCCAGATATCTCCAATATATATCTATTATATATATATATAATAGTGGTATATATATATATGGGAGATAATGTAAACCCATATATCTATATTAGATGATAACCCATATATCTATATAAAGTTATCATCTAAGTGGTTCACCTCAGGGCATCTCCTTCGGGCAAACTCCCTCCCTATGGCCTGGCCAAAAAGGCTGTGACCATTGCCACCAACATGGCAGGTCGAGGCAGGTGGAACATGGGACACTTTTTTCTCTATGAGTAATTATATGAGTATATGATATATATCACGTACATGCATAAACTTTCATGGCAAATCGATGAAGACACGCTGTAAGCGTCACGTTTTTCTCGCCGAGAATAACTCACCCTTGAGTCACAGATTTGCCCAGTCGAGCCAAGCTTCAAATTAAAAGACCCACCTTGGACCATACGGCCCATGCAAGGGAAATCATGGTATGACATGGTGGTTTTTCCACTGATCAACTGGGTGGGAAAAAACCACGGGTGATCTGCTGCCAGGCACCGATATTCTGCTGGGAGGCAATCCTTCCATGATGGCACGCTTACGGCTTCGAGAGGACATCCTAAGCGCTGGCTGCTGTTGCTGCCATGCTAAAATTTGCTGAAGGAAACTTGAGTTTCTTTGAAGATTTTTTCTCGGTTTTCAAGATATATATCTATATCTATATATATATATATTGTTATTGTTTTACAAATTTTGCTGCTCGCACCATAAATTTTTGGGCCCTCCAAAGATTGCTGCGCTTGTGAAAAAACAGGAGCTCTACAGCAAGCTCTTTCCGCGAAAATCCTGGGCTCCTGGGCCAGCTTAAAATCACGGGCGAATGATGGGGTGGTTGAAGTATTTTGAAGTGCTCCACTTGAGATGTAAACCATAGAAACCTCCAAAAAAGATAGGAAAACCAAGAGTTAAACCACAGTGAAACCACAGTTACCACGATTTTGTCCCATGGCTTTTGGCGGACTTCGACCGATTTTCCCGTTTTGGGTGCCAGGCGATGCCCGAAGAGTTCTATCCTGTAGACCTGACTCCGGAGCTGGAGAGCCAGGTGGCTTCTTTAATCATCCACTTATGGGAAAATCATGGGACTATCATGGGAATATCATGGGAAAATTTCATTAGCAAAAAACTATGGAAAGATCCAGCATTTTATAGCTGGGTAAATCAATGATAATGGGTGTTATGATGGGAATATAATGGGAAAATCATGGGAAAATTGGGATTTCACTAGCAACTATGGGATACCCGGCCTGGTAAAGTGTCACAAAACTATGGACATATCTCAGCATTTTATGGGTTGTTCTCCACTATGTTAGTTTGCCATTTTCATTCGCAAACTACCAGAGGGTATCAACCACTTATGGATGGTACTGGTTATCATCGGGATGGTTCAATAAGGATTTACTGTATAAAACCCACTGATCTTTACCCACTGAAGCATCAAGAAAATAGGGACTGAAGCCACTGATGGATGGTCGTACTGAGTCATACTGGTGCTAAAAAACGATCAAGATTGGGATTCTGGATCACGCGAATGATGGTAAGTCCTATGGTAAATCCTATGGTAAATCCTAGGGGATTTAACCAACAATCATAGGGATTTTCCACCATGAGGGATTGTTCCTATGGGATCATCTGAATATGACATATGACCAACTGGGATGATGTTTCCAGACTGGTAACCAGACTACAAAGCCCATGGAGCTATCAACCATGGGTCATGTTATGGGCTTTAAAAAGTGGGATACACATTAAAACAGACACACTGTCTGAAAATGATGTGCACCATTTGAAGAGGGTCATGTAATTAACAATTTTTTTTTGGGGGTCAATTTTCAGACAAACCCATTTCAAGCTTTTATCTTGAGCAAACATAAGGAGATAGAATAGGGGAAAAAAGAAGGGAACCAATTTCTGGAAAGCTATTTGGCTGCTTTCAATAAATGCGCGACTTTCAATTTTTATCGCGATGGCTATTTAGCAGCTTGGCAAGTCTGGTCATCCAGTTGGAATGGTATGCTGGCAACATGGGTTTTTGGCATCTATTGGGACGGTGGACAGGGTTTTTTTAACCCCGTTTTCCCCCCCCATGGATTTTTTGGATGGGCATCAAGACTTGCAGAAAAAAAATGATGTGACAATTTCAGGATTGTATCTGTGATTTGATCCACGACTTCACTGGCGATTTTTCACCAACATCAACCATTCATCAAAGAAGTTCAAGTTCAATTGATGTTCATCACCCCAGAAAATACTCTGGGGTACGAATATCATGGTCAATCAACATCTTCATTTTCCCTGTCATTGTCAGAGGCAAAGCCAATTTTCAGAGCTGTTTCTTTATGGCTGGCGGTGCACTCGGCCAGGTCCAAAAGGCGGTCAGCCAGACGGTGGAGGCGAGGGCTGGGGTTGTGATGACCCAGTTTCTGCGGGAGTTCGGCCAGGGGGATCACTGGAAGCCATGGCCTATGGAGTTTGATGATATGCCAAATGGCAAAGTGTCAAATTACCAACAAGGGGTAGAAGATGCCAAAAACAATGTAGATGGTTAGCACCTCAAATTACTAGAAGGAAACATGGAAATCATCCCATAATTCTTAGCATTGTTGATGTTCATTTTGTCAACACGTCGGAAAGAACACGCATGACAATTTGAATAGGTTCCCGGTCGCAAATCTGGAGCACACCTTGAGCATTTGACATGGAACCAAAAATGTTAGCAATTTCCTCTCCGAAACCAGTTTTTTTTCTGGGATCCGTGTGCGTTTTTTCTGGGATTAACAGTTATGAAAAGCTATGGCTAAATGAGCCAAAGACCCTTATTTTCTGCATTTGGCTGGTGCTCATTTTGTGCCCCTGGCTTGTGCTCACTGTTACTGCCCCGGGGGTAGATCAAAGATATATGTATATATATATTATATTATATTATATTATATAGATATTATGTATATATATATATATATATCATAGAAGTATATCAATCAGCAAGGAACTTCCCATGCAATGCCGCACTTGGAGGCCTGGAAACCCAAGGAGAACAACTTGAAACCCACCTCGTTGGAGGCGGCCGAGCAGATCGTGGAGCAGGTGGGGAGCTGAGGAGATTTTTCCATTTTTTTCGGGGAAAAATGGCAATTTGAATGGGGAAAATGGATGAAAATGGGAGAAACAAACGGGTTTCATGGGTTTAATGGGTCTAATGGCCATTGTGATGGTTTCACTTTGGAATTATGGCAATTTGAATGGGAAAAGATGATGATTTGATCCATTGGATAGATGGGTTTTCTGGCACCATGGCACCATTCCTGGAAGAGGTTTAGCCTCCAGCATCATTGCCGTGGCTTGGAATATCCCCCAGCTTGCCCAGTTTTGCAAAGCAACAGCAGGTTCCAGGGTTCCGTTCCGGTTGCAGGGTTCCGTTCAGTTTTGGGTCAACCAAAAAAACGAAAAAGCAGCACTCCCAGACCCAAAAAAATTGAAAGCCAACAGTCACTGCTGTTGGGAATTAGAGTAGTTTGATGAAGGTTGATGTTTTTTTTCCCGCGAACTAAGCCAGCTAAGCCCTGACCAGGGTCAACCAGTGACATGGACCCTCGGCTTCAGAACCACGATTCCTAGTCCCTGGTCATTCACCATCGACCTCGCCAGGGTCGCCTCACTGAACTGGACGCAGAGGCCGACGGCCTGGGGAGCTTCTCATTTTTGGTGGACAATTCACTAGTTTCCATGGTTGGTATCAATCTATATATATATCTATATGTAATATACATCTATATCTATATCTATATCTATATCTATATCTATATCTATATAGGATATTGACATCATCACCATCAGTTCAATATCCTGGGATTCTCTCATTCTTGGTTCAATGATGATGGGAACATATTCTATATATTTTTATTCCATGGTGGATTTTAATGGTTTCATACTTATGATCATTCATGATTTTCATATTATTAGTTGAAAGCCTGGACTAATAGAAGGTAACTATCATCCATGGTGAAGCGCGCACTTTTCGGCACCTTTTTGGGGAGAATATAGGAAACTTATGCTAGTCTATGGTGGATTTGAATGGTTTCATAGGATTTATGGTGGATTTATGGTGGATTTATGAATACAATTGTGATTGACATATGTCGATGATTATGATAATTATATGATTATGTGTTTTTTCAGTAACATACTCCCATATGATATGTGTAAATATGCTGTAATACCATATGATAATGGATAACTTATGTGCAATAATGATAATGATTACAATACATTACATGCAACATTCATAGCATTTATATTGGTGGTAATATTTCTATATCCCAATAGATTTATGATTCTGATCCATAGATCCCTCATTGAACAATGGACTTTCCGCTGCCATGATTCAGATTGCCTATCTCGCTGAGGAACGCTTGTCCTTGGCATGTGAAAAGGCTCCAACGGACGATGAGGCGCGTTTGATGGAAGGTGTTTCGGAGTGTTTGATGATTGTAATCTGGTTGGTGCTGACTGGAACATGGCTGTCTGATGCCTTTCCATATATTGGGAATAATCATCATCCCATTTGACGAACTCATATTTTTCAGAGGGGTAGGGCTCAACCACCAACCAAAAAAATAGTGTACCTACTCGGTAGGTCAACAATGATTTTCACATTTCACCCAACCAATAAAAGAGAGGCATCTTTCTACATGATCACGTCTTACCTTTGCGGGGTATCTAACGTCCGGACGTCAAATCTAACGTCGTTGCCTGGGCGCAGGTCATTTTGCTGCTCCGTGAAGCTTACAAGGCCTTGGCCGCCCACTACAAACAGGTCGAACCGAGGGTCCCGTGGGTGGATCATTTGCACCAAAAAAAAACACATGGGATTTTTTTAAGGCCAAAGAACAGAATCCTTGGAGAAATTCTGAACCTCCAAAAATCCTCGGATTTTGAAGACCACTTCGAATACTATTTCGAGGCTGTCGAACTTACAAACCAACCGACAGTCAAACCTGAGATTTTTCAGATTTCTCAGACCCCAAAAAACAAGACCGTGCCCCTGGTTTTTTTTTTTCGGGGGATGGGGTCCACCGAAAGTACCATTTGCAGATCACGGACCTGGAGAAGGACGAAGTTCGAGCACTGGGAGGTTTGCTTGTCGCAAGCTCAGCTGGAGCAATGGAGGGGGTGCCGGAAGCATCCCCTGGGTGACAGTTGTGCCGCCCGAATATTTGTTTTTTTTCATATGCATTAATATGGGTAATAATTATGATACTAAGATATACTAAGCCTCTAATCATATTCCTATCATCTAAGGATCATCTAAGAACCAATTTTAGCAAGCGATAAATGGATTTTCATGGGTTTTAGATGGGTTACTGAATGTTATTGACCACTTTCTGGGATGCACACAGAGGTAGAAAAAAGCCACCATCGAATGGTGAAATCATCGTCGTCGATCCCAGAAGAAGCTCCTGACATCGATTCTCCTAGTGGTGACCGTTCTGTTGTGGATGTAGGATATGTAGGGGATTTACCCTCTGGTAAATTAACATAGCGAACTGGAAAATCACCATTTTTAATGGGAAAAACCACTATTAATGGCCATGTTCAATAGCTACGTTAAATTACCAGAGGGTAGGCGCAAGTACCCATTTCAGATCGACAAAAACTGACTGGCCAAATCTCTGGGGGGCCCTCGATTCCATCTGATTTTATTGATGAGTTTAAGCGTCACATCACAGTTAACTGTTGTTTCTCCAAAAAATATTCTGTGGATCATTTAATCACAATTTTCTCACTTTTTGTTACCCTCTGGTAATTTAACAGTTTGCTATTGAAAATGACCATAGAAATAGTGGATTTTCCCATCAACAATGGTGATTTTCCAGTTCGCTATGTTAATTTACCAGATGGTAACATGTTTCACATCCATTTTGAGTCTCCCAACATCCACCCTTTGGCGGAGGTGCTGGGCACCGAGCGTCATGAGTCTCGTCGAATCGACAACCAATTGCGTGGCCGGTGCGTCTGGGCGCCCAAAGTCACGGTTGGTGATTGCCGCTGATTTGGACGACTTGGAGGATTTTTGTTGGATACTTTTTTTTGGGGAATGGAACTTGATATGTTTGATAACAATATGATATATATATATATAATTATATATATGTATGTATGTTTTTTGATATGTTTGATATTAATATCAGTTTTTTTTTGGGTGACTTCTTGTGGCAGATCTCAGTTCTCTCAGGCCCGTCAGGGCGATCCGGGCGCTACGCGTTTTTTCCTGAGTCCGGCGCCCAGAGACCGAAGAGACGTGGGGTGTTGGGATGTTTTTCCCATGGTATTTTCTGGAAAACCATAGGAAAACCATAGGAAAATCATAGGAAAATCATAGGAAAATGGAGGTTTACCAGAGGGTAATGGATTTTGGGTTAGTGATTTTTGGTGTTGAACGGATGATGTTTTGTGTTGTAAATGGATTTTGTTTCTCATTTTCTGGATCGGTATAGGAACAAAGCCAGTAAATATATCCATATGTGGCTTCAAAAAGGTGTCCAAATTGGACAAAACGACAAAATCAACAAACAAACACCGGGCGATGCGTGAATTTCTGCCGAGGTTTGAATGATACGATTTTCCGCATCTTCGGAGGCCCAACAAGTTCTGCGGTTTGCCATGTTTTTTTGGCCGCGGACATCGGCACCAGGCGACAACATCAAGAAAATGATGAGTCTCTCTGGCTTTCTTAAAGGTCTTATCAATGGATTGGTTGAGTGGAAAAAATTACACCGGAAAAGGCCATATTTTTCATGGTAAAAAACCATGGTTTCCGGTTAAAATTGTCCCTTAAACCAATCCATTGATCACAGGTCTGGAGGAGGTATCACTCCCAGAATCGCCTGTAGATTGAATCTATGATAAATCATGTTTCCTTAACCTTTTAAAGCCCATAGATCACCACATTGGTGATCTTTCCTGTCTGGATCCCGGCCAGGTATGATGAGTTTGAGCCAACCAGATGATGTACCATTGGAGCTGCTGGGCTCCATTTTCCCATGGAAAACTCTCCCCCGAAATTTTAAGGGTGGTTGCTACTGGTCCACCGTCCCATTTACCCTCTGGTTATGACTAACATAGCCATGGAAGGATCCACCATTTTTAATGGGTGAAGGGTGAACCATCTATAAATGGACCATTTTCCATGGCTATGTTAAATAACCACAGGGTATTCCATTTTGATTTTTAGGGTGGAGTACTCGAGGCATAAAAACCCATGGTAAATCCTCTAGAAGTCAACTGTTGAAGTTTTCGATAAGTCAAAGCATGTAAATCCAACAAGCAGCCTGCCACAGAAAAGTCCTGCGCTTGTAGGAGGTTCACCTCCAGCCCTGTCAGGTCTCTCCATTTCTTGGGTCCTTCTGTGAGTCCTGAGGTCAGGGCTTTTGTCCAACTCACTGGAAGAGGCTCAGAAGAAGGTCTGCTGTTCCCCCTCTGTACTGGTGAAATGGGGATTCAATCATCACGCCCTCATGGGGGTTTCCTTAAGATGGGGCTCCCGTCTTAACTCATGGGTCAACCTATACTAAAAGCGTCTAATGACTTGGATGATTTGGGGGTAGCCCTGTGACTTAGGAAACCCGCATATATCAGGTTGTGCAAGGGATGATGAACATCCTTTATATATCAGGTAGTACAGCCTCCCAGCTCATCATCAACCAACAGGGCTTTACAGACTTCTGTCTCAGAAACTTGCAGGAAACCGCCAAGGATGGGAAATCAATCCAGGTGAACCTATCATAGAATCAAGCTAGTGAGTCTTCAATGACCATCAATGATCATAGTTGCAGCTTTGATCTCAAGCTGGAAACTGTCACCATTGCCCAAATATTTCCAGGATGGGAACTGCTCGAAGCTGCCCCAAAATTGGATTCATTGGGCATGGGTCAAAATTATATCATTTATCAACCCCCAAAATGGATCTTGTACCCTGGTTGGTGGTTTCAAACATTTTTTATTTTTCCATATATTGGGAATAATAATCCCAACTGACTAATATTTTTCAGAGGGGTAGGTCAACCACCAACCAGTACCTATGTTAAATTCCAAGCATGACACACGTTGAAATATTTTTTTCATGGGTCTCTTGTCACCCCATCCACAGCCACCACTGATGCAGGCCCCATCATCCAAAAAGGCGCAGAGAGTCAAGACCAAGACCCCCATATCACTGTGAATAGCTAGTCTGTCCACCACTGGGGAACATCAGAGAATCAGAGACATCATCCAGCACTCTGCAGATTTTGTTGAAGCACTGAACAAAGTTTCGGTACATTTGAGCGCACCTGGGGGTCAAAGATTCCCCAAAAGCATCCAAAAGCCACAGATTTTTTGGTTGGCAAAACCCGAAGAATCTCGGCCTATGGCGTGACCCAGCCGATGTCGAAATTGCTCTGCTGCTGTGCACCTTGGTTGCCTTGGTTCATCCTGGAATGGGAACGGATCAGGGATGAAAATGTTGGAAAACACGATGGCAGTTTGGTAAACCCAATGAGAAACCATCACCAATTTAGCATCACTCACCCAAGTCTTACCAGGTAAGGGGGGAGAGGAAAAAACATATATCCCCAACTATAGGGGATACCTCATCGCCCAGGGCTATTGGGGATACCTCATCGCCCAGGCCTTTCTGGTATGTCTCCTCTTATGGTCCCTCTTCATGAAGGCTGGGCGCCAAGGATGAAGAGTTGTGCTTCCAAAGGCAAGGCCAATTTTTGATATCCAATTAGTATTCTCCAACTATCCAAATGTTTGCACTATTGACATCCAGTTCATTTTTTTGGTGGGACAACTCAGTTTTTTCACGATTTTGGGTCAGGTTTATCGGTTGTCGGTTGGTCTTTGATGGGTACCTGCATGAGTTGGGATGTAACCCCTACAACCGTGTTTTTTTTTTTTAATGACTTGCACTGTACCCCTGAGCAGATATGTGTTTTTCCCCTGCAACTTGACAATTTTAGCATGAAATTTATGGAAATGTCGCGGCTTTGGGTAATATTTGCGTAGCCAACTAAGATTGAAATACTGCAAACGACTCCACAGTACGCCTTGAATTTTGGAGATCCATGCGTTTCGGCAGTTTTGCCATCCGCCACTGGAAGTTTGTGCTTGGGGGAATCCCACATTGATGATGATGATGATGATGATGATGATGATGATGATGGATGATTGATGATTGATGATTGATGATAATTGATGATGATTGATCATCAAACTTATTTTTCTCAACTATTGATGCCAGTTTTTTCCCATTGAGATTCTGAGCCGCGTTCCCAGTTCTTCCTGGCCTACATGGCGCGGAGCAGCAACACGGTGCCGTTCGGTCCAGGCGGATTTTTTCCCCTTCCCATGGGGATCTCCATGGATTTCTCCATGGATCTTCACCGATGAACATGAGATTTTTCAATTGGACATCCTCCATCTTCATTGATGGTTTATCCATTGGATGTTCATTGGATGGTTTACCATCCCTTGGAGGATGGTTTACGAAAAATTGGATGGTTTACCGTTATCATTGATGAACCACTGAATTGGATGGTTTACTCAACTTTTTTATCCCTGGTTCCACCATCCGCTTGGAGGCGCTGTGGAGCTTTCCGAGGATCGAGGCCCCTATTTGAACAGAGCCTGGAAGTTGGGAGCAACAAAAACATTAAGAAACACATTGGAAGTACCACAAGAAACTAATTAGTGGGACCACCTGAAAGAGACATATGGAAACTCAAACTGCGGGTGAAAAAACAGGACATCAACAAATAACCAGAAGAAACAGCAACATCCGAGCTGGTTTGCTGTGGAACAGGTGCGGCTGGTCCCGCCTTGCAGGCGATGATGGGAATTGGATTTGGCCGTCCCATGATTTTAACTGGACTTTCTTAGCTTAGTGGATTCCGAGGAGATTTATCCAGAAATTGTCAACTGGATTGATCCACATATCTCCAAACAATGGCACCGAATGATCGAATGAATTCCCAAGGCGTCGTATCCCAATGAAGTTACAGAATTAGAATCCTATGGTCCTATGAAATCAACGGGGGATAAAATTGGTCCGTTTTTGATATCCAACTAATTCTCCAAGTCTCCAAATGTATATCCAACTATTGATATCCAGTTCATTCCAATATTTTTATACACCAATTTGATGATCCTCTTCTTATCCGAATCCCATCATTTGACCATCATGAACAGTAAGCAGCTCCGACTCCAATGATTTCTTAGGCCAGCAACCACTGATTCACCGCTGCAGGATTTGGATTCCCCGAATGAATCAGCAAACCAGGTAACCACCGTGGTTGGTTAGTTACACTAATTATATCTAATTATAGTTACACTTATATCCCATCATATCCCGATGGATATATATGGTTAAATGATATGTAAAGAAATCGCTGGTGAGTTATCCTCATTTCCCATTCCATGAAATATCGCATGATATCCCCCTTCTATTTATTCCGTGGTCAATGATGTCCCCATTGATATCCTGGATTGGATATACCGATATATCATAAAACTATATTAAACTACCATTTTTCATGGTTGAACCGAACCAGGATTTTTATCCCATGATTGGTTTAACCGACGCGGCTGAACACTTTTGGAAGGCCATGAGAAGGGGAGCGTTCCAAAAGGCCCTTCAGAAACTGGCAGGCGACCCCGCGAAATCGGCAGCAACCAAGATTTTTTGAGTGTTCTGATGTTAGTAGTACCTTAATTGATTTTAAACTTCATTTTCCGTGTTTCTTTTTTTAGATCACCATTTTACTTGCTTTAACCATCTTTTCTGTTGCACAAGCCTTCTTTGGCCACATTTGCAGATATGTTCAGTTCCAAGATGCTCTAAACGACTTGCGTTGCAAACGTATCAATGGATTAGTGGGAAATGTTGCAGGAGACCATAGGAAAACTTAACCAGTTCATTCACTGAGATTGCCCTTCACTAATCAAACATGGCAATGGAAGATCGCTTATAAATTATGGAGGTTTCTAGCTGGGAAAAAAACTATAGTGTTTTTTCCAGCCAGCCATCTTTGATCACTGAAGGGTGACCATCAACAGTCCTTGACTAAGTAATCTTCAGTCCCTCAACATTAACCATTCTGAATATCATCAATGATATTTCATCATAGGTCATAGGTGAATCATTGTTAGTCACTGGTGAATCACTGGATATGTTCTGACAACACATCTTGTCACTAACATAAGACATACCCTCTGGCAAACTAACATAACTATGGAAAATTGTCATTGTTCATGGGAAAATTCACTATAAATGGTGATTTTCCATAGTTATGTTAAATTACCAGAGGGTAATCACTGGTCTCAACCAATGAAATTCTGTGACTTGGACTGGCAGAAAGAAAGGTTGCGATGAAGCGCCCTGCCGGACGCTGTTGGGTGAGATGCAGCTCACCGGCTTGCAGGTGCAAAAAATGGGCGGTTTCAGCAACAAAATGGGCATTGAAACTATGAACATGAGAATGTCAATAACGATAATGGACATTTAATGAACGAAAAATTGGAATTTCATGACCAAACATGCCTTGGATGTTCACCACACTGTGTATGGCTCAAGCTGTCGGGTCAAGACCCCCATGTTCAGGCGACCGTTAGCACTAGGAGCGGCAGGGGGATCCCTCTCTTCTCTGGCTTTGCGTCTTCTGACTGAATCTGTCTCTTCGGTCGTTGATCCCAGCCTTCCTGTTCCACTCCCTGACTTGAGCTGCGTCTGCCCTACTTCTTTGGATTTGCCTGCTACTGGACTTGACCTCCGTTCTTTGTTGATTGGTCTGGTGGTTGGACTTTCCTTGGGACCGTTGCTTGAATTGCTCCTTGTGGTTCGGCACTGGTGGACTTCCCTGATTCGTCGTCAGCTGCAATCCCTTGCCCGTGGCCTGCGTCCCTTGTACCGTGAACTGTGACTTGTATGGCCCAGAGAGCTGCTCAACTCCGTCTTGAGGAGTCTGTTAATTCTCTACTTGCCCGGGTTGAGCAATTGGAATTGCGCGTTGCTGAGTTGG
>Ga0126342_10011224_pt1 | contig 16004 bp, 13 predicted proteins | sample Cyp1metagenome_FD_92528 | JGI IMG/M metagenome (GOLD analysis project Ga0126342, IMG submission 92528) | Coral microbial communities from Lord Howe Island, Old Settlement Bay, Australia - Cyphastrea 1 metagenome | ecosystem: Host-associated > Invertebrates > Cnidaria > Coral ... | reverse complement strand
GGGGGGGGTGTGGGGGTCCGGGGACCGGGCTCATATATATATATATATACATATATATATATATATATATATCCCTATGAATCCAAACACTGTCTGAGAAGATACAGCTAACCCCCTAGTCAACATACCCCAGTCACACTTCCTAAGAAGGTACTTGGATCCATAGGGTATATGTATATATTTATATCTATATATATAGAGGAGGTTTCTATAAGTAGGGGGTACCCCCAAATGTATGGTTTATAGTTTATAATGGAAAATCCTTTGAAAGTTGATGATTTAGGGAATGATAAACTAGATTAACTAGGGCCATTAATTACCCTTAACTACCTCCAAGGCCCTGCCTCGCAGCTGGGGAGCAAGCCTGGAAGTCTTGCAGAGCATGCGGAGGAAATGGCACAGACTGGTCATGTTGGGATCCCAAACATGGTGATTTTATGGTAATTTAAACTGATTCATGGGGATTTCAATGGATTCAATCGGATTTCATACTGATTTCATAGTGACTTCATTGGATTCAATGGTGATTGAATACTGATTTAATGGGGATTTGAAGATATAGATAGATCTAGGATGTAATGGACATTGGGATTTCATGGGAAATACCCTCTGATAAACTAACAAAGCGAACTGGACTCCACTGGACACTCAGCGTGTTCATAGCGCAATCAACTCTTTCGCAAACTGGGCCATGGCCAGAATCTCAAACTGTAACAAGTTACCAGGAAAAAAACTAGAAGATGTTATTATCTCGGTTGGATAATTTGAAACTCATTAAGGCCATTGAACTACCATTACTGGTTGGTGGTTTGGAACATCGTTTATTTTTCCATATATTGGGAATAATACTCCCATTTGACTAATATTTTTCAGAGGGGGCTGTCGCTTCACGTCGCTCCAGGAGACAGCTGTTGCCGGACGAGGTGAGTTTTTGCAAAATGGCCTGCCAAGCACGGGAGGCCGGGAGCGCAGCGAGCGAAATGTCATGTTTATGCTGGCTAACAAAAAACATGTTTTTAATATAGCAATTTTAGAGGCTCCGGACCTTCGTCCAAACTCCAAAGTGCCCCAACTTTTATATTTAAGATTCTTCAAAAAGGGATCAAATCCCCGAACCCTGTGAAACTATTACACTCATTGAAGATCTTCACAAGGTCAAATCCACCACCCCCGTTAAACTATTGTATACATTCATTGAACATCTTCAATAAGGGATCAAATCCCCCACCCCCGTTTCCGTGGAAGCATTACACTCATTGAAAAGGGTCAACAAGGAAATTTGGAAAACGAGTTTTCGAAGACCCTTACAGCACTCGCAAATCGCAGAGCCATGTTCGATCACAAACAAAACGATATCAATATACGTTGATACAGTCATTTTGTACGGGAATTACCACAGTTTTTGCTCTTCGTCAAGACGTCATGAATTGCATTCCGGGCAAACGGAGACTCCAGGCCACAATTTTACATGTTAGATAGGATATATACACAACAATCCATGATATGGCTAATGTAATACCATGATGGTTGGAGTTAGAACGGGGTATACTGTGTGGGGCAGGAATAAAATTGACCAAAACTCGTTGTGAAACTGATGGGATTCAGCAGGAACGACCGCAGTATTTCAGTTGCAAAGAGGTGGAGGTTGGGATCCCCAAAGCTACAACGAAGGGGTACACTGTTTCCTACCTTGGTTCCCCTTATGATCAAATGACATCAACTGACATCAAATGACATCAAATGACCATAAATGACCATAAATGACCATAAACGACCACAACTTTCACTGGAAGTTAATTTTTGATTCAGAACCAGAGTGCCAGCGTGATGAGATTGTTCTTTATCCGTGGCAGAAGGTGACCCTCGCTGGACGGTTTTAGACTGCTTGTTGGGTCTCAAATCCACCCGATTCTGCAAAGATCCAGATTTCAGGAGTACATCAAATAATCCAAGTTGAAGTACCAGCAGTTTTTACTTGCATCCTCGTTAAATCTAACCTTCGAACTCCCAATTTGATGATCAAACTGTCAGCCGATTTGGGTGTGTTGATTCCACTTTCTGCCGATTTGGGCAACAGAAAATACCTTGGGGGCATCCCGTGCGGTTGAACTTTATATGAAAAAATGTATAGTACAAAGTGGGGCCCGCAAACGATAGCTAAGTTGGTGAACATAACTCCAATAACTATGGTTTATGGTACTTATAACTATAGTTACTGGGGCTTATATACCAAATTATAACTGGGGGGGCCACATTGTATACATTGTATACCCTCTGGTAAACTAACATGTTGACCCTGAAAATCACAAAATTTTAGTGGAAACGGGTCTATGTTAATTTACTGGAGGGTAGTTATTGAACCCTATGGATCCATGGCCACTGTCCGAGAAGGTACGGGTCACCCCCCAAAACGTCATCATACCCCAGTCACACTTCCTTTCAGAAGGTACAGCTGGATCCATAGGGGAAGATTGTGCTAATTCCCGATTCCGACTACCTCCCCCAAACGAAACCACGAGCGGACAATGTTGAATCCATACATATCTAAGTTATATAAGTGATATCTGATTGGTGGTTTGGAACATTTTTAATTTTGCCATATATTGGGAATGTCATCATCCCAATTGACTAATATTTTTCAGAGGGGTTGAAACCACCAACCAGAAGTGATATGCATTTGGGGGGTCTCTCAATGTCTCTCAAGTTGGGAGATTTCAACATATGGCTGAGATTCACCGGCACCTCATGTGCTGAGGGGAACTGGTCCTTCGCCTTGCACCATCTCTCCAAGTTTGCCACCTTGAGGTGACATCTGGCGGTTGGCTTCGATGGTGAATTTACATGTTTTTTTTTGGGGGGGGTAGTGTGGGTAAACTGGAACATATCATTAGGATCATATAAACCATATATTGGAAATATAATCCATATGTTAATTATAATAAACATATAAACATATATAAACCATGTGGGTAATGTGGGAATGTAATTATAACTTCCATAATAAACCGTCTATTAATATCATCAACAACCCATGGCTGGGAATGGTAAGCTTATACCACCTATAAATTTATGGTGATGACTGGGGGCATGGTTTATGATTTATGTCATTGGACATTACCCACAGAAAACACTCATTCATCCACAAAATTATCACCCAAAGACCAAAACTTGAAACAAAAGAAGTGGGGATAATGGACGGGCTGGAGTGAGTGAGAACTGGTTGGTGGTTTGGAACATGAATTTTATTTTTCCATATACTGGGAAGTTCATAATCCCAACTGACGAAGTCATATTTTTCAGAGGGGTAGGTCAACCACGAACAAGAGAATATGGATATATGGGGATCGAGTTCATGTCCTGGATGCAAATGAAATCATGGGATATCCAATCTTGGGTGTCCAAATTGAACCAAACTGGTTTCGTGGATGAAAACAATGACTTACTGATAAGGCTTAACTGAACCACCAGCCTTCAGACAGGTAAGTTCCATTTATTGACATGTTATTGACATTTTCTAATGAGAGTAGTAGTCCAACTTGTCATTGGTAATAAATGGACAAGTGGGAGCTATATTGTTACATAAGATTGATTAAAGCAATTTGTCAAACATGTCAATGATACAGAATAACATGTATCAGACACTTTGTGATTGGGAGCTTTCTGGGGCCCTTTTTAGCCCGTGTTTTGAGGAGATTCCTACACGATGGCCCAATGGTGAAATGAATATGTGCTTCCCACATTCCATACACAGAAATGCAGCTCAACCTTTGGATGAGTAGACCCCTAGCTGCCGTCAGCCTGCGTTTCAACAGTAACAAGGTGACATCCCTTGTCGAGGACCGCTGACGTCAGGTAACTTCGCGAATGTCCAACGTATTCCTTAAAATAAAGAAAGACAGGACAGGACAAATTGGATTTTTCAGTACCAAGATAGCGGTTGAAGCAGGTCGTCATAAGAACTCAGCTCGTGCGAAGGCTTCCCGTTGTCCATAAGCTGCAAGCTCCATTTGTCTATTTTCTTATATTTTCTTGTTGCGTTATTGACACCTGTTGAGTTCTAACATTTGAAGAACATAGTTTTTGATAGGTTGTTTGCACTCTTTGTAATGATTGGTTCTATATGCCCTAGGTGAACCTTGGTGTTTTTGCAATGGAAGTGGTGGCTACAGATCCCACAAACCAACTGATCCTAGGAGATTCCTACATGGTGGATGGCCCAAAGAGGAATAAATCAACGCGACCGGAATCCCAGTATTTATCTTACTATTTCATTGGAACCGTCACATGTTCTAATTAATTTTCTCGGTCGACCTTCTGTGGCTATTTTTACTTTGATTTTTTTCTAGAAACGAGGGTTTCTTAAAGTGGCGGATCCCCAAGTCACGGGTTTCAATAGTGAAATGGTCATCCATGATTTCGATGATGCCAGGGAGAATAGCATTGTTTTAGGAAACCTCCAAATGATAAATGAGTCTCTGGTTGGTGGTTTCAAACATTTGGATTATTTTCCATTGCATATGGGATCATCCTTCCCATTGACTTTCCTATTTTTCAGGGGTAGGTCAGCCACCAACCAGTTTATATAGAATTCCAGGAATTCCAGGTGATTCTGTCCATTCTGTGTTTTTTTTTAAAGGTATCCGATGGCATGGTATTTTCAGTGATGGAATGGGCCAGGCTGATGCCAGATGTGGTGAGTTGCAGTAGCTCCATGGCCTGTTTGGAGGCGCTGGAATGCCATAACTCGAGGTATCTCTATGTGCCATGGTCACATCGCAGAGATGGTCAGAAGTTGGATTATTGGTGAATCAATTGGAAAAATGATATATTGATTATCTATTGAATCTATTGGTTAATCACGCTGAAAAATGATACTCAAATATCAGAGAATGAGTCATTCAGAGAATGATTCCGTGAGGATTCCCTCTATGGGACGGATGACAGCAGCTTCCTTGAAGGTGAGGCACCGTTGTAATATGTTGTAATTTGGTTCATTACCACCAGCTGATATGCAGTATCTACAGGTATCTACCATAAACCCAACAGTTATTGAAGTTATCATGATCCAGCAACTGTGCAACTCAAACTATGTGGTTCCACCTTGTTTAACATTCCCATATGCTCCACGTATGGAATATTTGCCAACATTTACCCCATAAATGAGCCAAATGTAGGTAAATATACTATACATGGAGCATCTGGGATTGAGTTTTGCAGGCCAAGTGGGAAAGCGCCCTGCTTCAGAGACAGGCGGAAAAAGTGCCGTGGGGATGATTCTTCAATAGATGAACAAAAAAATAGGGTTAACCTGGGGTAAACATATAAAACATTATAAAGCGATGTGAACAAAAACCATGGTTTCCCTATAGGAAAAACTATCTACACATTTTGGATTGTCCATATCCATCATTTTCTATATTAGTTCTCAACAATGGCTTACCTGGATGTGCTGCAGGTGACTTTTAGGTGTTTCATTGTTCAACTGTTTCTGCGAGTTGCTCCACAAAGAAACGCTACATGGAAGAATCCAACAAACTACCCCGCCGAGTCGCAGTTTTAACCTAATACCCTCTGGTAAACTAACATAGCTATTGAAAATGGCCCATTTATAGTGGATTTACCCATCAAAAATGGTGATTTTCCATAGTTACGTTAGTTTACCAGAGGGATCCAGAGGGTATATGGTTGTTTGTTGTTCTCTGCCCAAAAATGCAGATGTGTGTTCCCCCAACATGACATGAGATGGTACTTACCCGCGATGACCGGCAAAAAAAAACTGTCAATATCTGTCAATCTGTCCTGGGCCGACAGAAACAGCATTGCTCACATTGATTTTTTTTTGTTGCGTTTGCATCCATGAAGAAAATTGAGATCGTCCTGTCCTGGTGAGTTTGTATCGTTTTATGGGGACGATGGTTCCATGGTCTCAAGGCTCTCATCAGCAGGTGCAATGGAACCACTATTGCTACAACTCGATGATGAAGGGAATGCCCAGGCCAGAGGGCATGGAGATGGTCTGGGACACAAAAAATGCCTTGTGCAGTGAAGATGGGCTCCGTTTCCATGTGAGGTGAGCTCGTTCAACTTTTGTTTTGACCTATATTTAGCCATTTAAAGTCCATGCTCCAGTCATTTAGATTCTTTTAGACAAAAAAAACAGAACGCGGGATCATGGGGACGTGATTTTTGCTTCAAAACCCTTACAACATATACTGGAGTTTACAATGTTTTGTGATGGCCAGGGGTCCAAAACCTAGGTTTTACAGTAAAAATTACCTCAGGTAGTTTTTATTGGTAGGAGGTATTTATTATTAGGGTGCGAAGCTTCCCCCTAATACTAAATTTAAACGAAGCTTCCCCCCAATACTAATTTTAAGACCCTAATATAAAAAACATTGTTTTTTTAATTTCCAAATCGATTAGATTTCCTTTTTAAAATGTTGCCAAAAATTGGATTTCGAAGCTTCCCCCTAATACTAAATTTAAAACCCTAATATATAAAAAAAACTATGTTTTTCTATTTCAAAATCGATTAGATTTCCTTTCAAAATCTTATTAAGATTGCCAAAAATTTGACTTCGAAGCTTCCCCCGAACGTTTAAATTTAAAACCCTAATATAAAAACTTTTTTTCTATTTCAAAATCGATTAGATTTTCTTTTTAAATCTAACTAAAATATTGCCAAAAATTGGATTTCGAAGCTTCCCCTCTAATACTAAATTTTAAACCCTAAAAAACTATTTTTTCTATTTCAAAATCGGAACGGCCACTTGGCAAAGCACATCTTTCCGACTGTTTCCGGTGATTTCCTTTGGGAACCATGGGGACGTGATTTGTGAATGAAAATGAGCACAAAACACTGTAAATACGGTCTTTCCTTTTCAACATCAAACAAGCTCATCAAACTTGCACAGGCACCAAAAAGTGCAAAAAAAACAAAGCACAATTTGCACAATCTCACAAAACATTGGCAGGCACCAACAAAAAGAAAAAAACAACAAAATCTCAGCATCTACTCAGGATTCTGGACCCCCATAGATTGTTGTTTTTTTTTTGTTTGGTGCCTGCCAATGTTTTGTGAGGTTGTGCTTTGTTTTTTTGGGGTGCCTGCCAATGTTTTTCGAGCATCATTACAAAACAAGATGCAAAAATGTGCGTTTCGCCGCGGTTTCAGAGGCATCAGATGCAGAAAACATCGGTAGTTACAGTGTTTTGTGCTCATTTTCATTCAAAAATCATGTCCCCATGGTCCCCCGCTCTCAAAAAAAAAGGTCAAAAAATGACTCGGTGCCCCCTTCATGGGCCCTTGCTTTCGTCAGGTGGGATCTGGTTCTGTGGCTCTTCGTTGAGATGGTCCTTGGAACTGTGCTTCCTGACACTTGGGATGCTGGCGATGTCGACTGCCTGGAAAATCCACTGTAAATGGAGGTGTTTCGTTTGGAAACGCGAAAAGCATCTATAAATGGTGGATTTTCATGGATTTTCCGTTTGAGCAAACCGGCGGCAAGATAGATTGGCCATGATTTTGGCAGATTCTGAGGCATGCTCTGGTCATGATTTTCGGACTGTGCACATCCATGGGATTTCCCCATCTTTTTTGTAGGACGATGTGAGAGAACCCCAGCAATCCCACAGAACTGGAGGGCTGCAAGACCAAATGTTGGAGTTTTGGGTAGCAATTCTTTTTAGCAAACGGTCGATTAACTGAAGTTCAAAGTGAGAATCATCATATCGCCTATATAAATTTCATTAATTCAGGATATTCCATAATTATTTTGCTAGATTATGTTTGTGTTATTACAATATATTATTACATATAAATAGAATTAAATAGAACTAATATTGATCGTTATCAATTGCATTAGATGAAAACATTACAGCCCGAGAGTTGGTCAAGAATCCGAAAGCTTGAGGCCCAGGGTCCCTCAAATTCTTATTTTTAAATGCAGGCAAATTTCCACCACAATAGGTCGAGGGTCCCTCAAATTCTTCAAGTACTCTGTGCTTGGTAGACAATATGTAGCCCGCCTTGGATTCGAGTCCCTCAAATTCTTATACAGTGAATTCTTATACAATCCCAGATGCTCCATGTTAGTATATTTACCTAGAAAACTGGCTCATTTATGGGGTAAATGTTGGGATTCATATTCCAGCACCATGGAGCATATGGGAATACTCAAGCTGTATTATCATTGATATACCTCGAAGGTCCCAGAGCCTGCAAGGACTCAGTCTCCTACACGCTGCTGGTCAGCTCTTTGGGCCGTGTTCCTGGGCTAGCCATTAAAAGGTGCACCGTACTAAACAACAACACAACAAGAATGGTAATGATCATGGTATACTTGTGTAATGGTATGATCATCATCATCATCATCATCGCCATCATCGTCATCATCATATGTATATATACATATCTATCACCATGTTTCTTCTTGTACAATTGATTAGTATATATATATATATATAAATTGTATACGTGATACCATGATTGTTGCAATAGTATACAGTGCTACAAAAGGGATATGTGATTATATATATATATGTTATATGTTATATGTATATATGATATTATAAAAGATATGGGTGGCACAACCAAACAAACATACTGTATATTCCTACAAGTTGGGAACCGCCAAAAAACAGCTAGTCGTTGACTTATCGCTTGCTTTACTGTTGGGTCGAGGGATACAAGTGTAGTATTCATCGGTTTATAAACCAGCTTACAACTGGGGGTCCACCAACAGCACGGCTTTCTCGGACATACCTTTTGCGATCTAAAGCTCAACAGCATGATAGACCACGACTTTTCACGGGATTCTTGTAGATTCTGAAATTAAAACAACTATAATCAAGACGGATCAAGACCCGTTTTGGTAGATGATGTTTGTTAAACATGTTGAGATTTCTCCAAGCCACACCCGCTTGAAAGCTGGCAGACATCACGTATGAGCGCGTATGAGAATTGCAGAGAACCATCTATGGTGCTGGGAGATTACCTACATGGGTGATTTTGGAGGCCTATCTAATAATATTAAAATATATTATTATATTATATAAATATGAAGTAAGTAGGGAATGGGATTGCACGAGTTCAGTTGGGGTTACAGTTTCTTGTCGTCCAGGCTGGGCAGTGGCAGCAAGTGTTGCACGTTTTTAATCGATCAGAATTTCCACGGGCCATCGTGGCACATAACACTGCGACCCGGATGCAGGTGAGCTTGAGATGTTTGAGGGTTGTGTATTAAGGATTTGCTGTTGTAATTTAACATTGCCATCGAACATGGCCTGTTTAGTTCAATGACTCAATGACTTACCTATTAAACATACGTAGTCATTTTCAATAGCTGTGTCAAATTAGCAGATGGCACTGGGGATTGTATGTTTCAAATAGGCGGAAATATGGTTTGTGTATATATATGGGGATATTGGAATCGTCAATCCACCATGATCATGTTTGCGTCAAATGATTGGGGATGATATGGGATGATATAGGTTTTTTTTTGGGATTGTGTGTCGCCCGCCATTCTTTTCATCAAGGCTTGCTGTATCATGTGTATATTTTTGATGGATAGGATTGTCGGATTGTCGACACTGGTGCTAAGCATACCACTAAGTGTTTGAGGGATATTGATTGGTGAGTTCTTTATTGGCCTTTTTTTAGTTTGGGCGCCAGCGTTTTGCAGATGCAAATTTATGCGTTTCGGGTTGGACACCATATTTTGCAGAGGCCAAAACTTCAGCAGTCGCAGCGCTCCAGAATCATCCCCCGAATCATAAGTGGTTAGTAAACCGATCGTTCATAAGTCCCGTGTATAAGTGGGGGTAATGTCTAGGTTCTAATATACGGTTACGTATTATGTACATGTTATGAACATCATGAAAAGTGGATCCTCCAACTACTTGTGAGAGAAAATCCTTGATTATTTGATATAAACTTTCATTTTTTAGGTTCAAGCTATGTCAACACCTTGACAGAAGAATTCGAGCTTTGTTGCAGAGCGGAGGATCCAGCCATTTCCGGACATGAAAAGAATAATATTACTGGGGATGGGTCGAAAACTATTACTACCATATGACTGGTGGAATAAACATCCAGCTATACCAGCTATTTTGATCTTCTTTGGGGTTTACCAGGTACCAGGCTTTTGATTCATAACCATATCTCTACCCTGAAGTAGTCAAACATTGCAATTGGAGATCCCCTAGAAATGGAAGTTTGAACCGGAAGATCACATAACCGAAATGATTTTTGAGCAAGCCATGTTTGATTGCCGAAGGGTTAATTATTGGGCAATGTAGCGAATTTGGTGATCAGCAATCATCACCTGGTAATTTCAACAGATTTTGGTCATTGTTGTTGATCCGGTTTCATGGTTTCTTCCATCCCAACAAATAGGATGGTTCTCCGAACAAATCTTTCTACAAAAGATGCAAACCCGCCAAATTGTAATGAACCATCAGAATAACTTTATGGTTTGCCAACATCCATGAATGATAATCGGTGTGTCTGAAAATTGAGTGTAGCTTGCAAATGGCCCGGTTTGTCGTGATAATTAACCACTGGAATTTGGTGCACCGAAACGAGGGATTCCGCCAAGCCTACTGGCCTACAGTATCTACCAACAAAATCACCGCAAGTAGCAGAACAGTTTTTTCGGCCCCCCTAAACCCGTCTCTATCCGCTGTGGATGGGGAAATCCAACATTTATGTACTCAAATGTTCTGTCTTTTTCACGGAGGTGTTTGCTTCTAGCTCGGAGGATCCAAAGGATATTTTTTTCGTTCTTTCATGATGTTTTCCTTAAAATTAATCCACTCAATGTCAGATATCGAATGTGTTGATCAATTCCTTCGTTAAGCTGATCACGGAATCCATGGTTTTTATACTCCCTTCTGACCTGATATTAACATATATTACAGTAACATATATTAAACACCACCCAGGAAGCCATGGTTTAGTAGTGGAAGTACACATATTTGGGACCATACAATGCCGGTGTTAGATCTATTGGGAAGATTGTGTTTGTTCCATTTCCATGCCTACTTGGGGATGCGGGCCCACTTAGTAAATGGGTCAACAACCCCACTTCTATATGGACAACCTCCTATCATATATGGGATGATATGGGTTATATATGGTTACAATGTGAGGCCCCCCAGTTATAAGTTGGTTTATAAGCCCCAGTAACTGTCCAGTAACTGTAGTTATTTGCGTACCATAAACCATAGTGAAATTGGAGTTATGTTCACCAACTTAGCTATCGTAAACGGGGGCCTCACGACTTGTATATATGGAGTTTTTCAACCCACTTACGCTTTTTGGGATGCTAACCTCCAAGCGGTAATGTGTTGGTCACTGAAAACTGCTGAAATCATCACTTCCATTGGATCCTCATGAAATCCACTGAGGATTCCAAGTAATAACCACTTAATGAAAACCATTGAGGAATCCATGTCCGAAGCCACGGATCTAACCAGAATTAAGCCACATCAATATCCAGTGAAAAATATCCACTACTATGAATCAGTACGAACCATGATTAACCATTGTTAACCACCAAGTAATCCATAGTTCCATGATGAACTGGTCAATCTCTCCCATATCCCAGTGACTCTCCAGGTCATGCACGCCTTTGTCGAGAGCTCCCTGTGGACCTTGGCCCTGTCGGTCTATGACCAGCTTCAACGAAGAGCCGTGGCGGCGTGAGAGCCATGGAAGGTGGAGGTCACTGTGACACTGTGGTTATGGGTCAAAAGCCTGGTCCCCGAATGGTCCAAGTCATATAGCTGGTAATTATTAATTTTAAGAAATCAGGTATCATAATCATAGGTTTCGATGAACCATGTGGATGTTAACAAAGAGAGCTCAGAGTTTGCGAACTGGAAGATAGCCCGTTGATAGTTGTTTTAATTTGTTTTACCATGATTTACCATGGTTTACCTATTTTCCATAGCGAACGATGTGAAACAGCAAAGATAACTCCCAGATTGCTATGGAAACGAGCCCATTTATAGTTGAGTTAGCTACTAAAAATAATTTCCATAGGCCATTTTCCATAGCAAAGATCAAGATGAGAAGCGGCTGCGTTCAACCCCTGTTGGTTGAAATTTGGTGAGTCGCAACTGGGGTAAGTACATCCCAATACCTTCCAGTTGTGAGATGTTATAACGGGCTATGGCCACCTTACTAACCCCCTACCCTTTGGTAATCAAACGTGGATAGCTCGGAAATCCCCCTATATAGGGTATGTTAATGGGAAAATAATCAAAGTAAATTGGATTTTCTAGTAGGGCATGTTTGATTACAGAAGGGTCTGTTGATTGCTGCCAGAAAAAATGATGGATACAGCACACATTAATATAACTCATGAATGATTGAAGATCGGGATAGCAGCCAATAAAAATTGGTTGTGACCCACGTTGGAATTTTGACATGTTCAACCAACGTCAAGTCTGGCTGCAGGGGGAAAAACACCTGGGTAGAATCAAAGCCACGGGAAGTGAAGACGGTGAACTGAGGCACTGAGGATTCAAACTTGGTCATTTGGCGATGCTGAATATAGCTTATATGATGATATTTTATATGTTTCCCTGGTTGGTAGAAGTCTCAAGTTGTCTTATGTGTGTTTGAAAAAAAGAAGGTGATGCTACTGACAAGAAGGGTTTGATCAATAAGCTAACTGGGATATATATATATAATATTCATTCCGCTTAGATTTACCGTCGTTTTCCTAGATTTTGCCAGACAACATGCCCAACCACACAATGTATGTTATATGATATATAACATAATGTTTAGCATTATTACTCTACATTATTTCCAATAAATATGGATAAATATATACTCCATAAATGCAGCATCTTGATTACATGGTCCCATCTACAATTCCAACAAATACCCCAGTATTAGTATCACAATAAGAGTTCATTTAGGATTTATCATTATATTGATGATGATTGTCCAAAGTATCAATGAATATTACTTTATATCTCAGCCATCACTATCAATACTATTGTATATATAATATTCATGATGATCATTATATTAATAGATTAACCATCAACAACTATTAATATATATATATATATATTAAACACTATTAATCTATGATCATATTGATGATGATTATTATCATAATATGTGCCCACCACTGGAATTCTGAGGATCTTTGCAGTCGGATCACATCACCTACAGCATTGCCGCTGAGTTTTTTTGGCCGACCAGCCGATTCACCTTGTGTTTTTTGCAGGCTTTTCAAATGAACATAGAGATGTTGCTAGTATAACTTGGTAAACTCCCCGGTGACATTGAACCTGGGGCGATTTTGTTTTGAAATGTTCGTGAACATTCGTGAACATACACTACTCAGGAAGAAACTGCATTTTTTTTTGTATGATGAAGCCATGCCTCATTTGGATACAGAAGAAAAGTCCAGATCTATGGGTCCAGCTGAGACTGATTGTCCCCACAGTGGTACTGATCCCACGGAACGTAATTAAGTGGATAAGAAAGGCCGATCGAAAACGTCCCATGTAAAGTTTGTGTGGGTATCCCATTTGGATCCATTTGGCTCAAAAAAATGATTGAATTTTGGTAAAAAATGTTGAACATCATGGAATAAATAATACCTGGTATAACATTTTAACATCTTATACCAAATAAAGTTATACCAATGATATATACCAAATAAAATTATACCATTTATATATATATATATATATATCATTGGTATAAAATAACTGGTTGGTAAGAAATATCATCGAATGAGATTTTATTGTGTTTTCAGAGATTTTATGTGTTAAATTGCGGATGTTTTTCCCTTTTTCTTGTGATATGCATGAACGGTGAAGGTTAACTGGGTAAGGGGCTGCTGGATGTGGGTTCATGGTGCTTTGAGTGTTCAATACGGGGGGTTGGATTGCTGGATGCGGCGTGGAGAAAATGTAGACGAGAGCTTACTATTTTTTTCTGTTGGAACATAGGTGAAGAAAGAGGGAGCAAGGATCTGTGTATATGTTACTTTATTCGTTGATGGTGTAAATCAGGCAGCGATGAACTTTCGAGTAGCAAGATTGGGTTGGCTTTGTGTCTCGGGGAGTGCGATGGTTGAAGTGGCAATCTGACGCCAGATTCGGAATGCAATGGAGATTGACTGTCTTAATGGTAGCTGTTTGTGAGTCAATATGGTGCAAAAAAAGTTTTCGAGAGAATGTATTGGTCCTCGTGGTTTGTCCGTGTGCCAATGATGTATCTGGAAGAAGGAGGCAGAGCGATAACGGGTATCGGGTACCAGTTGACCATTTGCATCAGGTGTGTGTGTGTATGTGTTTGATGAGGGCTTTTTGTTGTTTGAAAGGTTTGATGGAATGAGACGGTTGACCTGATGAGCCATTCCGTCGGTGAATCTGGAAAAAACATCCGGGGACCAAAGAAGATCAGTAGAGATGACGCAAAAAAGGCGGCTATGAGTCAGCGTTGTGCTTCAAAGTGTTCGTGCACGGCAGGAAGGGGGAGTTGCACAATACCAATTTGGGGTCTGGGTAATGTCAGAGAATCTATATAAAGAAAAATTCGTGTTGTTTTGACAAAAGAGTGATCAACAAATGTTGAGAAATGACAGCAAAACCGATGTGTCATATGGATTGAATATCTGTACGTTATCACTCTGTCACAGTGTGTCAGGAGCGAAGGCTTTCGGACATGGGAGCAGGCGGAAAAACACGAGGTTCTGTTTCTGGGTTTGAGGTGGTGTTTCGGGGCGGGCAGGGAGGCATTTTGCAATTGTTATGCGTTGATGCATGAAGAAGGGGATTTGAAATTGTTGTCAATGCGCAGGACATGGTGGCAGAAGAAATAAGAAAAACTCCAGCAGTAGTTGTTCTTTTGATAGAAGGTAGGAAAACACTCATTGTCTGGTTTGGGGGGATTCAAGTAGAATGTCTGTCAACCTCTTTTCGAATAGCTGGAGAAGATAGAGGGTCAAATTTTGACCATCTTCTTGGCTTTTGGCATGGGGTGAGCAGCGACAGTCTGCCGGATATGGAAACAGGAATGCATGGGAGTGTGATTCTCAATGCATTTTTTCTTCACAGCGGGAATGAACATATTATTTTCAAAATCATTGTGCCGAGGGATTGCAGGTGTAATGTTCGATTGGGGGGGTCTGAAAGTTGATAGGTCAATGAGCCGTTGGCATCAGTATGTTGCCTGGAAATTTGCATTTATAGGATGACATGGTTGAGAGCACCGATCAGGCGTTTACAGAAATTAAAGCTGCCATGTTTTTTTCATGGAGGATGATGTGTTGACCGTCTGTTGGCATATGTATTCCCAATTGCTTGAGTGTTGTATTACGTGGCAATATGTGTTTGAATCTCTGGATGCAGTAACATGCTTGAATATGGTATTGATAGGCTTGTATGATGATGCAAAATGTGAGGGACAAACGGTTCGTTTTTTGTGTCAACGACGTGGTTGGAATGACAAGGCGAAGTGGTTTGATCATACTTTAGACCGTGGTATGGAAGGGAATGAAAACATGTTGGCGCTGGATAATATTGTTCTATTGATTTGTAAGTTTGTGTTTTGTTCGGGTATCTGAGATATAGAAGAAAAGAGCACCGGATAAACGGGCATCGGTATTTTGCTGAGATGGAATCTTACAGCGTAGAATTTCATGATTGAAAGCCAGGAACAGGCGTTTGCAGACAGGATATGATCCGTTTTCTCACAGCCTTGATGTTTTGGAATATCGGGTTTCAAATATATTGCTACTTTGTATGACTGGTGGCTGAATGGAACTTCGGTGGTTCTAGATGGGTTTGCGTGTATGTATGTGTGTGTGTGTCTGTGTGTATGGGGTTTTGTTTGAAAAATCCTGTCGATTCGTGGATTGATGGGCGATGGAGGTGTTCTGTTTGGAAGGAACGGTTGGGCGGATTTGGCGGGGGTTTACACTGTGTCAAGGAGGTCCTTGGAAGAACGGGGCGAAGTGATTCGAGAT
>Ga0126342_10011223_pt1 | contig 16005 bp, 11 predicted proteins | sample Cyp1metagenome_FD_92528 | JGI IMG/M metagenome (GOLD analysis project Ga0126342, IMG submission 92528) | Coral microbial communities from Lord Howe Island, Old Settlement Bay, Australia - Cyphastrea 1 metagenome | ecosystem: Host-associated > Invertebrates > Cnidaria > Coral ... | reverse complement strand
TCCAACCACCTTTCGGTCCATCAGTGGATTCGCTCTGCCATCCATGCATCACAACAACTCACCTCTCCTATAGTGTCCTATCCTTGAAACTTCCGCCACCGCCTTGTGCGGTACTACTGGTAAGTATATTTTTCTTGTTATACAAACATTAAAAAAAAGTCTTCCGCACATATAAATATGAATATTTTATGTAATAATAAAAATGTATGTCAATATATTATATATCCATGCGGGTGAGCGCATGGTAAGCTAACATAGACCCTGCCAAACAGGGGGTTGGAAGAGAATTCTGTCCTCTAAAATTGGTGACCAGCTGGGGTCTATGTAACGAGGTAAACTCTATAGAAGAGCTCCAGCTGGTGGATTGTTTATGCCAACGATGTCAAGTTTATCAGTTGGGTAATTATGGTTGATGATGGATCAATTTTTCTACAAAATTATCCCACTCACACATTGGTCATCCATGTTGGTCGTACCAGTACCATCATTATTGATTTCCCTTTGCGACAATCAACCTCCGAGTATATTGTATAACCATAATTGACCATAGTCATATGAAACAAACATAGTCGAATATCAATATCAACCAACATCAACCAACATCAACCAGAATTTTGGGCTGATACCGGATGATACCATTCGTATCCCACATGCCTGTATATGCCTGTAGTTTTCCTGGCGCCATGACGGCAACATGACCGCACCTCCGGTTTGACTGGTGGCACGCACGTAAGACGGATGCCAGGACCCGAACCTCACCGTCCGGATCACCAAGGTGGTTGAGAATGGGTTGAAACTGACCAAAATTACGAAATATGTTTTGAACATGTTTAGAACGAATCGGTGATATGCCCGGAATATCCCCAAGAGCAAATGCGAAGGGAACGCGTGAAAGATCGTGAAAGCACTCAAGTTTAATCGACCCATCCTGGAACCTCCCGGAACCTCCGAAGGCCAGAGCCGGCACAAGAAGCCACACTGGGCTGAGACCCCTATGCCAAATGCTGTTGGGGAATGAGAACTTTTTGAGATATATAGTTTTACGATGTCTTTGTAGTAATTCTAGCGTATTAGTCATGCATCCAGTTTTTGGGTGCCCAACGCTGTGACAAAGACGCGCTTGCCCTCGGCCACGATCCCAGCAAACTTGACAAGTGACTCTTGCCCATGCCAGGAACCATTGCTTCCCGATTCAGGCGATTGCTTGTGCGCGTCCGAAAATTTCATGAGCCAAACATACTGCCATGGTTATCATGGTTGGGGTATGGTACCTTTGACGGGAATCCAACGCGTCAATCCAGGTTCACGTTGATGTCAAAAGATTACTGAGGATTCACTGGCACGTCGAACATTAGCAACCTGAAATTGTCTATTGCGTTGCTGTTCCCTGACAAAAGGTCCCATCATGTAGTCTCTCTAACTTCTCTCACTTGCTGCTTTGCCTTGCCCTGTCTTCCAAGTGTGGTTTCGGGTTCCCCCCACCCTCTGGTTTCCACATTTGTTGAGCTGGTTCAACTCATCGATAATTATTGCATCAAATTGTTGCCCCTGTCTCTAATTATCTATCAGATTATCGTCGCTGAATCACCAATGTGTTGTTGCAAAACTCGATCAACGTCGAGTACATCCCAGAGTCCGCAGGTCAATCATCAAATTCCGATGTTAAATTTACATTTGACATGGCATGGCATTTCCCTATTCTCAAACTTGGCGCCATGTTTGATGACCTCTGTGGCCAACATCGCAGTGTCGCAGTCCAAAACCTCAGCGCGGTTTTGCAGCAGCCAAAACTGGGGAGTGGGGACAATCAACATCCAACATCACAAAATAAAACAAAACAATGCGGTTGGCAAATATATAGGACCTATATATAATATGTGTATATACTGTATACTATATGTACAACATTTGCATAACTGAGCAGCATTTAAAGTTCAGGTGGTCACAGGGTCCCTGACTTAAAAACTGCACCAGGCAGGGGCGAAGGTTGAATCTTGAAAAAATTGAAACCCCGTGGGCTGTTTTTGTTGCATGGTGCCATTGGAAAAAACATGTCAAGTCCGTCCCCTTGAGTCTCCTTATGCCAAACCCAACAATGTATTTGTTTAAAAGAACGCTTGATTAAAGTTCCGTGATTTTTCAGAGTCCGCATGCTGAAGGATGTCTAAGGATTCATTTGTTTAAGGAACTTGCATGACCTATGCCTATGCATCCATTTTGGTGCACAGTTGGGCAAAAGGCTAGAAAAGTTCCTCAAGGCAGCTCATGTGTGGATCATGTCACTGCGGAATCAGGTGATGTGGGTGACGAGACCTCCCTGTAGAATCAACACTTAAAGGTTGTTGTTGAAACTTCGAAATGTGCGTTCTCGGATGCCATAGGATCCATAGGGGTGTCCGTGTCATGCAAACTTGCCATGATTCTACTTGCAAATCATGAGCCTTGAACCTATAGTTTGAAGCCAGACCAACGTACTTCTATCATTTTATTGGGAAACATGCAGGCAAATTAACTACCAGGTGGGCAAACAAAAATTGAAGTCGCTGAGATTTCATCCAGGCCAATGAAACGAAAGCCATAATATCCCACCGCCCAGAAGTTGCTGTGGAGAATCTGAAGGTCCAATCCGCGCTTGGCAGCAGTGGCAGCCTGTAAACCTCAGATGTTTGAAGTCCCGCATAGCCTATGGAAGCGCCTAACAAAAACATTACGAAACACATGTCAATTAAACAAATCAAACATATCCATCTTCCATACAGGCATACAAAAGGCGTTCAATAGTTTTTATTATCGACTGGCAAGAGCAGCGTGAAACGGGTCAGTGTTAGCAAACTATTGAACAAACACAAACTTTATCCAAGATCCTCATGGTTGCAATTGCCCGGCTCAAAACACATGTCTCTGGGGCTGGGCAAATGTTTTGATTTCTTAAACGGTCTTGAACTCTAAACCCATTTTGGGGATGATTCCTCCTACTAACGGTCACTATTCTGAGGGTGTTGCGAGGTAACCATGATGTATCCAGATTAGAGGATATCACCATCATCCGACCTGTTCCATGATTCAGCCATGCTGCGAGCTGCACAATGCCATGGTGGATCGAAGACCGCCCAGGCCCAGACTCCCAGAGCCAGCTGACGACAGGATGCATCAGGATGCACAGTCGACAACTTTTGGTGATCTGCAGGATACGTCATGATATTTCATTAGATCATATTGTATAGAATATATTAGATCAAACATGATTTCACATTCCTTTCCTGACCTTGATGGGGAAACACAGCAACCACTAGTGAACCACTAGTAAGGGCCCATTAACCATCTACATCCATCTACAGTATCATGGGGGGGTTCTTCACCTTTTGGCAGAATACCCAGGACATTATCATTCAATGATGTTCAATGCATATATGTAACTATACTGTATCAGCGGGCGACAGGCGGCCTTGTGTTTTTAGGTCATTGCTTTCCCGCAAAGATGGCGCATTGATGTTTGTGTGCAAGCATTGCTCATGCGACAGTCAAATGCGCCTGCCACATAGCCTGTAATTCCGTAGAATCTAACAGCCTGCAGGACCGAGAAATTGACCTATCTCTCTCTCTCTCTCTCTCACACTCTCTCTCTCTCTATCCATCGCTGTCAGAAATTCACCCATGGTCCATGGTGTTCCTGAAAATTGCGACCTTCCACGAAATGTTACCCCAGTTGGTGCGATTATTGCGTTGCGTCAATAGCTAGTGGTAGCTGCATCGTCGCGCAATCGCCCTGTTTTGCTGAGTGGCGCAGATCTGGACACTGAGAAAACTTCGACGCCAATGGCACGAACAGGACATCCCTGACACAATCACGCCTTGGAACATATTTTGGAACAGCGGCACACACACACACGTACTACTGTCGTTGCGAATTCTGTTGTGGAACGCATCTTACGTGCAAAAACAATCCAGTTACACCTGACAGGAATGGGTCGGTGAGGGGACCCGGAAAACATTGAGAAGCTACCATCGCCATAGCCAGAAAGTTGTGCCAACTCGTATCAGGAAATCAAACTGGTTGACTCAAATTTATGGGAATTCGACTTGCCGGTTTTTGGCTTGGCCCGATGCCATTCACACGCACTGACTGGACGTTACGAAAATGAAGTGACATGGAAACAGACCCTAAACAACAGGTAATCACAACTATGCAAGCGCGCTACTGGACGTCTCCAGTGATATCCTGAGGACACTGCAGAGAGCTTTGTTAAGTGGAGCTCTGCAGTCCTGCCCCACTCCCCTGCAAATTTGAATACCAATGATGACCAATACCTGAAATTTGAAGTGTTAAAGAACACTCGAAAAGTTAGAAGTTTTACATCTCTTCAGGTAGTTCACACACACGCCCCGCTGCCGCGGGGCTTTTTCGGAAGATGCCAAGGCTGGAAACGGATCGTACTGATCAAAATGCCAGTCACTTGCACATGATGAGCAAACGAGCTACTCAGCTACTCACTTGAGTTCGAAGTGCTGTGACCGTCGCGAAGTTCAGAAGACGTAGCACCTCGTTGAGCAAGCATGTTCGCCAAGTTTGCCAAATGGCCCGAGAGAGGAAGGCAAGACCTCCATGATTCAGGGAGTCAAAGTCAAAGGTGCTGACCCCGACGAAGCAGAGGACGCCACAGTCAGAGCATGATCGAAGGATGGAGTCATTACCTTCAGGGTCCTGGCTCAGGATGCTGTGTAGCAGCCAAGCGAACTGGGTGATCCGGGCAGGAGGTTGGGATCGGTCGGTCAAAGGTGGAGTCATCTCAGTTGACTCGGGCATATCATCCGGATTGTAGACGTGGTAAGGATGGAAATCTTTTCCGGTAAATCAAAGTGACGGCGCCAGTAGCTGGCTAATTGAGCCGATTGGTGCCAGTCATCAACAATAAGAAGCCCATTTCGATCACGAACATGACCATGATTCCAAAAAGGAATTGTTCCAAAGACCGGACACGAGAGTGTCCAGAGGCGTCAACCTCTTCAACCATCAGTTCAGGGGTCCTGTTGCCGTACTTGTAGACTTTGAAGGTGTGGGTGTGAACAATGCGCTGACGCCATTGAGTTTGTTGGAAAGGGGAGTGAAAGTAGAATTTTGGGGTTGGGGAGAAAGAAGGCAAAGGCATGTGTGCAAGAAGCCCGTTATCAAAGTCTGTGCCATGCTCCGAAGCCATACGAAGATGCGGAGGAAAAAACAAATTGGCCATGGTGGAAGCACGCTTAGTCATATTGAAAGCTGAAGTGGCAAAGGGGCATGGACAACGAGGTCCGAAAACTGTTGAAAAAACGGAAGAAACAAAGAAAAAGCCAGCTGACCGGACAAAATGGTTTTCCCGAGTAATCAGCTTATGGCAGGTAGCCAGCAGGAAGTGCTTTGTGACACGTGAGCTGAAATCGGTAAAAGGCATGAGAGGCAACAAAGGTCCCGTATCTTGTTGACGGCACCAATGAGGGCGATGAATGCTAAGAAGATAACAAAGGTTGTTAGTATATGTTCAGGAGAAAGGTCTCCAGCGAAGGTCCAGCTCGTCTGGGCCAATCTGAACATCCGGAGAAATTGAGATGTGGTCACACTAATCTCAGCAAGAAGCTCCGGTACCGTCACACGAAGGAGTCTTTGGTCAGGCGCCGTACGTGTAGATGGCTCTTTCTTCAGTGGCGGTCAGGGCAGGAAGAACATCCTGACGGGTAACAGGCATAGCATTCGAACCACAAAGTTCTTCTGCAACATGACGGACCGAGTCGAAGGAAATGAGGACTAAAACTGGCCTCAAGCGTCGAGTGCTAGGTGTCGTATCCGGATGGGATGGCATGCCGAAGAAGTCGTCATGGGCTAGGGTGTTGTTAAGGGCACTCTGTGCACGAGAGCGAGAACGGGCCATAGCTTATGAACAGAGAGAAGCACAAAGTTGAGAGGCAACGAACTAAGAGCCAAGAGGAAGAACAGCACAAATCAGGAACGCAACGACACAAAAATTGATTGAGGAATAAATGAAGGAGAAACCTGACCGCATCGACAAGCGGTGTTTTGTTCCCGAAGTGCAAAGAGGTCTAATCCTCGGCCCCATTGTCGGCACGAGGCAACAGGTCTGATCTAGTATTTTTCAGCCAGTGCCAGCGTGCTTTGCTCATGAAGTCTGAATCAGGCAGAGCTCCTATTACGTCAGGCATGGGTACCCTTTAAGTCATGAAGTTTGAATCAGGCAGAGCTCCTATTAAGTCAGGCATGGGTACCTTTTAAGTCATGAAGGCCGAATCAGGCAGAGCTCCTATTCAGTCAGGCATGGGTAGCTTTTCAGTCATGAAGGCTGAATCAGACAGAGCTCCTATTAAGTCGGGCATGGGTACCTTTGAAGTCATGAAAGGTTCAAGCATGATCCCACTTAGATTCAACAAATTTGTGGTGTCCACCTCGGTCATGTCTTAGTAGATAAGCTAATCCAATGACTGAGTCATGCAAAATGTGGCCTGACATGGAGAAACAAGATCGATCGACCATTTCACTTGGGTAAGGCCCAACACCTGAGTAAGGATTGTTTGCGGAGAAACCAGGTTTGACAAGATCCCCCTATGTATGATTTGAGAGACCATGAACTCCACCTTAAGTAATGCCTATTCTTGGTTACCCGAAAAAAACATGCCTCATATATGATTTTCATTGATTTTCAGATATAACGCCTGTGTCTCATGATTCGATATATGTTTCCAAAAATCAGCAACGTATGATTTGATGCTTGTTCTGCTTTTGAAATTTTGATTTCAGAAAAAATCATGTAAGGTTTAGTTTTGGAAACACTTGGCCAGCCATGTTGTCTTAACCATTGGTCTGAATAGCTACCACTTATGGGTAAAGAAGTCATGGCCCAACCGTACCAATACCCCTTACATATCTTACATTTAAAGACCCAGTTAATAACATGGATGGCTCAACCGAAAAGAAGCTTTCTCTGTGAAACCGTGGCTTGCAAATACCAAAATAATTTTCCATCAAAAGATCAAGCTCAGACCCTGAGACATGAAAGTGGACCCTAATGTTCCAAGTCCTTTATTCGAGCTGGGGCCCAAAATTTGACATCCCTTGGAGGAAGTAGGTAGACGAATTGCTAGATTAAAGCTGTAAATTCAGAGGTCGAGTCGAAGGACCAAACATCCTACCTAGACAGGTGTTCTCCGAAGGGCTCAAGACATCTTGCCGAACCGACGTGGGTAACACACATGCTCAGAACTGTCATTGCGAATCCTGTATATCCTGTTGTGGAATGCATCTTACGTGCAGAAACAATCCAGTTACACCTGACAGGAATGGGTCGGTGAGGGGACCCGGAAAACATTGAGAAGCTACCATCGCCATAGCCAGAATTAGCCAGAGAGTTGTGCCAACTCGTATCAGGAAATCAAATTGGTTGACGCAAATTTGTTGGAATTCGACTTGCCGGTTTTTTGGCTTGGCCGGATGCAATTCACACGCACTGATTGGACATTACGAAAATGAAGTGACATGCCATGGAAACAGACCCTGAACAACATGTGAGCAGTCTCGAAAACCCTAGGTTCACGGAAAGGACATCCACAAATTTGGGAAGGTCCCATCGCTTACCACACATGTGTACAATAATGATATATGGTAAACTTGGGGGGTATCGCTTGCAGGAATATGTTTAAAAAAATCACAGAAATCAGCGTCCAATTTGGATATCGCAAGTGTGGATATTAGAGAAATACACTGACATAACCTTGAAAAGGTGTCGCTAATTTGGGAAGGTCCCATCGCTTACCGTGTTTTTTTTTAAACAATTTCCATCAATTTCCATAAACCAATGTCCATCCAATACATATTTAGTATTGCCGGGGTTTTGCGTTGGTTCATGTAATCACAACTATGCAGGTACGTCACTGGACGTCTCCAGTGATATCCTCAGGACACTGCAAAGAGCTTTGCTAAGTGGAGCTCTGCAGGCCTGTCCCACTCCCTTGCAAATTTGAATAACAATGATAATGATGACCAAGACCTGAAATTTGAAGTGGAAAAAGAACATTCGCTAAGTTAGAAGTTTTACATCTCTTTAGATGGTTCACACACACAAACTTGATCAAAATTGGCTAATGCACAATGACCCTGCATCCATTGACAACATTTTACAATAATGACTATGGCACTCTGTTCGCGTTGAAGCGTGCGGAGTTCGCTCGAACAGTGATGCATGGGGGCGTGACAGCGGATCGAATGCGGATGACCCTCGATGTGCCGCAATCGGCAACCCATCTGTTGGATGTAGAAGTATCTCTGCTGTATTGCTCATTGCCCATCCACAGTTGAAACTCCATCGCAGGGACTCCTGATCCAGGATATCCATGGGTAGAAACCTATAAGACTAGCATAGAATCATCACGCAGGTCACGCCTTGAAAAAGCTGTAGTCGCCAACGCCAGCTGACGCAAAGCCCAACGAACCAAGTTGTGTGCCACGTGCACACGTCACAGAGCTCGTGCGATGAAGTTCCAACTCTCAACCCCAATGAGTTATACAACCTATGGACCTACACCCTCAAAGTCCAAAGTCCGATTGAGGCTAACTACCGTAGTCTACTGTAGGTCTTTACCTATTGGAAAACTAAGGACGTATTTACAGACTTTGGATAATTACAGTAATAGTATGTAATAGTAGCCTCAAAATCTTATGTTTTTGATCCTTTGTGCCATCAAAACAACTCAGCTCCAAACCCTTGTTTATTCTAACACACTTTGTTTTCCTTTGACGTAGTTTTTGCCAGCCCCCGTCCACAACCTGCAAATGTCTTTCCATGATTCCAATACTGTATATGTTTTTCATTGCAAAAGAATTATCATGGAGTCTGGGTGGGATTTAAGGGCAGCGGGGGGGTTAAGCAGCTTATCATATATAGGGGACGCCTAATAAGATTATTAAGGGCTTATCGGATATCCCCAACGCCAACTTGTCTTTACGCCCTGGTCCAACCACGAATGAAACAAGAGATCCTTCTTCAAGGTTCGTTCAGGGTTGGTTGAAGACTGATAAGGGCTTAGGGCTTATCCAGGGTTTGAAGGATAAGCCTTGGATAAGCCTGTCTCCCAAGCTAATTTGCCCCCCTGCCTCAAATCCCCTCAAAATCCCCCCAACCCCCAACGTCCCCAACCACCCTCCGATCCTCGCCCAAACCTTCCCAGACCCTCCCCAGGCCCTTCCCCTCCGCAGACTCTCCCATACCTTGGTCCTAGGCTCCTTGGCTGAAGACTTCCTTGTTCAGAACTTAACGGAGAAGTATCTACTAAGCTTCTAATAAGAGCTTATTAAGCTTCTAATGAGGCTATACTGGCCTTACACACAAGCCCCTAATAAACCTTTACATGATAAGCTACTTCCCCCCACCCCCTTACCCCCCGCTAGACTCCATGAAACTAGAATAATCTCGCAATGGCCGCACGAGTCTGCACACACATCCTAAACCCCAGCTGTGCAGCACTCTTCCCTAAATAGGCCCTCAGATCCACATTTAGGTCTTTCGCAAAAAACTATGCTGGGTCGGTTCCAGACGCACAGGGTATGATGGCATATTCAGGTTCCAAACGTCTTGCATATTCTTAGTTACATGGATGTCCAGCTGGGCTTTGACCTTGAATGAACGTCTTTATCTGTTGGGTGTTTGATCTCTGCGGAAGAGGCATCCGGTTGCAGGTCTTAAATCGATCAGCGAAGGGGACTTCATTGAATCCAAAAAGCCATACCACCGAACCAAGTCATAATTTCCAATGCACACACACACACTCTCCCCCTCTCTCTCTCTCTCTCTCTTCATCTGATTTCCTTGCAGGTCCGTGGGGTATGTCAAAGATTACAAATGCCTGCAAGTGTTTGTCCATTGGCCAAATGCCTGAATATGATGAATATCCGGCCAGAAGGAGTCCAAATTTTGACGCAGCTCTTTAAGCAGCCCCAGAATGAGTATAGGACAAGGGAAAGCTAAGGTTCCATCCGAGTAGTTGCAATTTGTACTCCGTTTTGACCAAGAAACAAATTGAAGGTAATGGTAAAGCCGCTAAAAGCCGCAGGTTGTGTTCTGACCGGAACGTATGTTGCTGAAATGTGGAGGAGTTATGAGGCTCTAATCTCTGAATGGGCCCATATCCATACTCGCTAGTATTGCATGAACTCTCCCTCTCTCTCTCTCTCTCTACAGTTTTTCTCAGTCTAGAATTCGAGAACGACATCCCAGAAATGCCCCTGAGATATCCTGAGATGTCATGTGTTTGGGCAAACTATGCAAAGCTCTACCGTTTCGAAACTATTGATCCCACAAGCTCTGCCAAATCCTAAATCATGCATCCCAAGGCGGAGCGGAGATGCTGCGCGTTGGGTCAGAAGGTAGCGTTCAAAGGCAGAACTAATTAGGTGTATTCATCTGCAGATGCATGTTATTTGACCTGATTCGAGCTGCTTTTCTCAGTCCATGAGTGGTTATCTCACCAGTCGGGTCTCTTGGCAATGAAGTCATGACAATCCATCAATGGCAACGGCCAGGTAGCGCATAAAGAAAAAAGGCTATGGGCCTGCAAATTGCCTAGAGTATGCTGTTTCATCTCGTGACTCAATTTCAACGGTTCTCAGCATATATATCATATATATTCTACACATTCTACATATATCCAACCTGGAACATGCACTAAATGTCCATCGAGTCACCCTCGACTGGTGCGACCACAACAGCGGATCCCAGCTGAGGCAACGATGAAGGACTCTGCGAAGGTGGGCTTGCTGGAAATAACACATATTTTGGCATGAAATAGTATGAAATGACATGCACAATCAGAATATAATTATGCAGCATCATCATATTATATCATAATTATTCAGTTCTTTAAAAAAATGTAAGCAAAAATAATCAAATGTGACAGCTGCTGTAGCTCCAGTTGTGTTTCGCGCACATCCTGTCAACCATGTGGTATGGAGTCCACATCGCGGGAACTGCAGATCCCCAGAACCCAAAAAGCCGTCGTAGAGACGCCTGTGCAGCCATTGCCCTATCGGCAAATCAGCTGAATTGGATGCATCAAGGTATTCCTGGACCTTCAAACATTGCCATCTTTGAGGAGAAACCACGGCATATAAGTTACATGATTTTTTGTTTGACATCATTGGACAGAACCAAACTTTCAGCATCAGTTCCAACCGCGATTCCATCGTTTCAAGATGGATCAAGATGGTTCATGAATGTTGAAAAAGGCATCTTGAGGGCCCAGGTTGGTTGTACCGAAGGTATATACAAGTCTATCTACACTGAGAGGAGTGTTCGATTCAGGAGAGCCACCACGGTGACAGCACCCGCAGGACTCGCACGACCACTGAGTCACTGTATGTTATTAATGTGTTCTATCATTTTCTAGGTAGGCGGCAAACATGCACATGTTTTTTTTTTCTGGAAACATGATTACCATAGAATAGCACTCAGATTAGATTGGATTAAATAATATATGATTCATACAGTTGTAAGACAAGATTTCTTGCATCACGAAGTATATCGAAGTATAATTGGTAGTAATTGGTCCTTTGAGTGCTGCGCATCACGTCTAGGGCCCTCCCCCTCCCGTCTTGCACCAAATTGAGTTGTTCTCCACAGGGAGCTGAGCATGGTGTATTACAGCCCCCAAGTGCTGATTTTGGCCCATGGGAAGCCCGGCAAACGCCATGATTTTGGCGGACCCAAATCTCCAGGGAATTCTGACTGAAGCTTGTCATAGCTTGTCATAGCTTGTCCCTGTAAGCATGCTGGGAAGACATCTGTTGGTGATCAGCCCTAAAATGTATCCTACAGTACTCAAAAAATCTCAAAAACATTCTGTATTCTACATACCTGTAGCATGATGCAAATCCTGGAAATGGATATGCCAGGGCTTTGATAACAAACAATCTGCTTCAATGCTGCAGATCGTCATTTGAACTCATTTGTTTTTGGACGGCAAGAATGAATCACAAAGTCACAAAGCATAGGCCATGTCGTGATCTGTTCAGCTTTGATTTTAAGTTTCAAGTCCCACTCCAAAAGCTAATGGTGACATTTAATTTGCTGTCAAACATCTGGAGATCTCAGGTGGCTGCGGATGCACAAAACGCACCCCGCAGCTGACCCGCTGAAGGACCGAACGCTACTACTTACGGAGGGGCGAGATAGCAAGTTCTCATCACCGCCCACATGGACATAGTACCATGCCCCCGTAGCAGCTTGGTGCAAAATGAAGCGAGGATTTGCGAGGATCAAGATCAGCCATGCAAAAGTGAACAAAAGTGAACAAAAGTGAACAAGTGCTCCCCAAAAAAATGACTTTGATCAGATTGATTCAGATTGATTCCTAGTTTTATCTATTTTTTAGAAATCACATCAGCTAAGATCCAAAATGATCCAATCACAACAATCCGTGTCGACGTGTCTGGGGGACGATTTCTGACATCTGCAATGCACTTCGATTGTTTGCCTCAACATCAACATGCAAAACATGCAATATAATTCAGTGGTGCCACTATCCCGCGACGAATCATACAAGGGCAACAAAATACAATCTACAGCTACATAAAGCAATTGACTCCACATTCTTGACACCAAAATTCTGATGGTCTGATGTGACAGCAAACCTGTGTTTTTTGATTAATTTTGGGTGTTCATTAATTAATACCCGCACAATGTCGCAAAATTTGGGTCGTTCAAAATTATTAAATGAGGTCAGGGCATGCAAATTTTATGCCTGCAGTACTTCAAAATTAGATAGCCTCTGGTCATTCGATAGCTCGCTATGGCCGCTATATATAGACAATAACAATCCTTTTCACTTGGATAGGTACAGCAAATCAGTCAACGAAATGAGACATTTCCCCAAGCTATGAGTTCCTTTGCTGTATCCTGATCTGGCCATCCTCGCAGGATGTTCTTCATGTCCCCGAGCCGCTTCCAGATCTGCCGTGTCTTGCGACTGCCAACTGTCTCCTCAAATAGCCCAAGCCGGGGCATGGCCTAGTGATGTTTTCTGCTGGTATATGTCTATATGTGTGTAATATACACCTTAAATTAATATGTTCTAATACATATTAATATATATATGTACATAAAAACTCTCTCTCTATGTATATATATACATATTATACAGCAGGACATAAGGCAAACAATCTCGCCGGCTTATTCCTTCTGCGTTGACATCATGTCTCCTCATTATCACATCATTGACATGAACTAGTGTGCTGCAATCACGTACAAAAATATCTATAATCACATTTAACGTACAAAAATGTATTTTATTTTATCTCTTCATTTGTCGCAAATCTTTCGCAGATTTGCCTCGCCAGCGTTGCAAAGTCCCAAGGGTTCACGGCTTGGGCCAAGCAGAGGGCTCCAGAGGCTTCGCTTGTGACGAGCAAACATGGCATGGCCAGCAGGAAGGCATGGCTACTCTGCGGGTTGCAACTGATGTTACCATATGGGAGTCGATTTTTTTCTGAATGCAATGAAAGATGAACGGCGATGACTCATTAAAACATATTATATATATATATATATTGTATATATATATATATATATCAGTTAGGGAGAGAGACAAAGAGAGATTACGTATACATATAGATTTACATGTGCAAACGACACTATGTGATGCCGGACTGGTGTGCACAACTGATGAAGTTAGGCCAGACTAGAATACTCTGCAATGCGGCTGTGCGGAAATAATCGGGTTGAACTACATGGTTTCCAAAATGACATGCCCACAATGAAAAAACAACCCAAAAGAATACATGGTTCTTTGTGTAAATTTTGTTGTAGCTGTTCAATCTTTCCATCCATGGCGACTCCAGTACATTGTTACAAATGAATGGCCCTAAGTGCACAGGCGGAGCTGAAAGTTGATATAGTAATTGATATACTACTTTCTACATCTAAAAGAGGCCAAAGTCGGCCAAAGTTATCAATGGTAGGTGTCTTTCCACCATTTCCCATGAGACTGGTTGCTTGCCCACCACCTACATATTCAAAGTATAGATTTCTTTCCAAACATCTATCCATAGATTATCCATAGAATAATAGTTGAGCAAATTATTTTGCACCGAATCATCCATGTGTGAACCATATCTATATATATATATATCCTATACAGTCTTCCCATGCCTTCCGGACTCTCAGATTAATCGCATTTGGATCCCTTGCGCCACCAGATGCCCCCGGGCGGGTCACGTCACGTCGTTATAACGACTCCGCCAGGAAATCTCTGGGAGCAAACTTCACAAGGGCATGGGGCAGCACAAGGGGATCGCTTTCACACAGCTGATGGGCATAGACATGTGTAGAACCATGTAGAACCAGACCTGGTGAATTGGTGAAGCATCCCATTGTGAAAAATCCCTGGGGGGGAATGGCCTTAATCACCCTGCCAGCTGCATAGCAATCGCAACCCCCCTGGGGACTCCCACGCAACATGAACTCTCACAGGGAGATGGCTGGAACGATGAGCGACTCTAAGAGGAAGTTAAAATAGTGATCAATTCGTTTAGCACAGCAGCCTTCCCTCGCAAAAGTTCATGTCAAAAGCCGCCCCTTACGACGGCAACAGCTAGCTTCCTGCCAGGAAGAGTTCGAGTTTGCAGAAAAAAAACATCTCAACAAATAAACAACGTCTAAAACCTAGCGCCCTCAATATTGTGTCATAAGAAAGCAACTGGAAGAAATAACATCGTTACACGTTCATGCATCCTAACATATCCCAAGCATGCCCTGACCCACAGTTTGCCTGCTCATTGCTGTGCTCAAAGCATCTGTGCCATGCTTGAGACATCCTGGCCAAAACATCCAGACTTAACTAAAACCCGGGAGGTACTTGAGGTATTCCAACTCATGTTCATGAACCCAATCCAGTATAATCCATCCCCAAAAATCTTCCTTTCAACACGGCCTGCGCAAGCTGCCTTACCTCCATTCCCATCTGGGACCCCCAAACTATGGTAGGAACAATAGGCGCGGAGCCAGGAACTACGGAACGTAGCTGTGGCACGACCTCGGCCCAGATGATCGAAACGACCAGTTTTCTGTAGGAAAAATCATCAAAGGTCCAATTCCCAAACCCTTGATGTAAGAAACCCCCAAGTTGCAGCAAGCCTTTCAAATCCCAAGATTTGCCGTCACTGGATGCCCGGCATAGGCTGGTTGCCCCGGAGACAATCTATGCGAGGCATCAAAGGGCTGGCAGCCTGGCTGGGAGTTGGCTGCTATGACTGTCACGATACTGTCGGAAAAGGAGTTGCAACTGGTGACAATATGATAATACATGATACGATACAATATCATACACATTAATCAACATAGTTTATCATTCACATAGTATTCAAGTACTCTAACCTTCAAGTATAGCTGCTAAAGTCCGTGGGTTGGTTCAGGCTGCGGAAGCATATCGCAAAACATCTTCACCCATCCCCATGGACCGATCCTGATCGAAAAATCATCCCATATATATTGCAAACTCGCCCTCGCCAAATATTTCCATAAATAAGGAATTGCAATTTATTTGGGTTCAATTGCAATTAATTTGGGTCTGGTTTTTTGAATGTGCCTTGGGCCATGTAGATCAAATACATATATATATATATATATATATGTTGACATATGTGATGTTGATCTTCATGTGCAGGTATAATTGGCATTGCAGTGCGATACACACATATTGTATATGCAATTATACATATTTTTTGTCTTGGGCCTCAGTGTCAGCGTTGGACATCAGAAAAAACTTCTCTCATATAGACTATATACATATTTGTCGGTATAACATATATACATATATAATTTTAAATAGGTATATATATATATATTACATGCGTACAGAAATATATGCGATTCTCTTGGCGGCCTTTCTGCGTCAGATTTGTTTGTCTTACTAAGGTAAAGCGCATGCAACCAAATTGTTTACTTTTGGATACTTAGGGGATTGAAATGACCTACT
>Ga0126342_10011222_pt1 | contig 16006 bp, 12 predicted proteins | sample Cyp1metagenome_FD_92528 | JGI IMG/M metagenome (GOLD analysis project Ga0126342, IMG submission 92528) | Coral microbial communities from Lord Howe Island, Old Settlement Bay, Australia - Cyphastrea 1 metagenome | ecosystem: Host-associated > Invertebrates > Cnidaria > Coral ... | reverse complement strand
TCATACTATATCATACTATATCATACTACATCATACTACATCATACTATATCACACTATATCACACTATATCATACTATATCATACTATATCATACTACATCATACTACATCATACTATATCACACTATATCATACTATATCATACTATATCATACTACATCATACTATATCTAAATTCCCATTGTAATCAAAATATAATCCCATTGTTTACCATCCATGATCTCCAAGTGATGGATCACCTCGAGGACAGTGTTCCATCATCGGAGCGGCAACGCCGCGTGGTGAGTTTCATCTGCAGATGTCGGATGGAAGAGGAGTTGAAACGGATCAGTCGCTTTGCGGTAAACCAAAATGTGGGTCCTAGAATAGGGGAACCTTCAGATCATCCAAAATTAGAGCTCCCGGTCATATTAGTTGATTTCCATATATATATATATATATACACATTGGTTTTTTTGTTTAAAATCAAAAATTGTATTCGATTGGTTTTGTGGATCCCCCATTTTAAGAAACCATCCAAATGGTTCGCCATCGAAAAATGGAGGATTTGACCAGCAATAAACTGGGATATGTTTTTTGTCATCCCCCAATAATTGTCATGGTGATGAATGGTCATTAATGGTGATCTGGCCCTCTACCAGGCAGAAAGACCAGGTAGATGGTTTTTGCCATAGAAATTCATAGGTAACTGGTCATTAATGGTGATTGAATGGTGATTTAATGGGTTTTAATGAGATTTAATGGTGATTGATGGTGATTTACCCTCTGGTAAACTAACATAGCGAACTGGAAAATTACCATCTGTAGTAGGGAAATCAGATATAAATGGGCCATTTTCAATAGCTACGAGCTATGTTAAATTACCAGAGGGTAAATCATGTATTGTAATCGCGATGTAAATAATGTAGTGTATAAAGTTTCCTACTTTCATTTCAATATAAGTTTCCTACTCTCATTTCTATCCATATAATCTCCCGCTCTTGGCCTTAACGACATCAAACACCTGTTTAAGCAGACGTGGTGGGCTTTCGCATGGTGCTGATTTTGGACGATCTTGATTTTGACATGAGGATTTACCAGAATTATATCATATTACAATATTTTATACTTAGAGTTTCTTACGATTCTGAACCAAGATATTGTTTCATTTGTGGGTGAAAACCCGTTTTTTGTGAATCATTGTGGAAACTGGGTTTCTTCCCACGAGCGCGGCCACAGAGGTCAAAGTTTACACGTCGATGTGGACTTCTCAGGCGCTTGCCGCGGCACCGCCATTCGAATGGCACTGAAATGCATTCACGAAATATGGGGATAAATAATGGTTAATAATGGTTATCCATGGTTAATTATTGTTATTTACCACATGATTAACCATTATTATGGTTATTCCAATTGTGAATAATAATGGTTAATCATCTGGTAAACTAACAGTTTGCTATTGAAAATGGCCATTTGTAGTGGATTTATCCATAAAAAATGGTGGATCTTTTCATAGTTACGTTAGTTTACCAGAGGGTAATCATGTGGTAAACCATGGTTAATGAAAAATGGTCAATTGTGACTATTCTGACTAATATTGTCTATGCTTAATGATGATCAATTGTGACTAATGGTGATGAATTATGGTCAATGAATGTGGTAAACCATGGCAAAGCCAATGCCATAAACCATCCAAAATTGGAGGTTTACTATTAGTTATACCCCTATTTGAGATGATGCTTTGCCGAGTCAGAACCTACAACTATATTTGGGGCGGGTGAGCATTGATGTACCAACTATGTTGGTGTGAACAAAAGGTTACGTGCCCAGGCTTTTTAATCAGAATGTACTGAAATCACTCTTGAACGAAGGATCCATTAACATAAGAAAGTCAACAGGGAAGCTACCATTGATTTTCCGTAGAAGGCACTTGATGGAAGATCTTTGGATATGTCCCGTGTTGGTACCCTAGATTTCTTGGGGCTGCGGGCCCCAGGCCTTTCGTAAATGGGTCAAAAAAAAACAGTTGGATTTCATGGAATATTTCCACTTATATATTCAATACACAAACTTTGTGTATGATTAATAAAAACCACTTGCGATTCGTGGGGCCCGCACATCCAAGTAGCCAGATTCTTTTGGTTGATCACAGGATGTATGTCGCCATGTAAGGGCAGCAGGTTGCCCCGTTTGAGGTGGCTCAAGTCCATGTTCAGTACTTCACATACCTTAAAGCCATATCCCATAGGATCCATGGTGCTGCTATATATGGTAACATTTATATCCCATCAATAAAAAAAAGCATTGATGTTAGCATATATACCAGCACCATGAATCCTATGTCTATGGGATTTTCCATGGGGAATCCCGAAAGTCACCATGGATTGGAAACCTTCATATGGTATTTATCACGAGTTACCCTCTTGTGATTTTGTTAAATGCTATTCAAAATCAAAATTGTTAATAGGTAAATCAGTAAATCATCTACAAATCTTCACATGGATCAAAATGGGCCATTTTGATTCAATTACCGGAAGATATAACCATATTAATTCCATTATCAACCACTATTATCCCATTGTTAACCACTATTAACCATCATTAGCCACTAGTAACCATCCGTGGTTTGGAAACACTACTAAATGGCATTGACCACTATTAATGGATATTAACTCTCATTATTAATATTACTAAGAAGGTATATCCATTGATAATGAACCATTTTTTCTGAATCACACTTATTAATATCCATAGCTCTTCTTATGTCAATCTTAACACACCTTTAGCCAAAACCGCCAAATTTTCCATAATATAATGGGATAATCCTTCCCATTTGACTTTCATATTTTTCAAGATGGTTAAAACCACCAACCAGATCATTATTCACCACCATTCTAAAATGCTATCCCTAATCGCTCGCTCGCAAACGCTCTTCGACGCACAACCGATCTCACACTGGACCAGGTCTAGAGGTATCATTATGTTAATCTTAATCTTTAGCAAAACCACCATAGTTTACCATTATCTTTATCACATCATAACTTAACTGCTTGGTGGTTGGGAACATTTTTATTTTTCCATATATTGGGAATAATAATCCCAACTGACGAACTCATATTTTTCAGAGGGGTAGGTATACCACCAACCAGATAATATCAGTAGTAAATCATACCAGGATATTAGCAAAACCACCATAATTCCATTACCACTGGAGGTCTTGAGAAGCCTGAGCCGGATGACGCCATGCTGTATGACGCGATGCTGCCAGGCTCCTCGTGGCTTGACTCTTCGGGTGTCGTGTCGTGTCCCGCCGCTTGAGGCCTGGCTCTTCAGCATCAAACATTTTTTGGGAGTTCATGGTGATTTCATAGGACTGAAGCAACAAAAATGGTGGTTTAATGGGGTTTAATGGTGATTTAACCACTATAAATGGGATTTAATGTGAGCCCCCCAAAAAATAGATAGCCAGTTATCCAGAATGGAGTTGATTATACATCCCATCGTATCCCCATTATACCATATACCATTGTTTTGGTTGGTTACAATCCATTGATAATCAGTTGGGCCTGAGGCCTGATGGAGTCAGCTTTCCGTTTCAAAACACCAACGGTTGGTTCCTTTCAAGTCGTTCAATTCCCTATTTGGGTATGGATCAATACCTATTAATACCATTTTTAGGGGGATGAACATCCATTTACCAGCTATTTTGATGTTCACCAGGGGGATAGGGTTTTGACACACTGCCATTTGTTGAATTGGTGGTTTCAAAGCACCAATCCATTGCGACTACTCCAGCCGATGCCAGAAACATGTTCTGCTTGGTGGTTTGGAACATGTTTTTGTTCCATACATTGGGAATATCATAATCCCAACTGACGAACTCATATTTTTCAGAGGGGTAGGTCAACCACCAACCAGTGTTCTTGAAAACGATGAGGTTTCAACTGTAACTGGCAACACATGTGGATGGTGGGTTTGACCTTGATTCCCATAGGGAATCATGTTACCACCACTTAAGTTGGGTAAATCATCATGTTTATCATCCATAAATGTCTTATTTTCCATAGCTACAACATGAATTTGAATCATGTCCAAAAAAAATGCTACGGAAGCTGGAAGAACTCAGAACTCACTGTGGACTCAACAGGATGGTCAGTGAATGACGGAATTCCTTAGCCTCTGGTAATGGGAAATCCATGGTTAAATCCCCTACTTGGTGGTTCATCCCACTTACCAAGTAGGTTAATTCACCCCAGTTATAAGTGGATTAACCCTACTTATCCCACTAGCAAAACCAGGTATATAACCTACTTAGTAAGTGGGATGAGCCACCAAGTATAGATATCTACAGTCATGTGGCTTTGGGAAAATCATCTATCAATTGTGGAAGTGTCCATTGCCATCTTTGATTGCCTTAAATGGTAAGTATACGCACTTATACTTCAATAACTCACCACTGACCGGGTCCGCATGTTTTTGGTATTTTATGTTCCAACGTCCCCATATGGAGGTTTCCTAAAATAGGTGTATCCCCAGTTCTCATCCATTTATAGATGGATTTGCCTTGAAATAAATCATCCATAGAAAATGGTATACCCCCATGACCATGGAAACCCCCTAAGCTGCTTTGTCTATTTTTACCATAGTTATCTAGTTCGTTATATCTACCATAAACCATACGTATGTTGCCATAGTTATGTTTGTTGGTTTATAAACCATTCTAACCCCCATGAAATCATAGTTATATCTAGTTATATCTATCATAACCCCCGATGAAACCATACTCAACCCCATAAACACCCATTAACTATAGTTATATAAGTTATATCTACCATAGACATCCATGAAACCAACTGATTTCAACCAACTGAACGCTATCGCTCGACTGGGGGCCCCCAGAACCAGGTTATCCTCCAAGAACCGCGCCTGGTTCCTGGCAGAATATGCCGCTGATCTGGCCCTCTACCAGGACAGCAGAAAGACCCGAGATGACCGAGATGGTTTTTGCCATAGAAATTCATAGGTAACTGTTGAGTGGTTAGAAGAATGTAAAAAAACTACCTGGTCATTGAGGATTGTGAACTAACTTAGGGAAATCTATTTAAGAAAAAACGAGTAGAGGTAGTTGTAATGACTCATATTTGGTATAAGAATAGCCATCTATATAACTTATTTCATGATGTGAAAGAAGAAGCCTAGTTATTTCACATCTAGTCACAAAAGTAACTTCTTAAGCCAATGTTGATTGGTTATGAAATAAGAAGTGATACTACCTGGTGATTGGGGATTGTTTTAACCTAGGGAAACCTATCAACCAGTAGAGCTAGTTTTAATGCCTCAAGACTTGGCGATTTGAGCCAAAAAGATCCATCGGTGGGGTCGCCAACAGTTTTCATGGGGAATGTAGTGGGATGGTGGTTTTGTGGTTTTACCCAGATTTACCAGTAAATGTTGAAAAACATCCAAAAATGGAGGTTTTACCCAGATTTACCAGTAGAATATTGGTGACATCCTATGACGATACATCGGAATGGACCCAGCAAATTGCTAGTTCAATGGGATACTGATGGTTGGTGGTTTGGAACATGACTGGATTATGACTTTCCATTCAGTTGGGAATTTCATCATCCCAACTGACGAAGTCATATTTTTCAGGGGGGTAGGTCAGCCACCAACCAGGATACTGATGATTAATGAATGGATTTAGGGGTGCCCAATTTTCACACAAACCCACAGACTGATCGTTGGGATTTTTGTTCCAACAAAACATTGCTGTTCGAAAGGAGCTGAAATAAATGGAAACAGTATGTTGGGATGTATCTTTTTCAACCAGACATTTGAATAAGCCTTCGTAGCTTGACAATGCTTATCAACAACAGATCAACAGACAAACATCCATACATGCTGATTGCGTTGTAGAAGTCTGGAATTATGATGTTGCCCTGCTCTCGCCACCGTCACCTTTGCAACTCTTGCACATCTTTTGCTTTGTTGTATCCCGCAAAAAAAGGCTTCCACAACTTTCCCAGAATACTATCCCTGAACGTGGGCACTCCAAAACTTGCAGGGGTTTTTTTGTTTCCCCGTCTGTGCAAAATAATCAATAATTTCAACACCAGCGCATTTGCGCGATCCAGCCCGTGGGGGTAACTGGTAGTTGATAGTTGCGAGCTGAGAGTTGCCACTCTGAGGTGCAAGAAAAAGCGTGAACATTTTGCAGAGCCCCAGCCGGGCCACCCTTGAAGAAGATCTGAAATTGACTTCGGTGGTGCACATCGTAGACTTGAAGACGATGGTGCCTTCGACAGAAGCCATCCTGGCAGACAGGCCATGGCGCTTCTGCCCAAAGGCTTCGCCAAAGCGACTTCGGGACATCTTTCAAGCGATCTTTGGCGGACCAGCTGGCCAGCCAGGCATTTTCCGCACCAGTCATGCTGTGGTTGTTTTCGATGGCCGGTCGAAAGCAGCACACAAAGAGATCCATGGAATGCTCGGCAAAGTGCTGAAGCTGGTGCCTAAGGATGACGTCATGGCCAGGAAGACAGTCATGTACCGATATCACTATCACAACCGCCGCTCGGCATTGACTGGATATGTGCCGAACATGTTTAGCAGCACATGCCATACGCAGGAGCCCATGTACCCTATGACTATTTAACATAGCTATGGAAAATCACCATTCTTCAGAGGTAAATAGAAGTAAATCATCCATAAATGGTACATTTTCCATAGCTATGTTGAATAGTCAGAGGGTAAATGGATCTGTTGAGATGTGACGGGATTGAAAATATTGATAAATTTTTACAACCACTGAGAAAGTGGTACAAGGTGGTGCCCCCCAGTCAGAAATGGGTTATAATCCCATTAACTATAGATATATCACCTATAAACCATAGTTATTCGACTTATAAACCAACCTAGCTAACTATGGGGCACCACCCTGTATCAATCTATTGGGATGAGCATCATCCCTGTACCACCATGGATCTAGGTACCCTGTGTCATCAAGCATGGTTTGCTAGAGAATCCAGCATTTAGGTCGATGATTTCTCCAGGAAGAAAATCTATAAACCTCCATTTAGGCCATTTTCGGATGTTCAACATTTTTCTATATCTTCTGGTTGGTGGTTGATGGAAATTTAGTTCTATAAGTTCAATTTTCTATATCAATCTATTTTTCTATGTTTGATGAAACAAGAGGCTCTTATATCATCTGGTTGGTGGTGACTGGAACATGAATGGATTATGATTTGCCATTCAGTTGGGAATAATAACCCCAACTGACGAATATTTTTCAGAGGCGTTCAAACCACCAACCAGTCATGATTAATTTGCTGTTTTCGTTTGCTGTTTTATATCCATGGACACTTTTTTTTGTTGCCGGGCGAGTTGTTGGCCGAATGATCCCCATCCATCAGCCAAACTCCCAACCTGGTGTTGTGTTGGCGAGACACTAATTCCCCTTCCGAAAGTTTACTGTATGGTAGTCAAATTGCTGTATGGCAGCCAAACCTAACATGAAAACCTAACATGAAAAATTACTGTACGATTGGTAGTCATTTACCATACATCAAACCTCACATTGCAATTTTGCACTTCTTGCATGAATTTCTCCGATGTTTTTTGGCCACTGCTATGTTTGACTACCAGGATGGTTACCCGCTGGTAATTTGTCACATTTTACTATGCATAATCACAATTTGCGGAAACTGTAAATCATCCTAAATAAGCCATCTACCCTCCGGCAATCAAACGTGGCAATTGAAAATTTCCTGTAAATGAAGGTGTTAGTATGGATTTTACAAAATTACCAGACGGTTCTAAGTCTTAGCAGTTTTCAATTTTAGATGTTTGTGATTCTAAGTTCCATCTTGTCACTATATAAACAGCCGCGTTTGACTATTAAAATTCATGAAATTCTGCGCCATCCCCGCAGGAGCATTGCAGTGCCTGCAGTGATGCCAGGGACATCTAGATCAGAGAGCACCCGGTGAAGAAAAAAGGTTCAGCCTCAGGTGAGCAGTGTTCAAAATCCCTCTATCATTCCATGAAATACTGGTTGGTTAAGAACGGGATTCCCCGTTCTTGGATTATCATAATCCCCAATAGATAAAGGGTCATCAACCAACAGGGGTTTTGAACACTGCTCAGGTTTTTTTGGGGTTCCAGAAAAATGCGTAACTACTTGAAGCTTAACAAGAATGGAAGTATAACAAGCAAGAAGACTTGGGTCTCAACAGGAATCTTACTTGGCCGAGTAAGCAGCCCTAGAAATGATGTTGAAGGTTGAGAAAGTATCAATTTGGACACTGATCATGTCACCATGTCAAATAGTTGTCCCATGACTCACGCACAATCTCAAAATTTGGGAAATGGGTGTTTCCATAAATGGGGGTACCCCTAAATCATCCATTGTCATAGGATTTTCCCTGAAATAAACCATCCGGTTAGGGGTTAGTATAAGGATGGTTAGATTTTATGGTTATATGATACCCATATACTGAAAAAATCATCAATTTGATATTACTTATCACTTATGGTCATTTTTTATACCCCAAATTTCCCTGAAATAAACCATCCGGCTATTGGGGTGCCATGACCATGGAAACCCCCACAGGTTCATCACTTTTGATGGCCATGTCAGCGAAGTACTGGGGATTTATCTATCAATCTGAGGATTTTCTGTGGATGTATATACAACTATATATATAGATATATAACATCATATAACTGGGGTGATTCCATATATATATATATAACCTTGTGTATATATATATTTAATAAGTGTGTATATATATAATATGTGTACATATATATATATATATGTGTGTGTGTGTTTATCTAGGGATTTCCAGTAATCTAAGTGGCTTTTCCAAGCCTTGCTTGACCATCAAAACACCCTACGCCCATGATGCCATGGCCTGAGGGCATCTCGCCCAGCGTGGCACAGCGGAATTTGGAGAACCACTTTGGCAACCGGGAGTACATCCGTCCCTTGGTGGGTGCTGTCCGTTAAACGGATTCTGAACAATGACATCACGAAATCATGGGAATTGCGAATAGCTTGAATTTAAGTGAAAACATGAGATTTTGTGCCAAACAATCAATGATCTTCGTTTTTTTTAATGTTTCGAAAGTGTGGTTCGGTTTTGGGCAATGGTCGGGAAGAGCATCGGTTTCTACAAAGGTTGCCAAGGTCTTGGCAAATGCAGCACCTCACCTTTGTAGATCTCGGTTGAAGTCAGCGCCATGGTGCGATACCACAAACGCGGCAAGTTTTGCAAAGCATGCCATGATCATATATCATCATGATCCAGGTCAGCCAGTACAAATGGCGAATTCCATTTGTCACTTAGATACTTAGGAGGTGTCCTAAAATGCAAAAATACCCCCAGTTCTCATCCATTTATAGATGGATTATGATGGATTTTCCATTATAAACCAACCATTTTGGATACCGCCATTTTAGGAAACCTCCTGAAATCACCATTTTAAATAGGATTTTCCATGAAATCACCCCATCCATCCAGCGAGCTTGGGGTACCCGAGGTCTGCACGCCATGAATTTGGACTACGATGTGGTGGTCTACCTGGAACCTTGGGCGATGGAAACTACACGATTGGGATCTGGGTTCTTTTCTACGGTACTTCATGGGGATTCAATGAGAATTGACTGGAACTCAATGGAATTGAATGGAATTTAGATGGAATGAATTGAATTAATGACCATTGAATCTGGGGTATGTCATAGTGTCCTCACCGTGACCGAACCCTGGAATCATGGTGAATGTATAGGAGAATTAGCCGCACGAGTTGTGGTTAGTGAATGATTTTGTAATTTGCCCAGATCGGGATTAGCAGCTAGAAAACAGGGATACATAAAATCATATAAAATCAAGCAGAAACAGAGGATATTGGCCAATATCAACATTTTAGTGAGTTGGTAGCACATGATGTGATGAATGGTTGATGAATTGCTTGTTCGGCCAGTCTCTAGCTAAATGAGCATTAAATGATGGAGGTGTACCTATTTCAAAAGGCGGGTTCTCATGAGTGAAACGGAAGTCATGGTACTGATCGCTGGTTGGCAGCTTCAGAAACCACCAGACCAAGAACGCGGGGATTAGATGTCAAACATCGGATGTGGCAACCAAAAACAGTTGATTTTATGAACAATGATGGCTTCATCACCAACATAACTGCTGATTTCTGAGGCCCCACTTCTTTCAGATCTGACTGCTTTTGACTGCCCACTCAATGCTGCACTGAATGGTCCATGGTAAATTGCGGAAGCCAAACTTCTAGAGCTCGGGGTGTAGGAGGACTCATAAGTCACAAGTTTTGCATTTATTCTGCCATTTACATAAGTAAGCCTCCGACTGTTATGATGAACTATGGCATGTGTATTTGACTTGTTGGTAAGCCAAGTTGTAATCCATTATACTTACCCACAAGGTCGGGTCCCCCAGTTACAAAACTATAGCATGTGTATTTGACTTGTTGGTAAGCCAAGTTGTAATCCATTATACTTACCCACAAGGTTGGGTCCCAGTTACAAGTTGCTTTATAAACCCAAATTGACTATAGATATAGCTACCATGAACCAACTTAGCATAACTTAGCTAACATAGATCAGCTACATCAACTATAAATGCCCATGTTTTTGCTGGTTACATCACTATAAATCATTATAAATCCACATTTCTTGCAGATTTTTCTGGGTTCCTTTCCTTCGCCAACCATGGAAGATCCATCAGATCACCCCAGGACACGGACATGCGCATCGTTGGCGATCTGAATCCCATCTTCGAAGATGGCCACTTGGGCAGTGGCCGGGCCTTGCTTTCTGAATAGGAAAGACCTTAATAAAATGGTAGAGCAACCCAAAAAACATCAAAAAACCAGATAGAAAAGTAATTCGTGATTATTTTGGTATGATTTTACTATGCTTCACTTTTCCAGAAACTTTTCCATATATTTTGGGGGGAAATATATGTCCAGCAGCCCGACAAAGACCCACAAATTGGGATGGATCAAAACGGTTGAAATACCATAGCCGCTATAGCCATACCATCCATAAATCCCAGTTTTTTTTAATGTTTTTTTGGTGTGAACTACATGGGTACTCGGTTTTGACCCATAGCCTAGAGCCAAGTCCTGATTGTCAAGATGTTGGTACAAATATTTGTCAAACCATGGATTTGATGAAGTAATTCAAGTGTTTGTCAATGTTCAGGCCGCTGTTTGGAGGGCTTAGTTCAGATCCTCAGCATTGAGCATCGCCAGACATGGCAATCCTTGCTGTTCATCATGTGTTGCAGTGGACCTCTGGGATGACCAACTTGGTGTTTTCAAAGATATGTGGTATGAACTACACATATACAAGGTGGTGCCCCGGTTCGATAGCTAAGTTGGTGAACATAACTCCAATAACTATGGTTTTTGTTGGTGATATATCTATAGTTAATGTGATTATAAACCAACTTATAACTGGGGGGCACCACCTTGTAGGGCTACCCCAAAGTAGTGAACGGACACAAGAAGATATCATATGGAGGTTTCCTGAAATAGGGCTATCCCTAATTTTCAGAGGATTTTCCACTCATGTGGGTAAAACGATGCCATTTGCACACACCATCCCCCAGTCACCATGTTTTTCGGTGGTATCAACTTACCATTCCCAGAAAGTCATGGGTAGTTTATGACATTGTTTTACCCACATGAAAATGTCTTTCTCCGAAACCTGCGGATGATTGGCAGGGCACAACCAGATATTGTTGATATTGATGACCAGTATTGACCATGATTAACCAGCTGCTTGGTGGTTTGGAACAATCTGGTTTAATGGGATTAATGGGATATAATTGGGATATAATTCGGATATATCAATGGGATATATTCTGATTTAATGGGATAGGTTACCCCCAATTCCAATCTGGTTGGTGGTTTGGAACATGTTTTATGCTTCCATCATATTGGAAATTTCATCATCCCAACTGACGAACTCATTTTTTTCAGAGGGGTAGGTTGAAACCACCAACCAGCCAGTGTTAACCATTCTCAACATGCGTTTGTTTTGACAATGCTTTGGATGGACGCTTCTTCCATTCGAAATGGCTCGCAGTTGAAGATCAAATTCCCCCAGTAATCACAGCTGTTCATCCGTTTTAGCAGCAAAACGATGCCCAGCTTGGGAGGAATCCTCCACATCTGATGTTTCTCATTCTATAGCATCAAAAGTCCCATTCCTAGATTCCCATATGTCCCAAAAAGTTCCATATCATAATCCCAGATAGATATATATATATATGTGTGTTCTTATCCTATATCATCCTATATCATTGCTATGTCTCATATATAGTAGCATAATATACCATATATGTAGTCCCATATTAGTATTGCATATTAATACTCCATTATATTACCATATGTATGTATGTATATATATGCATACATATATATATATACTGGTTGGTGGTTTGGAACATTTTTTATTTTTCCATATATTGGGAAGTTAATAATCCCATTTGACTTTCATATGTTTCAGAGGGGTGGCTCAACCACCAAGCAGTATATATTCCCATGTAATCCCATATCCCATATCCCATGATCCCACCACCCGAGGTGAAGAAGTCTTCCTGTCCACAGGCTGGGGCCGAGATTTCTTCATCACCTCTTAGGGGTATGTATCATAGCTGTTTGACCCTGTAGGGGCCCCGAAGTCCCCAAACTTATAATAGCAAGTGTCTGTAGTTTGTAACATTTAAAACGCCCAACAAAAGCTAAGTTATACTGTTTATAAATGTTTATAACTAGCTTAACTTATGATGTTTATAGTATGATTATAGCGATGTCGATAACTAGACAAACAAAACTCCACTCCTCAAGGGCTTCACCTTGTGGGACTCAAAGATATGTGTCAAGTCATATCCATTGTGTAAATATATATATATATATATATAATTGCTATTGGTATCATATTTTTTATTATATGATGTTTATTTATTATTATTATTTCTATTGTATTATGTTTATTTTTATTATTTCCATTATCATTATTTTTATTATTAATATATTATTACGGCAAGACCCGATTTGCCTGGACTCTCAACGAGCGTCCGGGCAAGCCAAGATGACGATGACGATGACGACGATCACGATGATGACGATGATGACGATGATGATGATGATGAAGAAGAAGATGATTTTGATATTTTCTTGAAACCCTATAGGAAACTCTAATGACTATGGTTAGTTGTTCCATGGGGCCGGGGGATTTTGATATCTTCTTGAGACCTATAAGAAACCCTAATGACTGTACGGTTAATTCCACATGATATGTCGAAACAACATGTTCTGGTTATATGATAATGATATGTAGAAGCAACGTGTTTTCGTTAACAGCCTAGCAACATAATTGAACATGAAATCCTTCCTGTTGGTTGACGTCGTACAGAATTTTCTGGTATTCCCTGGTATTTACACTATTCTGGGCTTGGGCAAACCTCGGGGTCTGTGTGTACTATTATGCATATATATATATTATTATTGTTTTTATTATTATTATTATCATCCCAAGCACGTGTCTTATTATTCTTATCATTATTCACATTGATATTGTCATTCTTGTCCACTGTGTATATATGTACGTATATATATACATATTTGTCGTCTGTATATATATACACACCATTCTCAGTCCAAACATGTTTGTTCTTGAACTAAATGAGATTGATCATTACGCACAGAACCGGACGTTTGCCCAGACCCAAAGCAGCCTGTCGCACAAAATGATAGTGAATCCGTTGCCCTTCTACCAGAATTGTTTTACGGGGCAGATATAGATCCTTAACATACATTGTCTTGCAAAGTACATCCAGTATTTTACCCTCAAACTGATTCTCATTGAAATGCATTAAATTGATATTACATGTATATATATATATATACATATGTTATATATGTATGCATTGTCTTCCCAAACATGTCATGGATAATGAGATGTGTCTATTATAATCCATGATTCCATGAATGTCTTTATCAAACAAGAAGGATTGATCGTTATTGATGTATTTTTTTACTATGAGCTTTGTAGTTTTGTTATCTTTATTGTTTCATGAAACTGTACCAATAAAGTAATCCAATGAAGTTGTGTTCATCCAATTAGTTTTGATTATATCAACCATCTATTTACACTGTACGCACAAGTGCTTCATCATTGAAACCTTATGATCCAAACTCCTCATCATAATTATTATCCCAAACAAATCATTAGTATGATCCAAATGTTAGAGACATTATTATCCAGACATATCATTGTTATCATCGCTGTTACTATCCATAATGATGGTGTCCATGGGTTTAATGATCAATCCATTATATGTGTATATATATATACAAGTCATTATCGATGATCAATCAATCAACTTATCCAAACATTGACAGGCGAATCAATGATCATTAATAGATAATCAATGGATAATCAATATGATTATATGTATATTACATACCAATGGATAGCATATGATAATATCAAAACATCATTATTATCAAAATCGATCAGTATCAATGATCATTATTATCCAAAAAATGATAGACGGGATATCCATTTTTTAGTATGTAATTATTGACATTAATTGAAAATCATTATTATTGAACATTACTATCATTAGTCTGTATTATTTTTTCAATCCATACTATTGAACATTATGAGTATCAATTAGTGAAAATTAATATTACTAAATCATGAACATGTTTTAGTAATTATTGACATTAATTAAAAATCCATATTATTGAACATGACTACCCTCTGGTAAACTAACATAGCTATGGAACATCACCATGTTTAATGAGAAAATCCACTATTTCTATGGCCATTTTCAATAGCTATTTTGACATAACCAGAGGGTATATCCCATTAATATCCCATTGAATCACTATAAAATCCCATTAAACCACTATAAAATCCCATTAAACCACTATAAAATTCCATTAAACCACTATAAAATCCCACTAAACCACTATAAAATCCATATTAATGACATATCCTTATTGAAACTTCTCCATTTCGCCAGGCAGTGAGGTGGCACCCTTGGATGGCGGATTCTTCGCTGTGAAGCCCAGTGGATGCTCGGTTGGGAGCTTTCCGAAGTCAGATCCCAAAAATGCGTGTTTTGTTTCATGGAAAATCCTATGGAAAACCCTATGAAAAATGGAAAATCCTATGGAAAACCAATTGTTTCATGGAAAATCCTATGGAAAAAACCAGTCGTTGGTTGGTTTACCCTCTGGTTATGTCAAAATAGCTATTGAAAATGACCATAGAAATAGTGGATATACCCATTAAAAATGATGATTTTCCATAGTTATGTTAGTTTACCAGAGGGTATTCCATGGAAAACCCAAAAAACAATCCTATTACAATGGATGAGATAATGGATAATGGATAATGGTTCGTTTATAATGGAAATCCTATTGATAATGGATACTCCCCAACAGCTGGTTGGTGTATTTCATGGAAAATCTGAAGATAAAATGAATGATTTGGAGGAACCCTATTTTCAGACAACCCCAGGTATCAAAAAAAGGGAGGCCTGGGCACTTGGGAGTGCAGTTCCATAAGTGGCGAGAAATGACCATATTATACCATATCTGGTTGGTGGTTCCCCACCTGCCAGGTGAGGGTTGTTAGATTTTATCAGAGCGCATGCCCGCCACTTCCTCCTCCTCCGCCTCCTCCTTCTCCTCCTCCTCCTCGCCTCCGCCTCTTCCACCTCCACTTCCGCCTTGCCAACTTTACCAACTCGTCGCCAAGATCTTCGCCAACTTCCCAGCTCAGTGCGCACTGCTGGACCAACCGGGGACCTTCCCAGCTCAGTGTGCACCGCTGGACCTCAACCTGCGAGCTGCCCAGCTCGGTGTGCACCGCTGGACCTCAACCGGGGACCTGCCCAGCTCAGTGTGCACCGCTGGACCTCAACCGGGGACCTGCCCAGCTCAGTGTGCACCGCTGGACTTCAACCGGGG
>Ga0126342_10011221_pt1 | contig 16006 bp, 10 predicted proteins | sample Cyp1metagenome_FD_92528 | JGI IMG/M metagenome (GOLD analysis project Ga0126342, IMG submission 92528) | Coral microbial communities from Lord Howe Island, Old Settlement Bay, Australia - Cyphastrea 1 metagenome | ecosystem: Host-associated > Invertebrates > Cnidaria > Coral ... | reverse complement strand
GTCCTGGGGAAGTTAAGTCTTCAGAGTCGGTTTCGGGTTTCGGGTTTCGGGTTTCGCAGTTCGAAACCAACTTTAACAGTCGGTTTCGGGTTTCGGGTTTCGGGTTTCGGGTTTCGGGTTTCGGGTTTCGCTGGTCGAAACCAACTCTGCAGACCTCTCTCCGGATCACGTCTCTCCGGCTCTATTTGGACATGGAGCCCGGCTCTATTTGGACATGGGGCCCGGCTCTATTTGGACATGGAGCCTTATTTGGAAATGAGTTTAGCTCTTTTTTTTGGAAATGATACCCGGCTCTAATTTGGACATCAAGCCTGCCTCCATTTGGACATGGAGCCCGGCTCCATTTGGAAATGGAGCCCGGCTCTATTTGGAAATGAAACCCGGCTCTATTTGGAAATGAAACCCGGCTCTATTTGGAAATGGTGCCAACGGCTTTATTTGGACATGGAACCCGCCTCCATTTGGAAATGAAGCCTGGCTTTATTTGGACATGAAACCCGCCTCCAATTGATTTTGCTGAAACGGACCTCACAAAAGCTTTCGATCATTTGTCGCCAGTGTTGGCGCAACATGCCTTGCACCACTTTGGAGCTCATAATGCCATCACTGCAACACTTGCCCAGGCTTGGTCGGCATGCAGGGTTTGCACAGTTCACGGAATTGTTGCTGCTCCGCTTCACCCTTCCAGGGGAGTGCCGCAAGGTGATCCCTGCTCGCCACTGGCATTAGGTGTAGGTGTTGCTTTGTGTCCTTGGAACCAACTCATTGAAGGCCTCAGCAATACGCTTCGTACTTGGTGTTACATGGATGATCGCACCATTGCTGTTGTAAGTAGGGGTAACAAAGCCTTGCTCCAAAAAGCGCTTCAAATAACAAATCACTTTGATGCTCAGATCGGTTTCACCATCAATAATGATAAAACGTAAATTTGGTTTTCCGGTGAATCTAATGGTACCATGGAGCATCTCGGTTTAGTCCATGAGCCTGATTCTCCAACAAAGCCGATCCAGCCAAGGGATCCTGACAAAGTTCGGAACGTTGTCCAGCGACTTCACGGTTGTCCTGGCACCATGCAAATCCGTTCACGTTTAACTACGGCCTTTGTGCGTCCGCTCCTGGACTGGGCCAGTCCTCTCATGGCGCCAGGCACTTTCCAAGATGCTTCGTTACTGTTCAATGCCATTTGCAAACCTACCGTTAGTTGGTAGTGTGAGGCTCGTTTTTGGGCCCAGCAGGTCGATAACCATCCTCTTTTCGGTGTGGCCATCCGTGGTTTGCTAAACGCCTTTAAAATTTTACCTACTGCTTGTTCTAAAATCAGGAGTGTCCTGCTCTTGCATGCCCAAGCCTTGAAACTTCAAATCGTTGAGTTTAATCATGATCACTTGGTCATTAGAACTTCTTCCAATGCGGTTCATTGTGGGCGTAATCTGGTGACCATGCTGCCGATTTCATGCAACCCATTGCGTTGCGCACAGGTCGGAGTCCTGACCCAGCCTGGGCGCACAATTTCAGAATGCGCGCTCGGCGCATCCTGCTTTCCAGCATCCAAAGCTCCAGATTAGATGCGGAGGGTACCTCAGCAATTGACCTTGAAATATCAAGTGCATCAGAGTGGAGTAAGTGGGTCAACTCGCTGAACCCTGCTGACTTCACTATACTAATGATTTGGCGTTGTGGCGCCATTAAGACTCCAACACGTAGGTATTTCCGTCCGGATGAACCACCACAAAAGAAAATGTGCCCTTGGTGCAAGCATGCGCAAGCAAGCGCCAGACATTTTTTCACAGAATGCTCTAGATTCTCGCAAGACCGCCTTGCCTTGCTCTGGAACTTGAGTATAGCATTTCTCCTAATTGGTGGCGACAGCAGCCGCGGTGCACCACCAAATATGGGATGGATCACTTTTCAAGCCGCATCCGCTTTTAACGTGCGAGTGCAGTTGGCCCTGGCAGCCAACAAACTAGGCGTTGCCATTAATTACAAAGCAAATGTCCGACATCTAATGTCACCATTTTTGGTGAATTTTCTTCAACAGTCTGAGTCATGCTCTTAGGTTTGTGGCTCTACTTCTTCAAGACCAGTACCTCCTGGGATGCTGCCGCTCAACCCGTGTCAGGTTGCGGCACTTGCAATCGAATGAATTTATTTGGACATGGAGCCCGCCTCCATTCGGAAATGGAGCCCGGCTCTATTTGGAAAAGGAGCCCCATTTGGAAATGGAGCCCGCCTGTTTGGAAATGGAGCCCACGGCTCTATTTGGAAATAGAGCCCGGCCCCACCCAGAAACGGAGCACGGCTCTATTTGGAATTTTGCTTGGAAATGGAGCCCGGCTCTATTTGGAAAATGCGGCCCGGCTCCATTTGGAAATGGAACCCGGCTCTTGTCGGAGCTTGGAGCTCTAGACGGCCTGGTTCAAAAGGGTCAGGGTTAAGACCCTAAGCGGGCCAGAGTTAAGACCCTTAAGCAGACGTGGTTAACAAGCACGCCTGAGACGGAGTCCTAGTTAAGGCGCCCCCTCATTGGATCCCCAAGGGCTGAAGCCACCAAACCACAAAATCCATCCCGGACGGGCATGCTTTTTCATCGAATTCCAGAAGTGTTGTTCTTTAATATTTTTTTTTTTAATGATGATATAAACTTTCTGGAAAGCACAAAGCAAATCTATTAGGGGACCTTTTGCGATGCCTTGGACCGACCGTGTGGCCGGTGTGGAAAACCCATGGGGAAACCGTTTCGGGAAATGATGGGTTTTCATGGGTTTTCCACATCGAACTGTTGGTTGACAGGAGTGTAACTTGAACATGAACTTGTTGGCGATCTTGGGTTTGCCCTTTTGAATTATATTTTGGTGTAGCAACGGATGCTGATTTTGCGCATTCTTTGCTTGTGTATAGTCGTCTATATTTTGCAGGTCACATATCCAGTATCTGGGTACTGACAAGCCTTAGGGCCTAGGGTTCATGTTAGTACTTTGGATTTGCATCCCGCTTGGGATTGGTCAATGCCATCCCCCTTGTATATACTAAATACCCCCCATATGAGACCCCCAAGTCATGAATAGGTCGAATACCAAGTCATGTGGGTGGTATCCATCCATTTTGGGGTAGAACCATGGTTGGGAAAACCCGTGGGGGTTCTCCTATGACCAGATTGATCCTCCGGTGGACTTGCTGGGCCACCAAAGAACTCCCAAACTCGGAGGAAAAATCCAATGGGGAAACAGAAAGGGAACAATTATACAGGAAATCATAGGATATCTATGTTGTGGTTTTGTTTTTTCTCTGTATCTCATTATACAATCACATTTATAATTAGTTGTGTACTGTACAATATTTAGTTATTGATAGATTAGGCTGCTGACTCTGCCTACATGCTGTTGAAAACCATGTTTCCCGGTCTCCCCTGGAATGCGCACGGCGCACTGCCCTAGACCCCCACATCCCACGGCCGCGGCAACGTAAGGTCATTGCCTCCATTCTCTTGCAGGTCCGTGTACTTCCTGCCTGTTTGATCGAATGGACAGAGGTATTGATGGCTAAGGGGGCTTGGGAAGGATAGGTTGGGGAACATGACGAGGCGAATGATTGCATTTAATTGTGGTGGTTATATATATTTATATGGTTATATGTGGTTATATATATATATATGGTTATATGTGGTTATATGTGGTTATATTGTGGTTATATTGTGGTTATATGTGGTTATATGTGGTTATATGTGGTTATATGTGGTTATATGTGGTTATGTGTGGTTATGTCGAACTAGTTAGATGGGGTTATAACAGATTATAAATCAAGTGATAACTGGGGGGGTTCTTCCTGTAGAACAGAATGAACATGGTGGATCATGGTGGTACAAACAACAAGATTGGGCAAACGTGTGGGTCGTAAAATGTCGGAAATGGGGCCCTATCCATTCATCACAGGGCTATTTCATTATTTGTTGAGGTGATAGGTTGCAGACTGCTGAAGCCTTGACAGAGATGGAGTTCATTGATACTTAGAATGACTTCTTGCAGAGAATCAGAATCCGATAGCATCCTCAAATTCCGATTTTACGGGGTACCTGAGGGTTAGTACCAACACAGCAATAATGAAATGCGTTTTTTGGCATATACAAATATGCATTATATATATATACACTTGAAACCAAGGTCATTCTTTCTTATCAGCGTACCAAATTCCATCAGTTGTGCCCAAGTTGTTCCAACTTGAAATCGTTCAAAATGCGTGTTGAAATCCCCATGATTCTTGCTGAAACCCGCATTTTGCTTGTGACATGCTAACGTTCTTGGCTAACATCCCATGTTCAGTGGTGAAGTGACATATATTCTTACGTTTATTTTGTCATATTTCTACTGTATGTTCATTGGTCAAAATTGCCATTTTAATTTGTTCAGTGGTTGTCTTTAATCGTGTTGTTGTTGTGGTTGTGGTTGTGGTTGTGGTTGTTGTTGTCGTTGTTGTGGTTGTGGTTGTTGTTGTTGTTGTGGTTGTGGTTGTGGTGGTTGTTGTTGTTGTTGTCGTCGTCGTCGTCGTCGTCGTCGTTGTTGTTTTTGTTTTTCTTGTTTTTGTTGTTTGTGTTGTGTAATTCTTCCTATTTTTCTTGATTGAATCCAGACTTTTCTTGGCTAAAAACATAAGTTTTTCCGAACAATCACCGGTGTTTTAGACATAGGTATAATTTCTAGTTCTGTGGCAAACAAAATCGCCAAATCTCATGTGTTGATGCCGCACTTCTCCCGGAGTTTGGGGGTTTTGCGGCCGAAGAAACAACGTTTCTCCTTGGTTTGGGGCTGAAGAATATCTAAATTCTTCCGGGCTTCTGTTTGTGTCCACCCAAGAAAGCTATTTTTTCGCATTGGAAAATTCACCATTTATAGATGGATGTTCCTTTCACATCCTTTAACACGATGAAAACTTCCATTTTTTTTGGTTTTTCTCCATTGCTCTCCGGCCACGTCGCCACGCCAGGCGGGTGCGTCGCCGAAGGCCTTAGATCTGGCGCAGATGATGCTGCAGAAGGCGACAATGTGGGGCCCCAGGAATGTGAACGTTGGTTTATAAAGCCCATGGGCCCAGCAGGTTATTTGATGTTATTTTGGTATCATAAATAACATTAAATAACCAAAGTGACTTATTTTTTTTTAGTTATTTTTGTATCATAAACCGACATTGGAGTTATTTACACTAACTTAGCTATCGTAAACAAAGGCCCCACTTTTGTAGTTTAATTGTTAGCTATATTATAGGATCATCAATAATCATAAGTTAATAATGGTTACACAGTGGGGCCCCGTTTCTTTTTGAAATCGCTAAGTTGGTGAGCAGAACTCCAATAACTATGGTTTATCAGTTTATCGGATTTATAGGTACTTATAACTATGATATGGTATTCATGGGTTTTTATAAACCAACTTATAAGTGAGGCGCCCCACATTGTAGTTACAGCTTGACCTCCCCAACAATAGACTGTTGATAGATTGATAAGCCCCTTTTTTGCTGGTTTCAGTTGTTGTTGGTGGTGGTTCAGAAGCGCTTAATAAGGCCTTAGACTGAGATACCATATATAGATCCCAGAAATTCAAGATTCTACACATTTTACGCCCACTGTCAATTGTGGATTGTTTGTCACCACTATGGGGCGTAAAATCAGTCATTTTGTTTCAAGATTAGTTTTTAGCTCATATAGATTGATGGGGAATCAGCTTATCACTAGTTTCATACTTCCACTATCTTCCACTAGCTTTGAGTGAGTATGAAGGTAATGAGTTCCCTTGGTATCTGTAGTAACTGTAGTATTAATTCAATTTTCAAAAAATAGCTTAATGTTTTAAGTATGTTTCAATGTTTTGATAGTTTTTGGGTATGCATATCAAGTAAGACGCCAGGGTATCTGCCGTGTTCATTGTTTGGGGGATGGACTATGACATGAACAGTTACCCTATGGGAAAATATAGGATCAGATGATATTTCAATGGCCATTTCAGGAACCTAAATTGGAGGTACCTGCCTATATAAGGGAATATCCCCACAAAATATGGCCTTATATGGTACTAACGTACCTCCAATTTAGGATCCTGGAATTCCCAGTGAATATTTGGCTTTGTCCTATCTACTGCGTCAAGCTTAGTGAAGGTCAGTGAACATTGGTGATTTTTGTTTCCTGCAGAGTTTCTAAGATCAGCCACACCTACAACTGCACAACTCGCTTGCTTCCACGGATTCACTTGTTGACTTGCCGGTTAATGAAAGCACGTTACAACATGTTACAACATGTTACAACATGTTACAACATGTTACAACAGTGTACTCTTGGTTCTGAAGTTCTGGGTCATTGTTGAAGTTTAACACCATTAAGTTATGCTCCTATGTAGTCAACCAATTATCCCTGTGACCATGGCCAAATCCTTTGATGCTCCCAATGGGGATGAGTCATGACATCACCTGCCTAACATGCCGTGGGGTTGCTATTCCATCGTGGGACGTGAATTTTCTTCGAGGGCATGCAACCTTTGGAGAGGATGGACTCCTTTATGAGGTCAAGTGGGTTGAAGAAAGACTCAGAACCCTACTGAAAATGACCAAAATGTGTGGTCTGCAGGGTCCGGAAAGTTTTGACCCTGTTCCAATGAGGTTTTTGGTGTCTCAGCACCCATGTTTTTTGAGCCCTTCCCCAAGCTTGTTGATGATACGATCATAAATCTGGGCAACCCTTGGTTTGGTATTGGAATGGATTTTAAAGATCTCACTATGGATGTTGTTCTAGTTCATACCCAGGCGAGCTTTTTGGGTTTGCAGGGTATCCAAGTATTGTTGTGGGATTCGGATTGGCATTGGTATCCAATTAGTTCTTCTGGAGTAAGTTACCCTCGGGTAATCAAACATGGCAGTGGGAACCTTTCGTCTACCAGGTAGTGCCCGGCCTGTGCCGGGGCGGAAGTTTCGAAAAATTAGGAGTAAATAGCTATAAGGAATCAATGGTCAATGGCCTATAGGAAAGTTTTTGAGATGCAGAAGCAATGAAATGTCGAAGTTGTGAGGTGCATCAACGACTGAGAAAAAAGATGCTAATGAAATGACATGAAATAAACAATTCACAACCAATGAATCAATGAATGAATGAATTAGTGAGTCCATGAGTCAATGAAGCAATGAACGGATGAACGAATGAATGAATGAATGAATGAATGGATGGATGGATGGATGGATGGATGAATGAAATGACATGAAATGAATGAATGAATGAATGAATGAAATTAATGAATGAATGAATGAAATGAAATGAAATGAAATGAAGTGAAATGAAATGAAGTGAAATGAAATGAAACGAACGAATGAATGAATGAATGAATGAATGAATGAACGAATGAATGAAAAAATGGATGGATGAAATGAAATGAAATGAAGTGAAGTGAAATGAAATGAAACGAAAAAGAATGAATGAAAGAAAGAAAGAAAGAAAGAATGAATGAAAGAAAGAATGAATGAATGAATGAATGCATTGAATCGATTATTCAGTGAATCAATGAACTGATGCATCAATGAGCCAATAAATCAGTGAATGAATTAGTGAGCCGGTGAATCAGTGAAGCAGTGAATCAATGAATCAGTGAACTAGTGAGCCGGTGAACCAATGAATCAATGAATGAATGCATCAGTGGTTCGATGATTCAGTGAGTCAGTGATTGAACGAATCAAGGAACCTATGATTCTGTGAATCAGTTCATGAGTGAATCAATGAATCAATGAACCAACGAATCAGTAAACCAATGAGTCACTGAATCAGTGATCCAGTGAACCAATGAATGTGTGAGTTAGTGAGCCGATGAATCAGTGAATCAGTGAACCAATGATTCAATGATTCAATGAATCAACGAACCAAGGATTCAATGAATCAGCTGGCTGGGAAGCTCGCACTTGGCATGGACAAATCACCTATGAATTTAAATTGAAGAAGGACATTTTTCGAAGATTGCCAGAAGTTCTTCGTGGAATGGACATCTCGAGATCACAAGTTCCCATCCAACGAGTGGTTTGTTTCCAACCAGGTGAATTTCATGCCAAATTCACCCACTCGAATTTCGACAAGAGAAGTCTCAAATTTGGTCAACTGGATACCCCAAGAATCATATAGTTACTGTATGTTACTGTATGTTTCAGTAGTCCGCACAAAAATGAAAAGTACTAAAAAACCCTATGTTGGATTATGTATGTTAATAGGATTTTACTAATTTACCTGGTGGTTTGGAACATTTTTCCCATATATTGGGAATAATCATCCCAACTGACTTTGATATTTTTCAGAGGGGTAGGTATACCACTAACCAGTTGCCTGATTTTACCTTCAATTTTAAGGTACCTTTTTGTGACTCTAACTTTCAGGTGGTTGATTTTACCCGATTTTTTTTACAAAAAAATGACCTATGGGGGGTGACACTTTCAACGATGGTTCCAGGGTCGTTTTTTTTGTGTCAAAATGCCAGGCTCCGGTGGATGTGGCCGCGTTCTCGAAGGGCAAAGTTCCTTTCAACCGAGGCGGGATGGCCCCCAATTCTGGCATTCGAAATGGTGATAGAAAAAACAGGGAGAGAAAGATACATACATATATATATAGATTCCCGTCCCCGGGTTTTAAGATGCAGAAGGGTGGTTTATGTTCCTTAGTGTTTGGGTTCAAGTGAATGGGCGATTGTCCTCATTGCCACCTTTTTTCGGGTGTTCCGACCTGCCCGAGCTGCAAGACCTACTTCAGACTTGGCCATCTACTCCAAGGAGGCAAGCTCTCTGTCTACCAGGAGAGCGCTGTGCTGGGGGCGCTAAGGAATTGCGCTGGTGCACTTAGTGACCTGGTCGAAGTAGGTGGGGGAGGACCGTTCGGGGCTGGTGGCCCTGGCGCAGTTGCTGCTCCGGCAGAGGAGATCGGTAGGTCACCCGTGGTGGAAGAACCCAATAAGGTAGAAGAGCCAGAGAAGAAAGAGAAAAAGGAGGAAGCTAGCAAGAAGGACAAATCCAAGGAGGCCAAGAAGGCCAAGGCCGCAAAGAAAGAAAAGAGAAGGTCAAGTAAGAAGGCTAGGATTGAAAAAGAGAGGAGCCGAAGCAAATCAAAAGGAAAGAGAAGCCCTGAGAGCGGGAAAAGGAAGAGGACGGATCGGGGGACAGCCCTGGAGTCAACTAGTAGCAGGATTGGACATCGAAAAGACAGGGACGACGAACCTTTGCGACGAGAAAGCTCAAGGAGAAGAGAGGATAGAAGAGAGGAACAAGAAGATAAGGACAAGGAAGTCCGAAGACATCCAGAGCGATTTGGCTTGGAGCACCTCCCCATTAGAGGTTCAGCAGGCAGGCACCTCAGTGGACCGCCCATCCCTGCAGGACACCGTCGTCCGCCAGAGCCAGCCAGTTCGCCACCCAGTCGAGGAGGAGCGACAGAAGAGAGACAGAACTCCGATCAGAGAGGGAGAGATTACGGGGAACACAGCCCTGAGCAGAGGAAGCCCCCTAGGTGGAAGGGGTACGCCCACGTTGAGAGAGGCAGACAGTATTGGCAGAATCAGAAGCGGCGCCGTCACAAGTAGAAATGCCGCCAAAGGCCAAAGCCAAGGCAAGGGGCGCACCCCCTGTCATGGCAAGGATGAAGGCCAAAGCACAAGCAAAAGGAGGAGCCAGGGGCCCGGGTCGGGGAGTTGCAGCCCTTCGACGCCCAGCAGGGGCCGATACCCGAGGAGAAGGCAGAGGAGATCACCTAGCATCTTGGGAGGCTGGACACACTCTGAGAGGAGCAGAGTTGACAGTCGACTGGGCCTTGAAAGCACAGCACCTGGTCGTGGAGGAGGCACAGTACTTCCACAAGGCCTGCAAAGTGTCTGGAGAGGTCCTCGGAGCGGGCCTGAGCGGAGCGCAGGTGTGCTTGTGTCTTCGCCCCACAGGCACGACCGACGAGGCCATTCTGAAGTTGCAGTCCGGGACCCCGCATCTCGAGCTTCGGGTGATCCTATGCCCGAGCGACTGCAACCACGAAGAAGCGGCGGAGGACCTCGTCCACGGAGCTCGCATCCGCAAACGAAAAGGCCCCGGTCAGGAAGAGCCATGGGTAGACAACCTTCTCAAAGTTGCCCCACCCGAAGGCGAGGACGAGCTGGCCAGGCTTCGCGGTCACCTAGCCAGAGACGGGGAAACTCCCTTGAGGAAGGAACCAGGAGAGGCAGAGGCAGTAAAAGTGAAAAAGAAAAAGAAAGAGAAAGCCAAAGAGAAGAAGACAAAAAAGGAAAAGGAGAAGAGCAGGACAAAGAAGAGAGGTTCAAGCAGTCAGGCATCGACTTCGGGGGAGGTAGCCCTGGATGGCAGTCGGGCTCGACTGGCTGCTCAGAAGCCCGTCAGGAGCCTCTTTGGAGGCATGGGAATGGACCCGTCAGAGAAGGTCCGAAACAAGGTCATCAAGCTGGCCAAGAAATACGTCAGAAAGAAAGGGAAGAGGAGCAGTTCAGGCTCGGGGTCTTCGAGCGAGAGCTCCAGGATGGCCCTGCTGGAGGACGAAGGCGACACAGTTTTCCAGCAGGCTGCACGGGTTCGGGGCATAGCAGACTCCTATCCAGGGGTCCTGTCTTTCCAGGCCCTGTCGCAGATGCGATCGAACTTGATGCAGGGTCTGGGAGAGGAAGACCACACCTCCTCGACCAGGCCCGTTGCGGTACAATACTACCGCCAGGTCCTCCAGAAGAAGTGCTCCGGAGGGGTCGCCCGAGAGCTCCTGAGCCTGTGTGCCACCGCAGATTTCCTGGTGAAGGGAAGGGTCACTCAGGCCCTGGACCTCGTTTTCCAGAGGATAAAGAGTGCCGAATCAACCCTAAACGGCACCCACTGGACGGTGAGCCAAAAGCTGGAGCTACTCCCGGCCGAGCAGGCCACGTTGACGGGAGTCCCCGAAATGAAAGAGGCGCAGAAGATAGCCTTCGAAGAATCGAAGACGCGATGGATGGCATCGCTCCCGGAGGGGCGACCCTCGAACGGCCCGAAGGGAAGCGGCAAAGGAAAGCAGTCAGGGAAGGAGGATTTCAGGAAGGGAAGCGACGCAAGGAAAGGAGGGAAAGCGCAAGGCCAGAAAGGAGATTGGAAGAAAAAAGACGAAGGAGGAGGAGCGAAGGCAAGCTAGCTGAGGAAGGGATGACAGAAGATGTGAGATCGGGGAATAAGAGCCCTGAGGCCGAAGAGCCTTCGGGGGTTGAGAGCCCTGAAAAGGCCAGTTTGGAGGGCACTCGAACTGAGGATGTTCCATATGAGGGAAGGACGGCATTGGCTTCCCAGGCGCTGGTAAAGCAGCAGCCCTCCAGCCAGAGCGATGTGGCCTATGAGAATGAGTATAACGCTCTGGCGCAATCAGTGCATGTGGCCGCCCCGCCTTTTGAAAGAACCTCAGAGCCAATGAGCTCTGACCAAGGTTCAGCCGTGGCCGGAGATAGTTCGGATGTCGGCAGCCGTGGGGTGAAAAAATGCATGGGACAGTCGGACTGGGAGGGTCTGAGGCTGGAGTCGTGTGGACCCCTGCTTTTGTTTAAGCTCTTAGAGGTCTTACCACTCTGCAGCCAGGACACGGGTAAGCGGGATAAGGCGTTTATTTTCCCCTTGCCTACCTCTAGGAGTTTTTTGCTTGATTTTGACCCGTCGTTGAATGAGATGGAGCTATCATGGCTATTGTGTGTCGTTTTGTGTCTCAATTCTTTTTGGGGTGATGGTCTTTATTGTGAAGAAGATGTGAACGAAGGGCAAAGAGCCTGCCTGTCGGGACTTGTCAAAGAGGTGCACAGGTTTTCAAACGTGAATGCGGTGATCCCAGAGATGAGCTGGCATGACTTGTTTGCTGTGCGATCTATTGACTATAAAGGTGATGAAGTTAGAGTGGCAAAGACGTTTTCATGGCATAATGTGGCCCCTGCTTTGCCCAATGACGTGGGTAATGTCCCATTGGAGGCAGTCTGTGAGTTGGGGTGCAGGGACTATGTCCTAAACTTTGACCACTATCTTAGGCCTAAGTCAGAGTGGGTGATTTCTGCCGCCCCGAAAGTGATGGTGAAGGACATTGACTGGCCTGAGGTATGTAAAGGTCTTGTGGAAAGCCGGGTATGCGAGTTTATCATGGAGGAAGAGGTGTTTCATACTGCTTCCGGTCCCTTGTTAAACGGGCTCTTTGGGGTATCAAAGGATGAGTCTACTGCTAGCGGAGTTGAGATCTATCGTTTGATCATGAATCTCATCCCTTTGAACCACCTGTGCAAGCCCCTTGCGGGGGACGTGGACTCCCTTCCGGCCTGGAGTACCATGAATCCCTTCTTTCTGCAGCCGGATGAGAAGCTGCTTATCAGTAGTGAGGACGTCAAATGTTTTTTCTACACAATGAGCGTTCCTCGATGCTGGATCAAGTTTCTCGCTTTCAACAAGTTAGTCCCTCTATCAGCGTTGCCTCCTCATTTGAAGGGCCGCAGGGTGTACTTGGCCAGCCGGGTATTGCCCATGGGATTCTTGAACAGTGTCAGCCTGGCACAGCACGTTCATAGAAACCTGGTCAAGTGGAGTTCCTCGCCGAGGTCCTCAGCGGGTGACGGGGTCAATGTCCCTGAGGCAGAGCTGCGCCGTGATCGGGGTTTTTCCCTGCATAACCCTAACTGGAGGGTCTATCTCGACAATTACGATCTGTTGGAGAAGGTCCAGAGGTATGCCGCCAATGATCTCGAGGGTACCTGTGCAGCAAGCATCCTGTCGTTGAGGCAGGAGTATGAAAGATGGGGTGTCCCTAGAAACCTCAAGAAGTCGGTTCAGCGATCTGCAGTCTGCGAACTCCAAGGTGCAACGGTGGACGGTGAACTCGGGGTTGCGTACCCTAGAGAATCCAAGCTGGCTAAGTATTTTGGATTGGCAGTCACTCTCTGCCAGCAGACACAAGCTACGCAGAAACAGTGGCAGATAGTTTGCGGTGGACTGGTGTACTTCAGTATGTTCCGAAGGCCACTTTTGGGTTGCCTCAATCAAGTGTGGCAACATATCTTGGCCTATGACAGGCTGAAGCGCCGGTATTTGGACACGCCACCCGAATGTCGGTTGGAGGTTTTGCGCTTCCTGGGCATGCTCCCACTTGCGCGGCTTGATTTTCGTCTGGATATGCACCCGATGGTCACTTGCAGTGACGCCTCATCTCAAGGTGGCGGAGTCTGCGCAACTACAGCACTCACCGCAATGGGAACCATGGTGGCCGGTGGAAGCTTGCGGGGAGAGATCCCTGAACCTTGTGATGACCTGACGGTCTTTTCGATCGGACTCTTTGACGGCATCGGGGCCCTCAGGGTGGCCTTGGAGGTCATCAGTGTTAAGGTACTAGGGCATGTGTCCGTGGAATGCAACAAGTCAGCACAGAGAGTTGTCGAGGCTCATTATCCTGGAGTTCAAGTCGTGGACTCGGTACAGGAGATCAACTTTGAGATGGTCAACCGGTGGGCGTGCCAGTACTCACAGTGTTCAATGGTCCTGATTGGAGCCGGACCTCCGTGCCAGGGGGTCTTGGGGTTGAACCCTGACCGAAAGGGGGCTCTACGGGATGAAAGGTCTTGTTTGTTCAGTGAGGTCCCCCGGGTCCGTGACTTGGTCAAGCAGGCTTTCAAGTGGTGTCCAGTGCATGTACTGATGGAGTCCGTAGGTTCGATGGACGAGATCGACCGCAACATCATGAGCGCTGGCTATGGAGGAGAGCCGATCTTTTGCGATGCGGGGTCGTTCACCTGGTGTCATCGCCCAAGGCTGTATTGGCTGAGTTGGGAGCTTTCGGCTTCAGACGAGGTGGCAGTGGATGACAGCGGCCCAGTGACGCAGGTAACTCTGGTGGGCCAGCAGCACCTGACGGAAGTTATTCGGTCTGGTTGGAATAAGGTGGATGTGTCACGTCCTTTCCCTACTTTCACTACTAGTCACCCGCGCCCAAGAGCGGGAAGGAAGCCCGCAGGTGTCCAGCACTGCAGCTTGTCAGAGCTGGAAAGATGGCACATGGACTCTTTTCGGTTTCCGCCATACCAGTACAAAGATGGAAACTCCCTGTGCAACGGAGCCGGGGTCTATCGGGTCCCTGACGTCTCTGAAAGGGAATTGATGCTTGGTTTTCCCCTTCACTACGCTGCGTCCTGTCTGCCAAAGTCTGAGCGGCGGAAGACCGAGTACAACGATACCCGGCTCACTTTGTTGGGTAACAGTTGGTCCGTGCCAGTGGTCGCCACTTTGTTGAGTCAGCTGTTTGCGTGGCTGGGTTGGATCCATGCCATGAGTCCACAGCAGGTGCTTGACGCTTGCCGGTCCGGAGAACATCAATTTGTGCAGGGGCGTCTTTGCCGTCTCCCTTTGAATCCCTCAAGAAGCCGCAGTGACATGGATCCTTACCAGCTGGCGTTCAAGCTGGGGAACCTCGTGTCGATCAAAGGTGAAGATATCCTCCTCTCTACCCCCACATCTCAGATGGTGAAATTCCACCGTCTCCGAGCAAGTGTTCCGTCACGCCTTTGGCGGTGGCGCGTCATCACCGGATGGAAGTGGGTTCATGCTAAGGAGCACATCAACAGCCTCGAGCTCCGTGCGGTGCTTACGGCACTGAAATGGAGAGTGGGTAAGCAAAGGCAAATAGGTTGCAGAATGGTCCATTTGACTGACAGCCTGGTGTGTCTGCACACGCTGTCACGTGGCCGCAGTAGTTCCAGAAAGCTTCGTCGGACGATGGCCAGAGTCAATGCCTTGGTCTTGGCTGGCAATGTCCAGGTGGTGTGGGCATATGTCCACACGGATGATAACCCGGCTGATGCCCCTTCGCGTTGGGCACAGCGGGTAAAGACCAAGTTTAGGAATGCCTCGAAAACGCGTGCTTGAGGCTGGTCAGCCCCAAGACCGGGCGGCTCAACGCCGTCGTCTCGGAAGCTTAAAGGAACTTACTGTGCAACCTGCAACCCGTAGACGGTATACCCTTGCTACCCAAGCCTTTTTCACCTATTTGGACAAAGCTGGACTGGTGCTACCTCGACAAAAGAGACACCTTGACGACATCCTAGCAGACTATATCGAATACCTCTGGTCAACAGGGGCTGGTCGCGGTCAAGCCTGTGATACTATTGCGGGGCTGCAGGACTTGCAACCTGATTTACGGCATAACCTCCCTGGCGCATGGAGACTGATGAAGACATGGGCTATCAACGAGATCCCAGCCAGAGCCCCACCGATCCCTGAACACGTGGTAAAAGCCATGGCGGGGTGGGCCTTCCTGAAGGGCTGGAACTCGTTCGGGGTTTCCCTGGTTGTTGGCTTTTACTCCATGCTCCGTACTGGCGAAATTCTTAACCTGAGATCCAGTCACCTCCTGTGTGGGCCACAAGACAAGCAGGTCGTTATCAGTCTGGGCTTGACAAAGGGGGGCAAACGCCGTGGAGCGGCGGAAAGTGTCATTTTGGGTTACGAGCCGGCCGTTATGCTGGTGAAGAGATGGAAACATGTTAGTGATCCCTCAAGTTCCTTCTCTAAGACTTCGGCTCAGTGGCGCAAACTGTTTAATGAATGTCTGGAGGCACTAGGATTATCCCAGTTTCAGTTTCGACCGTACTCTCTCAGGAGGGGCGGCGCCACCTATTGGTTTAGTAAACACCAATCACTAGATCGACTTTTGATCCAGGGGAGGTGGGCATCTCAGAAAACTGCTCGCCTTTATCTCAATGAAGGACTTGCCATGCTAACAAGCATGAATCTGCCACCAAATCACCCTAAGGTGAAACCTTTCATTAATATTTTCGTTCAGACTGTCCAGAATTCGAACTTTTCAACACTTGAGCCTCCAGTTTCAAAAACTGGAAGTACTGGGGGCCGTGGTAGGAAACGTGGACGAAGAGCCATGAAAGTAAAAGTGTGGCGGATTGTTCCTGAAAACTGAGATCTCAGAGCTTATTTCATTTATTTTACCTACCACAACATCATTTCCATTTGGCTCTGT
>Ga0126342_10011220_pt1 | contig 16008 bp, 13 predicted proteins | sample Cyp1metagenome_FD_92528 | JGI IMG/M metagenome (GOLD analysis project Ga0126342, IMG submission 92528) | Coral microbial communities from Lord Howe Island, Old Settlement Bay, Australia - Cyphastrea 1 metagenome | ecosystem: Host-associated > Invertebrates > Cnidaria > Coral ... | reverse complement strand
GAAGGGTCAGGATAATCAGGAAGATGAGGAATGCAGAGCCGCTTGGGCAGCGTGGCCAGGCAGGGATGCTGGAATGGAATGAACTACTACTAACTCAACCCTTTTGACTGGACAGTGGCTCACGGGTGTGAAGAAAACAGCAAAAAATAAAAAATGTTCGAATTGCCAAGGCAGTATCTGTTCATTCATGTATTTATGTATCAATTCCTTTATTTATTTGTCTACGTCTTTATTTGTGTGTATATGTTTGCATATGTGTTTCTGTGTATATATATATATATAGCATACTATATAATTATATATATATGATTATATGTGCGTGTATATATATATATATTTATTTATTTATTTATATTATATGTACAGATACGTGGCCACACAAACATAGCTGGGCGTCTTTCATGTAAAAGATTGTGGTGGGAATTTGTTTTTCAACTCGAGGACTTCGTTGCTTCACCGAGTGGCCATCCCTGGCTGTCGCTCAACTGTCGCTCCATCAACAGCACCTGGTCTTTCAGTGCCATCATCTGCTCCAGTTCATCTTCCCTCAGGCTGTGCAATGGCCACTGAGTCAACTGAGTCCCCCACAGACCACAAAAATGTTGGGTCAGGTGAGTCAGGTTCCCAGGTTCCTGTCCCAATTCAACGATGTTCCATAAAAATGTGACCTCAAAAAAAAACACCAACGAGTTTCCTACTGAAGCAAATCAACCCAGCAAATCACTGGATACTTTCGATGGGAAACCCCTGCTGCCAGCGCCACTTCTCGGCGAGTCACTCTGGATCCTGGCGTTGAAGCGCCGCATTTTTGGAATGATGGGAACTGGTATGAGTCAAAGTTCCTTTGTTTGAACTTTCTAAAGTTAAGAGCCAACTTAGGTATTGCTTTGTTTTTAGCCCCGAACGCTTGGAATTGGGAACATTTAGGCATTTGCCATGCTGAAAATGCAGGCCAAATATGGGATCGTTACTATTGAAATGGCCATCCCCCAGGAATCAAAAAGTAATGTGACTCTACATCGTCATCGTCATCGTCATCGTCATCGTCATCATCATCATCATCATCATCATCATCGTCATCATCATCATCATCGTCATCGTGGTCACCGTGGTCATCAGAATGATCATCAACATCACCAAGCATTAATATGCATTAATACTCATCCGTGGCACGCCAAGCACAGCCCGGAGCATCCGTAAAATCAGTGGGCTGCTCATCATCTGTAGGCCATAGTGACCATAGTGAGAAAGGGCCACATGGGCCTACCACCATTGACAATCCTACCGCCATTCAAAGAATCCTCTGGTTTCAACCATCGGCCATCGACATCAATCGAGATCGCAGTCATGTGCACCCCATCTCGATGATGGCCATCGCATCTCTTTTTGCTGCCCATGTGCTCACTGTCTCACAGATGTTTGTTTCCCCGTATATGATGTTCAAGGACCGTGGATTTCCCAACTTTTTGAGAATGTCAATCCAGTGAATGCAAAAACAAGATGTGTCGTGTTTTTGGTATACGTTTGATTTTCTCGCAGACTAACAATAAATGTCTTTCACGGTTGCGCCGTTTTCACATATGGGAAATCCACCGTGAATCCAGATCGTTTCCTGCAAAAGCCATGCTCGTGTTCCAGATTGTTTTGTTACTCCCTCTAGCTCCATAAAATCCATCAGAAAAAATCGTCGCAAGTTCACTTCGTGGCCCTCGTTTTTGGATGTTTTTCGAGCTTCAAAAAAGCGATGTTTGGGCCGGGAAATCCCCATCTAGTTCCATCAAATCCATGAAATCCGACCGGGATCTACCAAAATCTTCTTTGTTTACATGTTTCAACCATAAACCCATCATAAATTTAACCCGTCATTTTTTCGCTGCTTCCACCATCTTCCAACCATCCGTGTCCCTTCACCACCCGTGGCGCTACGACGGCGCCAGCCGCCTCGATCCGTTCCATGGCCTGCAGCTGCCTCTTGAGCCGATCCCGGCGCTTCGTCAGCTCCTGCGGAGCCAGTGGATTTAGTGGATCATCAGTATCGCTAAAGTTATCAATCCAAATATAGATAATATATTATAGTTATCTATGATAGACTATCATTTACTAATAATATAGATTATAGTGATCTATTTGTCTATTATCATGATTCTTATAGAAATTAGATATCTATTATCTATTATAGATACACTATTAGTAATAGATGATGTGTCTATTATCTATATCTATATCTATCTACCATTTTGATAGTGTATCCGATAATTATCGAAATGCAATAATGCAATGAGGAATATTATGAAATAGTGTATCACTAGAATTAGCATGATCAACGGATTTCAATACATCTGTGTTTTTGGAAAGTGCTATCTGAGAATCATAAATACAAGTGTGAAATAGATCATCAGATCAAATTATTTAACTATCAGACTATCTGGTCCGAAAATATGTATGTATGTGTATATATATATATGTATGGTATCCATACAATTGTATAATCTAATTATCTATGTCATGTATATATATATATATACAATTATAGTGCTATATGTATAATTATAATGATATTATCAGATTCTGAATTGAACTGTAATATCACTACAGTTGTGTATATATATATATACATAATGGAAATCTCACGATATACTTGTAAGGGTTCTGATTATATATATATATATTATTATTAACTGAACTTATTAAAACTAGAACCGGATGAACTATGAGATCATAAGTCATATATCATATAATATGATGTATCACGAAAAAAGAGAAGAGATCATGAAAATTATCTATGAAGCAATATCTCGAGAAATAAATGGGGAAAAAAAACATGGAAGAGATATGGAATAGCTACTTCGAAGTCAATCTCATAAAGTATCTTCAAAATTGGAATCACATGTATTTTTATGGGCCTACCAAAGTTCTTCCCCTGAACCTACCACCTCGGGATGCTTCAACAAGGTACCCAGGACCTATGGAGGGCCCCAATATATGAAGGCTACAGTAGTATAAACCCCCAAAATCATGAAGCAACCATCAAGCAACCACAATCTATCAACTCGATCACCATATTTCTTGTGCTTAAAACTCCTTGGCATGATGGTTTGCCATTGAATAGTCATCAACCAACCATGATTTGTCGTTGTTTCTTACTCATATCCCCGACTCATATCCGCAGTGTCAATGGTTAAATACCCTAGATAGGTAATGTGATTTGAAACACCATTGAATCCCGAAATCCCACCAAGTCCCATTGAATCACCGTTCAATGCCCATGATATAAGCTCGTGGTTTCCCCTCTTAAATCATCTTACGATGCCTGGGGTCCGTGCCCAAGTAGGGTAATCACGGCCTTTCATGGCTATGGGTCAAAACTCCGCCGTTCACCTCAAACTAGCTGGGAATTGTGGATCTTCATCCCCCAAAATATGGTTTTCTGATAGGTGTTGGACCATATTATGATTTCGTAATTGCCATTAGTCATTCGATAATAACCATTAATGATCACTAGTCATTGATAACTAGTGACCATCAATCATCATTAAAAACCAATAATTTACAGTCATGAATAACCATCCATAACCATCAAACTTATGTGAGTTGTGTAGCATGACATGTCAAGATCCCAAACACGGCCTGTACCCGTCGCGTGGCTGCCAGACCAGTCGCGTCCAGGGGTTCCTTAGTCGAACGCAACGAGAGATGAAGATTTCACCATGAAAAATGGCCCATAGAAATAGATGGTTTACCTAACTTAACAGCATGGTGGATCTTTCCATGGCTATGTTCAATAAGCAGATGGCAACGTTCTTTAACAGGTGGAAGAATGATGAGTTTAATTTGACTATAAAGATGGTGGAATTCACCCACAAATGTGAAAACGGTGGTAGAATCGCCATCAAAAACATCGATGAAAATAAGGGGGCTGGTTGGTTTAACCATTGAATTCACGAACAGATATGAATTGCAATAGGTTTGTTCAAGGGAAATTGCAATGGATTTGACCAACAACATATGCCCTGGCAAACCAAAAAATCCGGGGAGGGGCGGACAAAATTGAAGGTAAGCAATCAACAGAATAAGGGGATTTTGATCACACCATCCAATAATTACATACTGTAATTGGACGGTGAGTTCGAGATACAAAATCAATATATAATAATCCCAATGATTTATCTGGGTTATCTAATTGAGATGCTGATAGGATGATAGGATGATGCTGAGATAGTCAACCAAAGTTTTGATATCACCAAGCAATCCTTATCTTCGGACGCGTCAAAATTTCAGGCCAAGAACGGCGGCCATCCTGGGTGAAGTACCCAGGAATCGTATAGAAGTGGCTGAGTGAAAACCCCAGTCACAAGTAGGGCTAGTCAGTTAGTTAGTCCACTAACTAACCAAATTGGGGTGTTCACTAAGCCACAAACATGATTCTGCAGGATGTCCATCCGATAGCTGTGATCAATTCAGCGGCTGGGTTGCCACATCGGGGGTAAGCATGTCATTCGCAAGCCCCTAGGTTGAATCATGAGGCATTCCCAGTAATGGATTGCTAACAAAAATCACTATCCCATTGCTACCAGCCTCCCAAATCCCAGAAATGAATAGAATGAGTCACCGTCTCATCACATGGAGGTTTCCTGAAATGGGGGTACCCCCAAATCTTTCATTTTTGTAGGATTTTCCCTGAAAAATTACCATCCAGCTATTGGGAACCCCCATTTTCAGGACCCACATCAAGCTGGCTGGGTTTCACCGAGTCCGCCCACCGAGCGTCCCCCAGTCGTATGGGATATGTCCCGGCGCCCGTCTCTTCAGCTCCCGGCGGAACATCGGCGTCCTCACCGGATAGCTGGGAAGATCAATGGATGGGTCAAGTTACCTATGAAATTACCATCTTGGGGGAATCAATGTTCATTAACCAGCTTTAGGATATCTATGGATATCTATGGATATCTATGTATATCTATGGATATCTATGGATATCTATGGTACCAGGGTTTTGACTCATAGCCATATCATCAACCTTGATGACCTCTGATGCTTCCTGAAAATCCAAGATGTTCAAGTTTTTTCATGGCTGGATTATGGGTAATTACTAGGTGATATTACACTCGCAGATATGGCAGATTGAATTCAGTGACGATCACTCATTACACACAGGCATCCACTCACTTCATATACCAGTAGACTAGAAGCTAAATATACTGTGCTTCTGGAAACCAAACAATGAAAGGAAGGCTTTGAATTCCCTGTATACGTGTCCGATTGATATCTCATGCAGATGGAATCCTGTGAGGACAAAACGATAGGATTCGATAGGTTTGAGTCTATCAATTGCAACCAAGAGGAAATTTCTAAGGCAGCAAGGGTGTTCCTTCCCAGATTTGTTGGTGCATAGAGTCAGAGAGAGAAATTACGATGCAGCGAAGGTATCTGGGAGTATCCCAAAACATGGTATCCCAGAATTTGTGATGCTTTGTCATCGTTTTTCCCATTTAAAGAAATGGCCATAAGTTGGGGGGTAAAGCCCCAAGACAAGCCGCCATGGTCCGTCTGGTTTCCGAGCCAAAAGATTGCGGATTTACCCCCACGTAGCCATTTTGATTCAGGAAAACAAAGACCAAACCAGACGCACCTATATAATTTGTGTATGTCGTCCCCCAGGTCTTTAATTTTGACCCATACCTCATTGGAAATTGGTCAAAACCCACTGCTGGAACTCCTACGAGCCACTCACAATTTCTTTCCTATACTGCCCAGCTCCTGAAAGCGCTTGCCGGCGCGAACTCCGGCACCGCGCCAGGTGACATGGTAAAGACGACATCGCGTTGAAGTGCTGGCACTAAAGGCACCTGCAAACATCGAGGTTTCCGAAGTGGGAGTAGCCCCAGTTCTCATCCATTTTTGGAGGATTTTCCATCATAAACCATCCAGCTATCAGAGAACAAGAGAGAGTTCACTAAAAAGTGTTCTCTGGGAAGATCAAATGAAAGTGGGAAAAAACTTTCCACTGCCAAAAAAAAACGGAAAAAAAAGGTGGGGTTCGACATTCCAGGCAGTTCCTGTCCAACCCAAATTGGATTTGATCTGGCTTTCATCTGTCATGTGTCCCTAATCTTTCCGGAGAAATGAAGCTTCGACGTGTGCATCAAGTATCATCAACTACTTTTTGATGTGAATCTGGTGAAAGAAATAAGCTACTGGAAAAAAAGAAAAACTGATTCTTTGCTGCACAGACCAGAAATTTTGGTGGACTTCTGCGTCCGAAACATTGACCGATCCAACTGTCACATCTCAAACTTGCTGGGACGGCCATGCCGTGATTCTTTTTCCAAAAGGTCATGGCTATTGCATGTCCCCCTGCTTTAGGTTTCCCTTGTACTAATGTTTGATTCACCAATTATCCCATTTGATCCAAAAAAAACACGGACTAGTCCATGGTCAGAAGATCAAATCCATCGGGGCATCAAAAATTGGCTCCAACAATAGGATTGTGGTTTATTGGGCGTCACGCCACATTTGCCGGCCTCTAACCAAAGACAAGAGGCGCGGCATCAAGTGAGCGGTGTTTCAGTCAGAAGTAGCTCCGATCGTTAGATACAGTTGGTTTAGGGCCGCCAATGGTGTGAGGATATGATAATGTGGCGAAAAGGTTCAAGTGAACATGGATAATAAAGCCAGTAAAAGAATGTGGATGAGTTGAATTCAAGTATCTGTCAATTCTGTCAGCTTGGTGTTGAAACTGATTATGATCAAGCATGCATGGAACTGTCAAAGATAAATTGTTGTTGGCTGCACAATGCGCGTTCTTTTGGAAAAATGGCGACATTGTATTTCTTTGAACCTCGAACAATGATCACTCAAGTGACATGAGCGCTTATCGTTTTCTCTGACAACCCCAAATAGGTTTAAGTTCTGTACCCGGCGTAGGAGATAGGCAGATAGGTCTAAGCGATGTCAAGTGGGTGATGTAAATCAGTGCGATCAAGCAACGTCATGGACAGTAGCCTCTTTTCCAATTCTCGTGCGACAAGTTTGAGTCCGATGAGCAGTTCCCAAAGCCTTGTGCATTGGTTCTGGCTGGCTCGCAAGCGCGGCTGGCACTTCAGAATCTCCACAAGTCATTTCTGACATCCTCCATCTTTGTTTCGCTACATCTTATCCGTGAACTGTTTGGAGTTTGGTAGCAAGCCAAGGACAACTTCCTGGCCCTATACTTCCAGTTATTGTAACTTTCAAAGATGGCTGAGCCAAGCATTTGCTGACTGATTGTGGGCCGAAACCCTGTACGGTCAACACCCCAAAAATGAACAGGATCGTTCAAAAGTCATTTGAGATCTTCATTCCGACCTATTTCCGCAGATCATTTGGGTTTGTCTCAGGTTACTCATCATTTTTCTTATCAATATGGACATGTTGGAGTTCATTACCCGGTTTCCACAAAAATTTGGAGTGACCCGCTGCCACCATAATCCACGGTTTTCCAAAAAACTGGAGCCATGGCGCCGTCTCCGAGACCCGGCCTGAGCAGGATTAATGCCGGAGTTTCCGGGTGATTTTCCGGGTGATTTTGGATTTACCGAGATCTCATTGTGATTGAATGGAATATCAACGAGGATATAGCATGGGATAGATATATGTAACCAACATTAACCAACTATAGTCACAAGTTGATTTACCCTCCAGTGGCATCAAACGTGAGGTGCTGGAACATCTGCCATTCAATTTAGTTCATTGATTTTCCCAGCAAATCAAGCTGCATTTAGTTCGGGGACTTCACCGCAATGTAACCATATTTAACCCATCTATAAATGCATTTAAATGGATTATGTCTATGTCAATGGTCCCTAACCACTAAGTGGGATGATCCTCCAAATGATTCCAGATACAAGTACTGGTAGTCTGAAATAGCCATTGAAAATGGTGATGTTCAACAGGTAAAGAATCTTACAGATGGGTAATTTTCTACGACCATCTTATATTACCAGAGAGTGCCTCCACAAATGATTTCAAATGGCATAGGGGACGCCACGTGACATTCCTTGAGAGATACCCAATATTTGGATGGGGTGGACTGCCCAAACAAGAACGTGACATGGGGAAATTAGCCATTCACCTTATCCCAAAATCTCTCCTGGAAACTCCATAGTTGTCCCCTGCTCGATCCACCAATTTTGGCGGAGTGTTGCCCGCACACTGCCACCGATGACATTGCACCGGAGCACAGCAAGGAAAGAGAGGAATTTCCAAACATGTGCCACATCCATAGCTTCCATCATTGTCAGACAAATGAGCGCATTTGATGTACCCCCAAAATGGCAATTCTTCTAGGAACATGCTGATGAACCTTGATGGATCTTGGGGTACCGGGTACCCTACCTTCAGATACACCCTAAATAATCAATTGCACCAGACTCCACCAGCACTCCAGATGAGGTCTTTGAAATAGCCACTGCTGGCAGTCATATGCACTGGTGTTGTCTCAAAGTACCGGCTGATTCTGGTCGATCCCATTTACAAGCAGGAAGGCAGCGACATTAAAATGTTTATTACAAGCTGCGAGAAATAAAGGTGTAGAGCCTTTTGCTGTCTTAGGTTCCCTTTTCACCCCAGCTTCAAAGAGCAATCGGACAGTATCTACGTGACCATTTTGAGCCGCAAAATGTAGGGGCGTTCTCAACCCATCAGTTGTTGCTTGATCCTTGTCCGCCCTGGCTTCAAGCAGCACTCGGACAATGTCGACATAGCCCTCGCTCGATGCAAGATGCAATGCTGTCGAGCCATCATCTGCCATTGGCAGATCCCAGGTGGGTTCAACGGACAGCAGCAATTGGACAACCTTGGATTTGCTCAAGGGCCACAAAAATAATCAAAAATAGAACACATTCCCAGTAGATTCTGGATTTACAAAAGGGATCCAATGGGAAAATAGAAAAAGTGGATTTCAGCCCCAGCAACGTCTAAGTGGCCCGCTTTGGCTGCAAAATGCACGGGCGTCAAACCACCCTCTGCCCTTGGCTGATGATCGGGGCAATATTCCACCAGGAATCTGACCAGATGATAATGTCCACTCATAGCTGCCAAGTGCATTGGACCCATCCCGCCAAGTTCTGTGTTTCTGGCGTCGATGTCTGCACCTGCCTCAATCAACAACCACACAGGACCAAGATCCCCTTCTAGTGCAGCATGGAGCAACGGTGTGTAGCCCTTTTCATCTTTCTGATTGGGATCTCGAGGGCTCCGCAACAGCTCATCCATCCGCAACAACTCGTTGTTTCTGGTGGCCAGAATCAGCTGCATGTCTTCTTCAACATCTGGTGGCCAGAAGTCTAAGACCACCAGCTGCAGCTTGTTGGGAAGCACGGTGAAGATCTCGTTGTCCGGGATTTCACGACCATCTTCGTGGAAGAGTCTTTGCCGGAATCCTTAGATATGTCATTGAGCTTTAAAAATCGGCAACTCCTCCTAGAGTCTCCACTGATTGAGTAATCCACAAACTTCAGTAGCTCATCACATTCCCCCGGAAAAAATTGCCAATTATTTGGAGGTATGCCCAGACCTCAAGGGACTGCAGGACTCCGCAGGACAAAAAAAACACGTGTTTCACGAAGATTGGAGTCCCCAACTTCCCCCCCCAAAAAAAGGCAAGTGAAGTTTGTAGAAAATCATAGGAACTCATAGTTTATCATGCATACTAGTAGTTTATAGAAAAACACATGTGTTTTGCTTCCATCCACCATGTTAATCAACTCAAATCCGCTCTGTTTGATGGATAAATCCACCATTTGGCTTTATCGAAAGTAGAGTACCCCCTCAAATTTGACGGCGAATCACCATGTTCCCGACCAACATTGTAACAATTTGCCTGGTCAATCCGGAAATATTTGGCGACCTCTGACAAGACACTGGAGGCGCCAATGTGCTCATAGATTTCTCGCTTCACCTGCTGTCTGGCTCCCAAAAAAGTGCCAAAAATCTGCAGTCGATTCCCCATTTCCGGACTAACCAACTCTGGGGAAGGTGGGGAAAAAAAAACGATCGAGCCCAGCAACGCCAGCGCATCCCAGGACTAGAGATATACCAGTTATATTCAGTTATACACTTAACTCCTGGTTATATATTAGTTTTATATGTATATATATACTGGTTAATATGTTATAACTGCGTTTATATTAGTTACTGGGGGTACCCCTATGACTCAGGAAACCTCTTTCTTTGCACTCCAGTTATTTGGATTCAGCAACTAGCCATGACGATGTTTAACCACTGGTCATGGATATTTAATGGGTCAGATGGGTCATACAAATCAACAGTAGTGGTGAATGGTAACCAAGTAATTCAGTAAACATCAACCAATAATTCAGTAACATATGATTGGCATGATGTTTACTCATATGATTTCTTTTCAATTCCGTCAAACCGCTATAATATAATCCGTACAACCATGTGGGGATGTAAATCCTATAACCATGGTGAAAAATCTCCACTTAGTTGGCTAAGCTCACTTAGTTCACTTAAGCACTTAACCCCCAAGTAATTAGTGTTCATCAAGTTCCATTAAACCACATTATACCACTATATTATACTGGTTAATATTATACCAATACTGTACCAATATTATACCAATATTATACCACTATAATCCTCATTGTTCATCATTGGTCCAGTTCATCGCTTCAAGTCACCCACTTCGTATCGTGTCCTTCCACCTCGCTCGGATCAAGCAGAGCCGCCAGCTCGCCAGAGGCCAAATAGCGCACCTCCACCATGGCGAGCCGTCGCGACGAGGCGAAAAAAATGGGCTCCAGCTGCCAGGTGAGAGATGGGTTTAATGTTTATGTACAGAGATTGGTATGTTAATAAATAAATATATATATATACACGTATTATATGTGATATGTATGTATATATATATACAGTCTGTATACATGCTATGTTGTTTATTACACTAGATGGTAGATATTGACTCAATCGATATAGGTTCCACGTCTTTGGAAGTGGTCTGCTCTGCAGGGCGAGCTGTGTAAGACCCCAATATCCCATGAAGCATCCCGGAGAGAAGAAAGAAATTCATGTCACACAGAATGGAGAAGAAGTCTTCTACCGAAGGGAATGTCTATCTGAACCTTCAGATCTCCTTGAGATCTTTGAAATTCTGCAGCATATGAAATATATGAAATCTACAGGCCGTGATGACTAGTCGTCATCGTGCAAATCAAAGTTACATGTACAGTGATTCTCAGAAACGCAGGTTTAGCTCAAGCTATGCAAAGGGCAACGGTATTTGTCAAAATATCCTCTTTGAAGGGCGTTGTCAGACAATTTGCAAAGGCATCTACCTGTCAGGAAAAATGTCCATCGATATAGTCACAGCAATGAGCGGAGATATAGTCACAGCTGTGAGATTTCGAAGCACACTCAAATCAACTTGGAAGAGCTTCCTAACCACCAACAACTAAAAAACATCAAAAAGCAGGGCGAATCTTATCCGTTTTTTGACCATCTGTTGGGGTCCCAAAAATCGGGGTACCCAACCCACTTGAAGGTTTGTCGCCTCCATGAATCATGGCATCGCATGGGGGCACGGGGGCACGCAAAACGGTTCACAGAAGGGAGGGTTGTCCTGAATTATCTTAATCAATTGAAGCAGAGGTCCCCCCCAGTCTGGTCTAAGAATAATTCTTGAAGTTTGTCTTGAAGTAGGTCCAACAATCTTGAAACATACGGGCCTCTTAATTATCTTGATTTCCGCCAATTCTAGCCCTCAGTCAAGCTGAATACTTGTTGCAAGTAGTGAGACCGCAGCTGAAAACCAAACCTTGCAGCAGGCCAACTTGTCGAACAAGCAGTGGCAATCTGGAGTTCCATAGGGCATGCATTCTTGCTGAAACATGGTTCAAACGTAAAAATCACAGAAACCTGAATCCTCAGGATCATGCGGCATGTTCATATCATGAGCAGATTATGAAGAAAACAAAATGTAATCTCTTGTCTTACCCTCTGGTAAACGTTAACGAAAAACTATGGAAGATCACCATTTTTAATAGGTAAATCCACTCTTTCTATGGCCATTTTCAATAGCTAGCTATGTATGTTTACCAGAGGGTACAAGTCAAACCATGCCATCTCGGTGGAGACAAAGAAACTGCCCCATTTTTTTTCTGCGTCGACCATGCTTCGATCTTCTCCCCGCTCCATCTCCTGCAGAAAAGCTTCGGTGAATTGACGGAAAGTGTCTCACTTAAAGTAGCTGGATACAAGTGAACTCCTTCTTCGCAATGATGACTATTTAACAATATATAAGAACTAACTATATCTGTTTAATAACATTTACATTTGCATATATATATATAGTTGTGATGCATTTCCATCTCTGATGATTGAAACAACCCATCCACGCAAAACCTACATGGCAACAGGTGAATTACACATCATTCTAGTGGGTTCCAACCACAAATCGTATCTTCAATGGCCGCACTGAGATTTTCAAGTCCATGATCATCTTAAGATGTTTAGGCTTGTAGAAATCGAAGTTCAATCTCAGCAAAGTGCAATCCTAAGATAGTGACGCCAACCAGGTCACCTGGCTCCGGGGCATGCGACGCACCAGAAGGCTAGTGAAAAAATCTATTGAAAATATAATCTCGAAAAACGTGGTGGGGCCGGTGACTTTCATTGGGAGAAAGATTTGGCAACCTCAAGCTCCTGAAATGGGAAACGCCTCCATTCCCTTATCATTTATCATCTAGAGCTGCAACAAGTGACTTTCGGATGCCACTGGGGTTTACCTGAATATGTTGGGCAAACCCGGTTCCATTGATCGATCATAATCTTCCCTAGAAACTGCCATAATTTAATGGGTCTCTGCAATTTTCAGGCACACCCATGTTGCGCTTCCACTTTTACCGACCACAAAAAGATAGAATTCAGTAAATTCCGAACCAAAATTTAGTGGAAGGTTGAAGGTTGCTAATTATTATATACGTTCCTGGCATTTTGCGGTAGAGAGCTACGTCTCCCATTTCCATGTTTGTTCTGATGACAATGACCCATCCCGATTCTTGAAGCGGGCAACAAGAAATGGTCCGGGTCTTTCAAAATAGTTGGTAGGGGTGTCTGTAAACCGATGGCAGATCGATGGCAAAACATGGCAAAACGTTGTATTGCTGCGTCCTTTCAATGACTGTTCATGAAAAAAATGATCAACATGATCTAGTCGATTCGCGTCACTTGCTTCAGCAGTTTTTTGGTGTGCCAGAGCACACCTTTGATCTGGGTTTCATGCCAGATAGGTGGCGGCAGACAATGCAAACATGCGGCCATGCTTGTGAAATCTTGTGACCTTAATGATCTTATGCAATACCCATCTGGTAATTTGTCACATAGCCATGGTAATAGAAATAGACGGGTTACCTATTTAAAATGGTGGATCTTTCCATGGCTATGTTAAATAACCAGATGGTAAATTGACCCATGCAAAACATGTTCTTCAACTTATTGTCAACTAGAGATGCCGAAGTTTTGCCGATGAGGGCAGTTGTCGGAGGCTATGCTACGAAGACAACATAGCTGGTATAACATCATAGAAACCCACTGAATGACTACTTCGACCTTGTCTGATGGGGTCTTATGGGTGAGAATAGCTACTCTCCAGTTCCCCACAGAAGAGGGACTGAAAATCAACAAGCAATCTACGGAAAAATTGGGAAATCCTGGAACCATGAAGTGTTCCTAAGTGACCCGCACGGTTTTTCTGCGAGTTCGGACAGGAAGCGAACGATTTCCACGTGGCCGTAGTCCAGTGCCACATCCAGGGCAGTTCTGCCATCCTTCGTGGTCAAGTCGCACTTAGCTCCAGATTCAATCAGCAATTGGACGACCTTGAGATGGCCATTTCCAGCTGCAAGATGCAGTGGCGTTGCCAAATGTTCCATCACAGGCTGATCCTTGTTGGCCCTGGATCCAAGCAGAAAGGTAACAATGTCAAGATGTTCCTTTTGAGTCGCAATATGCAATGGCGCAAGGCCATGTTTTGTCACGGGCTCAATTTTTGCCCCAGCTTCGACAAGAAATCGGACAATATCAAGGTGACCCTGGCTAGCTGCAAGTTCTATTGGTGTTAATCCACCACCCGCGGCCGGCTGATCCTTTTCAGCTCCTGCCTCAACCAGCACTCTGACCACATCAAGATGGCCACGCAAAGCTGCGAAATGCAAGGGAACCATCCCATGCACTGCTGTCGCATCTATTGAGGTGTTCCCCGCTTCTAGCTCTGCACCTGCCTCAAGCAGCAGCCGTACGGATTCTAAACGCCCGCTCATGGCAGAATGATGCAATGGTGTGAAACCTCGTTGATCGATCACATTGGGATCCCTCGGGCACTTGAGCAACAATTCAAGTGCAAGTTCATCACCAACTCTAGCTGAAGATATCATCTTCTTGTCCTGCTCAGCATCAGGTGGCCAGAATTCCGAGACTACAAGCTGGATCTTCACTGGAAGCGATGTAAAAACCTCGTCATCCTCAATCTCGCAGCCATCTTCCCAGAAGAGTTTCTGCCTAAATCTGGTGACACCAATCTGTGCTGCCAAGGATTGCTTCACAGTCTTCGCGGACTGTCCTTGGACCTTATCCGCATGAAGCACTGTCAGCTGCTCACCCGAGGCCAGGAAACACACTTCCATTGCTGTCCGGGTCACATGAAACGGAAACTTCAACCGACAGATTGGTGGGTCCTCTTTCATCCGACCGGACTTGTTGTCGTTTGTACTTACACCAACCATCCCATTAGGAATTAGTGCATATAAATCTAGGTAGACCTCACTTTCCAACAATATGGTTTCCAGAGAAGACGTGGCCATCTTAGCTACCCTTCATAACTTTGAAAACGGACATGTATGCTACACAGCTACACAATCTCATGGATGTCACATCATCTTGCCTCAGTGATCCTCCAAATCAGAGCCAAGAAGATAGGATGCAAACAGCAGGTGGCCCAGCGTGCCTCCAACCAAGATTCTACCCACAATAACTGCAATTAGAAGAAACTTAGGCAGGCAAAGGTTAAAAAAAACAAAATATTTAGTTTGTCATGTTTTGTCGTTTTTGTTGTCATTTTGTTTGTCATGTTTTGGTCATTTTTGTTGTTATTTCAATTTTGTCTGTCATTTTGTTTGTCAATTTTTGTGTCATTTGAGTTTTGGTCTGTCGTTTTGTTTGTTATTTTTTGTCATTTTTCTGTCATTTTTCAAACAATTTTCGATATGCTCCATATTTTTTAGAAAATGGCACCCAAATGACAAAAAATGACAAAATTTTCCACCAAATGACAAAAAAATGACAATTTTGCGGGTTGCAAAAATCGCATTTTTCTCGAAGCATTGTCATTTTTTGTCATTTTTCTGTCATTTTTCGAACAATTTTCGATATTTTTCCATATGTTTGAGAAAATGGCGCCAAAATGACAAAAAAATGACAAAAATTTTCCACCAAATACACACCATCCAACAAAGGGAAAATGGGAGACAAGACCCTCGGGAAGGCGGACACACCATCCAACAAAGAGTACAATGGGAGACAAGGGGAGACAAGACCCTCGGGAAGGCGGACACACCATCCAACAAAGGGAAACAAGAACGGGGTACAATGGTAGACAAAGGGAGACAAGACCCTCGGGAAGGCGGACACACCATCCAACAAAGGGAAACAAGAAGGGGTACAATGGGAGACAAAGGGAGACAAGACCCTCGGGAAGGCGGACAAACCATCCAACGAAGAGAACAAGAAGGGTTACAATGGGAGACAATGGGAGACAAGACCCTCGGGACGGCGGACACACCATCCAACAAAGGGAAACAAGAAGGGGTACAGTGCAGGACAATGGGAGACAAGACCCTCGGGAAGGCGGACACACCATCCAACAAAGGGAAACAAGAAGGGGTACAGTGCAGGACAATGGGAGACAAGACCCTCGGGAAGGCGGACACACCATCCAACAAAGGGAAACAAGAAGGG
>Ga0126342_10011219_pt1 | contig 16010 bp, 16 predicted proteins | sample Cyp1metagenome_FD_92528 | JGI IMG/M metagenome (GOLD analysis project Ga0126342, IMG submission 92528) | Coral microbial communities from Lord Howe Island, Old Settlement Bay, Australia - Cyphastrea 1 metagenome | ecosystem: Host-associated > Invertebrates > Cnidaria > Coral ... | reverse complement strand
GAGAGAGAGAGAGAGCGAGAGAGAGAGAGAGAGAGAGAGAGCGAGAGAGAGAGAGAGAGAGAGAGAGACAGAGAGCGAGAGAGAGAGAGAGAGAGATATATATTGCAATATCATTTGTCATATTTCTTGTTGGGACAGAGAAAGAGACAGAGACAGAGACAGGCAGGTAGACAGCCAGATAGACAGCCAGATAGACAGATATAAACATACAGCTAGAAATACAGATGGATAGAAGCCCAGATTGGATAACGATAAAAACAAAGATCGACATTGGCAGGGATAGATAGGGACGGGACGGATAGAGATAGAGAGTGATAGATAAGAATAGATAGGGATAGATAAGGATAGCTGGAGATAGAAGAAAAACAAACAGAGACAGATAGGGATACGTAGAGACAGGTAGATGTTACAAAATTATGAATATTCATGTCCCTCTGCATTGCGATATATGTTCATGCAAACATGGATAGACACATGGCATGAACGCCCAGCATTTCGAATCTTCCTATCTCTTTTATTGTTGGCCCCGGCTGCGCTGAAGCCCACGGAGCCCGGATATGTATGCACACCCGTAGGTTTCCTTTATTTGGCTCAATGCAAAGTTGCTTTTGTATGGCAGAGCTCCCGCAAGGAAGACCCGCAAATCCCATAAAGTATAGGCAGAGCGTGAATGCAATGTCTTAGCTTGGAACCACTTACAGAAAGTAAGCCAAAAAAATCCGCATCGCAACAGCATATCCTGAACCAACTTGATCGCATGGAGTCGCTGACGAGCCCGTAATGAAGTGCAGGCCAGGAATGGGATGATCCCCAGAACCCACAGCAAATATTTTTTCTGTCACCAGACTGTTTTGTTTGCAGCATGGTGGTTTGTAAAGATATACGCGAAGCTTCTCTGTCGAACCTTGTGGTTGGAGAATTATCTCGACGGGCTTAGGGTGGCTGGCTCAGACATGTGTTTGCTGGAGGGCGCTTTGAATCACAAGAAAATCAACGTTAGTTCTTCGGGCACGAGGTTGGGTCCCAAAGGTCAGAAAATTGTATTTATTTTGATGTTATTTCACCGAGCCACGTCGAGTTCATTATCAACATACACTGTTTTGGTATTTAGGCAAGAATTTGCTGTTCTGTTCTTGATTGGCAACCTTCGGGATCTTTCCGGCACATATTCTATGGAGACCAGTGTTTCAAAACCACCTGCGCAGTTTGTGAACAGGAACTGTTCGGGTGCTTGCATCAGCCAATTTTGAAGGTGCAGACGGCCTTTCATTACTAGTAATACCTTCAGGTTCGAAAGTGCAGGTATGATCTGTTCAGGCCATTTGGGACGGCATCATGTTTGGCCCGATCCATCCTTCAGTTCCCCTAGCCACTTGCTTGATTTTCAGCCATTCGATCGTGCGCTCGTTGATAGCCAAGCATGATGATGGAGGACACCACCACAGAACAGCTGCTGACAAACTGTACCGACTTGGAGGATGGGAACCTGGTGAAAGGTGCTAGCAATGTGGATGGTGTGACATTGGAAGCCTGGCTTCTTGATGCTCCCCCCCAAGTAGATACAACCAGGGAAATTTCAATCAGAGAGCTACTTTCTCCTTTTCCAGCTATAGCAAATTGTGGCGCTACAGTAGCGATCCGATGGCCATACTTGCTGGCAAAGTCACCCAGCGAAGCCGATTTAATAGCACCCGATAGCCCCTAGCCATTCGTTCCTTTCCCACAACACCATCTCGGTTTGTCCAAACGCGGAAATATCGCAAACCGGCTTTTCAACAGGAACAAAATGGGTTGATTGACGTAACTTCGTTGAAATTGTTTGCATTTGTGTTAATGCGACAAACCATGTAGCTTATCGATTCAAGAGCCTTTTCTACACAGCGACACTCTAAAGGCCCTTTAACAGTTAACAACACCGTTTATATGAGGAGATTGTTGCGTTCCATATATTCTGACTTCCAGTCCAGTAATGTTTATTTTCATGTGAGATGGATTCCAGCTACTGAAGATCAACAAGATCTTTGCAGTACTGAGCCAATTTTCAGACAAACCTGCAATTCTCAGCTCAGGAAGAGGTGGCGGAGCACAACCAGTTGCAGGATGCTTGGATCATCCTCAACGGCGAGGTGCTGGACGTCACGCGGTGGATCCCATTGCACCCAGGAGGGCCGAAACGGGATGGATTAGAGACCCCGCCATTGGGGTAAACCCAGCACAATTGCAATATATACATATATGTATATATATTATTATATATATATTATTATATATATATATTAATATCAATAGATTAATATATATATATATATATAAAATTATATGGCGATGTAGAGAGAGAGAGAGAGAGAGAGAGAGACAAAGAGAGAGACAAAGAGAGAGAGAGAGAGAGAAAGAGAGAGAGAGAGAAGGGAGAGAGAGAGAGAGAGCGAGGGAGAGAGAGAGAGAGAGATCTATATATTGCAATATCATTTGTCATATTTCTTGTTGTCTTGGAATACATTTGAAACTTTAGAACCTCATTTTTTTTTGGCGGCATGTTTCCTATTGTTACCAAAGCAATAAAGTCGGGACATATTGGAGACCTGGAAATCATGTATATAGACATATGTCAACTTTTCCCAAATGATCTTCCATGTAGTGGAGGGTTCGTGCAAAATGGCTGGGAACCGGATAATTATTGAGCATGCCATTCCTTTGGCAATGTTCCAGGTGATCGTAACCCGCAAAGGTTTGGCTGTAAGCGGGATAAACAATGATTATTATTGATTGTTGGTTTGCAATGTATTGGTATATATTATATTGATGTGTGGTTTTAACTGCTATTGAAAAGGGAAAAATGGAACTACGCATCACCGGCGGTCCATCAGGCGGAGAGCAGACCATTGCCCGGGTGCTAGGGAAGGACGCATCCATGGAGTGGAATATGATCCACGCGCCTGGAACCGTCACTTGGATGAATTGGGGCCTGGGGCGTGGCCGGCTGACGGCTTGACGTAAGAAACGAAGGGATCTGTCAAGATTACGGTCTGCCCCAGAACAAAGAGAGTTGGCCTGGGACCCAAATTAAATGCCCGTTACTGATGTTTTGTTCTCCCAAAATGGGCGCTTCAATCTTCACAAACGACGGAACACTGCATGTCCATGCATGTCCAATGTTGTAACATTCTATCTAAACTTAGGTTGCCACATCTGCATCATTCCCGCCACCGGCCTCAGTTTCCCATCATTTTTGCCTTGTTCTTTCCGTGCGCTTCCATATGTTCTATCTATCTCTTTTTCCGGTTAGTTTCCTATATCCTGATGACATCCTGCAGCGAAACCTTGTTCAATTTTTGCCCCGCTGGTCAGATCCAAAGAAACGCGCGGTTTCTCAAGAACATGGGCAGGGTCATTGAGCGAAATGTGGAAGAAGCGCCCGCCAGAGGTGTCGGACATGGGCAGAGTAGTCATACCCGAGCAAATTATAGTTATTAATTATTCGGAATGCCTGAACAATGGGCCCATCAAAGTAGAATAGAACTATATAGACGAAAACAAAAGATATAACAGGTATCATACTGATGGACTACATTGTTGTCTTTGGGTGGCTTTCGGATTTCTTTGCATTTCAGAGATTGCGCATCGGTGAAGTGAGTAAAAAGAAGATGGCATTGTCCCTATAGCTGGCGACGGTACAGTAGTCAATCACTGGTACAGTACCGTACTGTGCAACCATGAAACCAATATCTTTGTCAATAATATTTTCGTTGATTCTGACCACGAAGGAAGGTGTGCTCCAAGAAAGTTTCACCGACCACCCCAATGATAAATGGTAATGTGCGCCATTTGCTGGTCCCGGCTCTGTTGTATTCCTTTGGGTAGGGTGTTCATCCCACATGGGTTGAGAGAGAAGCAGTCATATTAATTTCCTTGTCTTGTCGAATCAACCTCCTGACCATGATGGTGAATACAAGTCTTTACCCAAAATTACCCTTAAATGACTATCCTGGCAGTGGGAGCGGCTTCCAAGTACGGCGTTATAAAGTCAACACTGATCACCCTTACATTGGGGCCCAGCTTCCTTGGAAAGGTCTTTTCGGCGCTATCCTGGGGATGGGCTGCTGCAAGCGCCGCCGGCCTTCAGCAGCAGTGTAGCGTAGCTTTGGGTGTCGGGTTCAGCCATGGTTTGCATGACTGTGCTCATGAAACTGCATAAGGTTTTGAAATCGCTGCTTCAGTCACTTTTTCAAGGTGTAAGAAGCGCCTTAAGATTCTGTTTGTTTGCTTTAATTCCTGGCCCACCCCGCCCCTGAAGTTGGATTTCTTGAGCCCGGAAGTTTCAATGCGTGCGCACAGCACATGCCTTGCGAGTGCTGCTTAGGAGTCTTCCCTGACTTTCCAGTACCAATGTGGTTGGCACGCAAGAAAACAACCGTGTAAAAAGATGTCAGTTCCATTCAGTTCCCCTAAGACAAGGACGCCACCTCACTTGCAGGAAACTTCCTTGGAAGAGTTTCTCTTTCGTGTGCCCATACCAACCAGGTGGTTACCTGAATTTTTCATGAGGCTCTTTAAAACATATGTCGGGTTTGCTTTCTGGCTGGGCCATCCAGTTGGTGGGCAAATAATTTTGCGAAAACTCTTGTACAAACTTGCGGACCAAGTTGCTGGAATCATCATCGAAGTTAGGATTGAAATGGTTGGTGAGTGGCTCAGCATCAACATAAAATACAGATGGTCGAGGTTCATCTTGTGTAGACACAACAGCTTGGCGTTTGCTGGTTAGAGCCCCGTTGGGTTTGACTGTAGCATTGTTCTTGTACGAAGGGTTTTTTTCCAGATTACTAGCTGAGAATCGATCCTACCTTTGGGGATCTTTCCAGCGGTCCGTCATACATTTTCTTCGGTCATATTTCGGATGTTGGCCGGACCCGTGATTGTACAGCAACGGCGACGACTGCTGGAGGAGTCCCGTCCACGATGCGTGTGGGAAAATTGACCCCATGCCTGGTCAAGTCAGGTATCCCTAGCGCACATTCGAACACCTTTCGGTAAACGAACAGGGACTGCAGTGACTGCATAGCATTGAACCTTACGTTTTGATCTTTAGTTGTGTTTGTTGAGATAGGGTTCACCACATATCTTGCCGGAAAATAAAATTTTAGCATGGGATCATCATACCATCAAAGAGAAACCCTTTTAGAGTGTGGTACCAATGGTGGTCTTTCATTGCTATAGTTAGTCTTGATTGCTAGAGGGTAAACCCAACCAATTTGGGTTGAAAGTTTTTCCCCACTGGTGGCTTCAAGTCTTTCGGATCCATGCCTTTATCATCCTTTATCCAGTGCTCATTATTGTTTTGGGAACCAAAGCCGCAGTGGAAATCCATTTTTTCTGGTAAACATTGCTGTTTGTTGGCCACGTCACTTTTTGTTTTTCAAGTCCGGGTTTCCATTGGTTTAATCCCCGCGTTTGTTGTTGCACCCGCTGCCCCAATCCAGCCAGGTCTTTTGAACCACGAGCATCGTCAATGCGGCGCTGTTTGTAGCAGGTGGTCTTTGAGGCATGGCAACGCCCCCGTGCTGCAGTAATGGCTGGTGAATTGAAGGGGCCAACTCGACTTAGTTCATGGGCAAGTGGTGGAATTCGACCCTTGGGTAGTCCTATGATGTTTGCCCTAGCTTGATATTTTTCATCACTTCATTTTGTTTTTTGTTTTGGGAGGCTGTTTCAAGAGTTTACGGCATCCTTTCTTCCTTTCTGTAGGTTGGATGCCATGCGCCATAAGTCATTCAGCGATTTTTTTGATTCCGGTGGCATTGTGGCAAGCAAACTAAATGTGTAAGAAGGTCGCTTGCCCAAAACAATCATATTTTTTGATGAACCGGCATTCTGAATTGGAGGCAGGTGACTGGCTTCTCCGGAGGGTATCATGACATCCATGCTTAGTAGTTTTTTGCAGTCCTTTCTGTGGCTTGAAAATTCAAAGTTTGCCTGGTGAGAAGACTTTGCATGTTAACAAATTTTCTTAGAATGGTTAGAATGTCCATTCAACACCTGGCAGCTACTGTATTTATCATGCCTTACCCTTTTGTTTTAAATTTCCTTCCTCGTGCTGAAAGGGCAGCTTTGGACAGGCAGGTCATGTGCTTGTTCCTTATACAGCTACATGCCTCGACTTACATGACATGCATGATCTTGTCATTCACCCCAACCATCGGACCCGGACATAGTTCCACTCATAGATTGATTAGTGGCACATCGGGAGCACATCCCAAGTGGAGCCCGGACCTCAGATGGCCCATGAAGGTGCGGGCCACAAGCCCTTCCCATCCTGCAAGGCACCTTCAAAAGCCAAATTACAGAGGGAGCAACCAGAAGGTGGTGCAAGACCACCGTGCCAAAGGGCATGTTTGTTTTCCTGTATGAATTGTTTTCCAATGTTAGTTCATGAATTTATAAGAAGTGCTGCCCCAAACAGGAGCCAAACAGGTAGATATTCAACCAGAATGACAACTCACAAAAAGCTAGGCTGGCTTTTCCAGCTTGAAATTGCCTTTTCCAAGGCCCAAGTCGCGCCATTCTCCATGGCGTCCATGTTATCGGGGGCCATGGCCGCAGTGGGGCAGGCCGGATTTCTGCGGGGCTGCTATCTTGTGTTTTTTTGAAACTGGTTTTTGCACATTGGATGAAGCCATGTGCAAATCACTTGGGGTCAGCAAGAAAGTCCAGTCGAGTCTTTCATTTCCCCGTTCCCTTTAACATCTTGAAAGCAAAATCTGAAGCAATAGAAATACAATATTCGTAGGAAAAATGCAACATATTCGGGCCTCATACTTGACTATGGGTTTCTTGTGGTGCGGGATGGTTCCATCCAACAAAGTAAGTGCTCTCAGGATTTCATTGGCTTCCAAAAATCCGGACATGACCAGTGCAGAATTGTCGTATTATCAAACATTGTTTTGGCATGTTTTTTCACATGCAGGATCGCAAGGGTATTTGCAGGAAAACTGTGCGTTCATTGAACATACAGGGTATAATTCTTCTCTCCTGTGCTAATTTTCATTGGTTTCCTGTTTTTTTCCCTTAAACCAATTTCGTTTTGGGTTTTCACCGCCTTCCTCACCTTGAGCCCAGGCGCGCACCGACGCCACCGCAGCCCTGGAGCGTGGAGTGGAGAGAGCTAAGGCTGCCGAGAGGGGTCTTGCTTCAGCAAAGGACCAACCACGGACGGTGTGTTTAATCCATGCCTTTGCTATCTTCAGCTTACTTTAAACGGCAGAAATGTGGTTTGAATTGTTTCAGAACCACAGATGATGGAACATGTTTGGCTTGTCAGCAAAAGTGATCGAACCCTGTTTTTTTGTTCGGCAGCAAACGGGTAGGTTCATATATCAGCCAGCAATAGCGGGGACAACCATCAAAAAAAACATTGGGACTGGATGCGATCAGATATTTGAAATTTTGTATGGGCGGCAGCTTCAATTACATAATCGCTAATAGTGATTGTGGACTTGAAGCTGGGGCCCACCACCTGTTTTCGGATGCTTACAGTCAAATGGTTCAAGGCAGCTTTTGGAAACTGCATGACATAAAGAAACGCAACCCACCAAAATTGGATAGCATTTATGTATATATATATATAATTTCACATTCTGTTTGCTTCTGGATTGTTCACGTGGCCACTTGGGCTTTTGAATGTGTTTGAAACACACCAATTCAGGGTAGCCTTGATATGTCCTGATGACGCCATGTTCCGACTTTCTGGTGTGACAACCATGTCTTCGCTCGCTAAGGAGAAGCAACGCTTGATTGATGGACAAACGCAAGATGTTTCAATATGTTGCGCCTCAACATGTGGCTCTCCAGTTTTGGATACGGCCATTTGATCCCAGAATGACATGCCCCGCAATAGTTTGGCAAGTTGGGACAGCCACAGATGGAGTTGCAAGGCAGCTGCGACTGACGCTGTGGAACATGCGCGAGGCCAATGTTTCTGGGTTTTTGGGGTGGTACCTCAGGAATGCTTCTGGGAGAATTCCCTTGGGATGCACGCATCCAATTAGGTCATCCCGATTGCAGCAAAACACTGTGACAGAATCGAAGTTGGTGATAAACAATTGCATGGCTTTAGGAAAACCAATTTTGAGACTACCCGAAGTAGAGTGACTTCACACCCGTTGTGACTTCCACAGTGGCATTCTCCAGGTTCAGTGGTTAGCTTGTCCACTACCGCGCCGACGCCTTGCGCCGTTGCTCGGCATTTTGGTACATCGGACCGGCTGCTGGTGGGGGAACCTCCCTTTTCATGCTTCACGGAAAGTATATTTTTAAAAAAATGTTCATTTTACACAACTTAATGGAGTTTCAGGAAAATAAGTGAGGCTACCAATGGTTGGCACTTATTGCTTGCTATGTCAAATTTTGATGCCACCCTATATGCTTTCCATGTTTTGCGGCGGCGCCCCCATCCAAGTATAGACGATGTGCAGTTCAAATCTGTTCAACGGGTTTTCCTTTCCCCCGCTCTGAAGTCAAAAGGGTTTCCCAAAACCAGAGCGATTGACAGGAACGGAATGTTCTAGGATGTTATAGGGTTGGCATGATCTTCGCTAAGTGTCCCTGTTTTGCTGGAGGGAAGCCTGCTAGCAGACGGATTGCCATACGTCCTGAGAAAGAAGGGGATGTAGTTCATTGACAGCGCCGCTGTGTTTTCAACACGTTTCACTACCAACAACACACTCAACAACGAAATTGTCTACTTGCAACTCCCAAGGTAAAATTGTTTGATTGCAAATGCTGATGGGATATGATTTTGATTTGCCACAAGATCTTCAAGTGGCCGCGGATAAAGATCAAGCATTCGCGGCTTGTTTCTTTGATGGTTGTGCTATATTTATTTCGAACACCTGACCTAGTGGGACTTATGCAAGTAATAGAAATTCACACCTGCGTTGTGATGCATTTTGCAGTTGTATGTTTATATGGTTGCACCCGTCAAGCCCCAAAAACATGGTAAGCACCAAAAAGAACATGAAAGGAGGGTTTGCATGAAACCTTTTACACTACAAAGGTCATGGTTCCCTGTTGGTTTTCCATTGTTTTCTCTTAAACTGACCCAATGAGTACGATCGCATCAGTTGGGTCATCCCAGCATCAGCAGTTTCATCAAACGTTGGCAGGTCTGTGGCCGCCCAACCCGCAGTGGAGATGGTGGCGCTTGTGGCGACGTAGGCTGAGTAAGTAATGACGGGGCCATGGAGTCCAACTGGGTGTGGTTGAAAATTTGGCCGACCACAAACATTTCATAGACATAGACATAGGACATGTATGACTAGAACCGTGGTATTGCAATGTGCTGTTTTTTCACAGTAATGAAAAAGATACACATGTTGGTTTTTTGGGATGTTCAGATACTTGTAATGACCTCACCGCTAGCCCCGGGTTGGATTTATTTCAAGCTTCGTTTATGACATGTGCACGTAGGAATTTACACGGATTCGTTCCCTTCTGTATTACTTTTGGATGATTTGTTTCAAACATGTTCTTATAAATATATCATTTTCGTGGGGTATCCACTCAGCGTTGGCTGACAGACCGCCAAATGATGTTTATGTCTACGTTTGGTTTTTGTTCGAATATTTGGTTAGCCTTTCTAAGTCAATGACAACCTTGCAGCACGTAGAAGCACAGATTTCCAAATTTTACATAGTCCAAAAAAATAAATCAACTTGGGTCTTTGGTGACCACTTCTGTAGTTCCCAGCTTTTCCATACTTGAGAACCTGCTTCGCACACTTGCAGGTGACATGGCCGGGAAAGAGCCGAAAGAAGGGCCAAGGAGGTGTTACAGTTGCCTCACGGCAGCTCGGAACGCGGAATGTGCGCCGGTGTTGGAACCAAAAAGAGTTGGGGGATGTTTCTAAATGGATTCAAAAAACAACCATGCAGAATCAAGCAAGATGGGTCTATGGGCAGATGTTGCAGAATCAGCAGCTATATTGCGCCGACTACATAGATATTGCACATATAGAACTAAGACTCTCTGGGGACTAAGAAAGTAACATCAAAATATGTAATCATCAGGCAGTAGATCCGTAGGGCACCATGGGTATTAAACTCAAAAATGGCGGAATATGGCGGAATCACATGACTGACAGTGGATGCTTCACAGCACATCAGAGAGAATCCAACTTGCGGTACAGCCAATTTTGTAAATGGCAGGGCCATGCCATGTCTGGCAGCTTGGGACAAGGTTGATTTGCGAGGAATCTTGGATGGCTCAGTTGTGAAGGGTTTAAGCTTGGATTTTTGGGTGCTGAAAGCCAAAGTATATCAAAATAAATCAAAGTAATGGATTCCACCCTTCAAGACTTTCGGACTGAAGCGCTAAAACTGTAGGATGTAGCTTCGTGATCATAGTATACATATTTGATTGTGAAGTGTTGGTATGTTGGGTGCCCCTTTGGCTTCATGAGGCTGCGGAAAATGAGCAGGCGCATTCAGATTGGTGGGCAGAAGGGAAATGCTCTTGTGGTGACTAGAGGATGGAAAAGGTTCCGTCAATCATTACCGTATATTAATTTCTTGGTGATGATTGCACAGCTATAAAATCAATGGTTTTTCTCAGGGCATCTGGCCCAAAGCCTCAGTTTTGCCTGACTTGGGGGCTACGGCATCATCGGCGGGGAACTGTGACATGAAGCTTTATATGAATGACCTGGATCCTTATAGTTTGCTGGGTTGCTAATGTCCTGGTTATTGACGGGCCCATGTGGCCCATGTATCAAGGTCTTATCATCCGATGAGCCACAGTAGACTAAATCCCACATCCGCACAGGTAGATTGAACATGAATGCCTCCAAGATGTTTTTGCAAATGGACCATTCCCTGTCCCATGTACAAGATGCAATTGGACGAGTGAATGGGCTCACCACCAAGAACTTTCAACAGAAGGGGTACGGTGACCTTATCGCCTGCAACTGCTGCAGCCGGCAGGTGGAGGCCACCCGCAAGCAACAGCATGAAACCTTGGACAGTTTTTTTGCAGGTTGGGAGGGCAAGGGATGGCGAAGATTTGTTGAGTTTCTTAAGGTTACCCAGTGTTTCCGGGAGACCCCGGCATGTTTCCAGGCCATACAGCCCCACATCATATCACATGACATGTCATGAGTATGCATGTTTGTATGTTTGAACATGTGTTCTTTAAACTATTCTTTGCATTGTCCGACATTGTCCATTGAGTTATTGACACATGCATTCATGTCTCCTGCGTATGCTGTGAATGCTTACTCACAGAAGAGAGCCCCGGTATCAGGTGAGCCGCCGCCTGTCCACGTGGATCCGGAAGAGACCTCGTGGGGATGCTTGGCAGTCCACAAAAGGACCGTGCAAAACGTGGAAGAATTGTATCTACAGGACATGTGTGTAGATAAGTGTCCTCACCATAAATAATGGCTCTCAAAGGGAATTATCCGAATCACCTGTTTTTCTTTGCAATGCCCGTTTCTGTCTATCTGCCTATCCACTAGCTATCTGTCATTATCTATGCTTTTATTGGTCTATTTATTTGTTTGCCTGTTTATGTATATAACAAATTCACGAACGCACGTACCTACACAGTAACTGACCAATGACTCGCTAGCGAGCGGATTAAGAATTTCCAGCTATTTGGCTAAATATTTGACTACTTGACTGCAAATTGGAATTGTGACTTGGGAAACTCAAAAAATGAAGCTGGACACTTTACACCAGCAGTGGTTGCTCAAAGAGGGAACCTGCACAACCTGCCTTGGTTGACTTTGGTTGAGTTGTTTAATTTGCCCAGATCCCCTCTCAACAAATGACACATTCCATGTTGTCCTGGAAAAGTAAATGAAAGGATCTTGCATTGTTTGTTTGATTTTTGTCGTCCGTAAACAGCACAATTCTTGGGGTTCACATGCCTTTGCGTGTTCATAGAGTACTTCAAAAACTTGGCTAAGTTATGGGTGCTTTTTATATTCTCTGTTCTTCAAAAACCCAAAGATAATATTTCTGATTAGATCCACATTATATCCCAGTTATGGGTGGCAACTCGTACTTCTAAACCCAGGTGTCACATGAATATTCCCTAAAAACCCAATAATTCCCATTAGATTTCCAAATTAAATTGTTAAGTTCCATTGCAGAATGAAACGCTCCAGAGTTTCTTGGCCCAGGTTGGAGAAGGCGCATCGCCTGGGTTCTTTGGCCTTGGGCGGTGCTGTGGATTTGATGGGCCCGGAGACCCGGTGCCCACGGTGCCCACCCGGTGGGGAGCGAAGGTCCATCACCTGGGGCACCCCTCAGTAGTTTAGGCAGTAACATGTTTCAAGAAACAGTGTTGCATCATGTTTACTGACTAAAATATCCAAGATTCCTTATATTCCATCATATTCCAAGAACATCATGTTTAATTAATATTTTAGTACTGCAATGTGAATGGCAGACACGAGCCAGTTTTGCGTGCACTCATGTGTGTTTCCACCAATGTAGAGTTGAGATTGTATGCAAACACCGTGAAACTTCAGATTTTCGGCACTGTCAGTGTTAATTTGTTTAAGCCCTTGGAGTTTTTCAAGTTCATTGTTCAGTGGTATCCACTTTTTGGGGTATATTTTTGGTCCAGCTGTGTTCGCCAACCTTTTTCCCACCCGAGCGATTCGGCGCGGCCAGGCTGGATCCCGGGGGTCGGCTCCATCACCAAGGGCACCATTCAGGTTCTGCACAAGGCACAAGCGCTGGTGGCGGTGGGTTCACTGAGTTACTGGTGATAAAATGATGAATCTCAAACCGACGTGCACCCCATGGTCAAACAACCGATATCATTCATTGGTAGGGTCTGCTTTCTTGGTTTTATCTTCGGTAGGGCAGAAAGTGAAGTGAGATGGTTTGAAGTCTTTGGGCTGGGTGTTGCCGATTCTTGGTTGGGTCCAGAACACCAAGATTGAAACTGGCAGTTGTTGCAGATGATGTTGGGGGAAGCTTTGCTCAGCGGAACCAAAGCGCACAGATGTGCACAGCATTTGCAAGACAACTGTTGGCATTTGAATTCTCAAATGGCAAAGCCTGAGCAAAAAGCCGCATCCATTTAGTTTGCTATACAAGGAATATATCGCCAATCAATACTAATCAGCTAAAACTTAGCCGTTTTTTCAGGACATGTAATTGTGGCTTATGCCATGATTTGCTCATTATCGATTGTGTTGGATGGTAAACCCTGTTTTATCTCCATGCTTGATGCTTAATCCTCTAGTACCCAGGGTTCAATCACCAACCTTCATCATTTTTTTATGTCTGAGTCCAGTAGAATCCCATTGACACCACAATTTCACTACAATGTGCACCTTTTTTCCGATTGTTCAATTCCAATTTGTTGCTTGCTAAATGCATCAAAAAATCCCTACGTTTTGCAGGTGGTCAAGTTTGGCCCCTTGGCGCTGTACAGTGCTGAGCTCGTGCCAGGGCCCAGCACTGAACTGCTACTTGGGGGCTGCAGTTCCGGTGTTCCAGTGTCAAACCATAGAGATTGGAGTTAGATTCCAGCTAACTATTTCCAACTAATGATGGTTGCCATGCTTGTACGCATTGATTAATAACTTCAATTTTGGCAAAAAATAATGTCACGAATAATCAGTATTAAACCAATTGTTTGGTAGTATCAATCTGATTTTTTTCGGGTGAACAACATCCCAGGTGAAGCTTGTACCTGTAAAATTTGGGGACCAGGTAAATCTTTTGGTGTTGAATTTGCACTTACTTGGGTTGAGTTGTAAGCCCTCAAGCTTGTGAAGTAATTCTGCAAATGCCGTCCAAGTCAATGTATCACGGTTTATGGAGTTGCGAAGCGGCACCCAGTCTCTAAGGACAATGATCTTCAGTCATAAGCCAACCTAGGGGTATAACTGCCATGGCCCATTGTATTATTCTCATTTTTCCCATGTTTGATGATTAATGTACCTGTATCCATGGTTGAACAACGTTTTGCCACCCAGCTGTAAGTTGGTTTAAGAACCTCATTAATTACAGTTTTTCTCCGCAAAAAAAAACACAAGTTTATAAGCAAGGTATGAATTAATTTAGCTATCGATTGGGGGGTTCGCCTTGTTTAATGCTTCACCATTTTTGATGGTTCAGCTCTTGAAAAAGGTGGAAACCTTGCAGCTGCTGGTGGTCATGGCCAACCGTACAGGGGCTGCGAAGGTGGCTGAGGAGCTAATGTGATCCGATGCCACAGCCATGTTGGGGAATGTCATGGGATTTCACCAGCAAAAAATTGAATATTGAATGTTTAATCCAGAAACATGGGGAGTTAATCAACAAAAAAGGTATGTTTAACTAAGAGAAATTGTGGGCTCACCGAAAAAAAAAGGTGGTATAGCGGGAATATAATCCGAATGACTTGGGGGACATTAATCATCAAACAAAAATGCCCCATTGTTTTGTACATAGTAGGCACTTGTATACTAATTAGTTGACGGGGACTCGCTGGGACTGTCTTGGGCAAGTTGCTTCATTTTGATCTATTTTGGAGATGGGATCTGACTCCAAGTCTATGAGGCTGGAGCCTGCTGTGCGCATTTTGTATCGGCTTCAAGGCGTGTAGTTATCAGAATTGTTAGATAGGACACAAAGGGCCAAAGTGGCATGGCAAAGCCCTGTCCATCATTTCCGTGATCCCGGTGGCTTGAACATGCTTGACCTGTTTTCCAGAACCTTCTCAAGAGTCACAGTTGCGGAAAGCTCTGGCAGTTTTTTGAAGATATATGTTGATCGAAATGAGCGAGATAGTGAACCAGATAGTTGTCACCAGATCGACCGCGTCAAGCGTCTAAGTTTGAGTTCAACCAGCATAGAAATTGGATCAGTCCACAGGAACATTTAGCCATGGCGACGCATGCGTTAATTGACGCGAGCATCGTTCCTCGCCAAGGTTGGAATCAGGTGGGTGAATCGCTTGCCATCCAGAGGTATGAGAAAACAGTTTTCAAAAGGAAATTGCATGGGCTCATTCAATTGTCAGGGAGAGCAAGCAAAAAGCCGCTGGCCTTGAAGAGGCGGTTCAAGTTCAATATTCAAATAAAAGGCCCATTTTGAAAAACACAGATCGCGTGATTGATATCAACAACCATCGTCCGTTTTCGGGCCTTAGCTGCCCAAGGGTGCCTGAGCCCAGCATTGCCGGGCCGTCCAGCTGAGGATTCCTTTTGGGCTGCCGCTGGAGTGCCTTGTCCGGCCGCTCTGGTAGCAATGGCTTTCCTGGCGCATTTGGAGTTTATATGCCTGGGAAAGGATGGGAAAGGATCAATCTGTAGCTTGTAGCCTATTAAAAGCATGTTCTAAAGTTTCTAAAGGGGGTAGGTCTAGCCTAGCCTTGCAGCATGTTACAGTTTTAACCAGCTGTTTTTCCGGAAAATACCCTGGTGAATGCTGTCACTGGTTGGTGAAAAGATGTAAATTTGCAACTTACAACCCAGAAACTATTGTAAAAGGATTGCCAGAAGTCAGCATGTGTATTGAAAGTTAGTTGTGGCTTGAAGACGATGATTCCACCACAGTTTTTGGGTTCAGCAGCGCAAGGTTTTGCAAGCTCATCCAACTGCCCCAACTGTTAAAACCACTCCAGCTGTTGTGGGTAAGATGTGGTTGTTGTGGTTGTTGTGGTTGTTGTGGTTGTTGTGGTTGTTGCTGTTGTTGTGGTTGTTGTGGTTGTTGTGGTTGTTGTTGTTGTTGTGGTGGTTTTGGTTGCGGTTGGTTGTTGTTGTTGTTGTTGTTGTTGTGGTTGTGGTTGTGGTTGTGTGTTGTTGGTTGTTGGTTGTTGGTTGTTGGTTGTTGGTTGTTGCTTGTTGGTTGTTGGCTGTTGGTTGTTGGTTGTTGTTTGTTGGTTGGTTGGTTGGTTGGTTGGTTGGTTGGTTGGTTGGTTGGTTGGTTGGTTGTTGTTGTTGTTGTTGTTGTGGTTGTTGGCTGTTGGTTGTTGGTTGTTGGTTGTTGGTTGTTGGTTGGTGGTTGTTG
>Ga0126342_10011218_pt1 | contig 16011 bp, 16 predicted proteins | sample Cyp1metagenome_FD_92528 | JGI IMG/M metagenome (GOLD analysis project Ga0126342, IMG submission 92528) | Coral microbial communities from Lord Howe Island, Old Settlement Bay, Australia - Cyphastrea 1 metagenome | ecosystem: Host-associated > Invertebrates > Cnidaria > Coral ... | reverse complement strand
CACGGGAGATGATATGAGCAGTGGATGGCCGGTGCACAAAAGACAGGGAGTGGCTGGGGAGTCCAATCAGCCAAAAGCAGAAGCCCAGGACAAGAAACACCCCACAAAGCCAGCCCAGCAGGAAGACAAAGCCAAGCAACCCTGCTGATGGTTGGGTACAGTAGCTAGGGCAACCCAACCCCCAAATATTAGTCCTAAGCCCTTCGACAATGAAGCCTAGAACCAGTTGGGGAGACATGAGGCTTGAGCCCCGCGCAAAGCCATCAGTTGCTTTCCTGTGGACAATAATAATAATAAATAATAAATAATAAATAATAAATAGTAACAATAATAACAACAAGAATAATAATAATAACAACAACAATAAAAAATAATTAATAATAAAAATAATTAATAATAATAATAATTAATAATAATTATATATATATACAATTAGTATATTATATAATATTCTATGTTCTATATATTATATAATATTATCAAAATAATTCAACATATTCAAAATATAAGGACCAACCAACACTCAGTCCACTTCAAATATCTCTGATGCTTGCCATGAGTTTCAACTCTGCTTTTCAAACTGCCCCTGGTTTCACAAGTTGTGCCACAGTGCTGTATTTTACAGTCCCCTGAGGAGCCGACATCTCCAAAGGAGGACAATCGATCATTCCTGGCGTGGATGGCCAGCACCACTGGGATTTTGGCCATCGCAGTGGCCTCGTATTCCAAGAAATTCCAAAAGACACGACCTGGGCACGACATCTCCACAGGACATCCGGGGGATTCCATGGATCATGTCATCAACATCGAAAGTGGTTGAGATACGCTCTCCAAACGGTGACAAGAAGCTGGGGACATTCACGGAAAGTCCTTTTGCCTACATCATTTCTGACCGGTGGTTTCAACCCATCCCAAAAATGCACTCGTGGACTGGGGAATCATCGTCCCGTTTTTAGGGAAATCAAGTGAACCTAAGATCCATCAAGTCATTGAAACATATTGAAACATATTGAAACATATTGAAATTCACAAGTCATGACTCAAATCACCCCATTTCTTGGGCCATGGCATGCCTTGGCCATGCTAAGTGAGTCACGATTTTCCAATCCGGATTCGATCCAAGGCACCGCTATAGGGTTGGGGCGCATCCTTGGAGTTGGTTCCCAGGCCATAGCCCGCCACAGAGACCACGGCGTCAAAGGTGTCAGGCGCCCGACAGCCCAGTTGAAACGCCCCAAAACCACCCATCGAATACCTGGGACCGGAGAAAATGGGAGAAAATGACACAACGGTTACCGGAGATTGGGGGGTAAACTTGGTGAAACAAACCGGAGAGGAAACTTCGAGAGGTCTCATCCTATCCAATAGTAGATCCAATAGATCCAATCATACAATGATATACAACAACTAGGCATGACTTCTCCAAATTAGTGGATTGAGTAAACACTAATCCCCCTTTCGCCACATCCAAATCCAAGGTGCCCCATGGCCACAGTTCGCTCAGCCTTGTACCACTGTGCCACGTTCGCAATGGTTGCAGCAAAGGTGGTCAAGAACTCGTCGTGAAGGAAGCCGTTCACGAAACCGAGCTCCTAGAGAAATGGGCATTTGGCACCACGATTGGGTCTGTTGGTGTCTGCGACCTATGGCCTATGGCCCCAACTCTTGGGTATTCGATAGTACTCCTCCCATGCCGGATATGCTATGGAGATCCATTTTTTCTGTCAATCTGAAATTCTGTTCCTTTTCACTTTGGGTGCTGCTCTTGAAATCTTCATTTGAGCCTTCACCGAGGCTCAAAGAGCTGTCACTTGTCATGTGGGATTTGCCCGTCTTCAGCTGATGATTTCTGCCTTCTGTAGATTTTCTGTGAATTTCTGTGGATCCGGTGGCATCCCCGGAAACACTGAAGCTAATTCCCCAGAAAAAGATCCAAAAAGGCTCGTTCCCAACGGTGATTGGAGGCTTGGGATGAAAAGTTCCACATTGATCCACATTGTACATCGAAACCAGTCTAGACCATTCCAAACCCAAGACCCTGCTCCCCATCCCTTAACGAAGGCTTACGTCTCAAGCATTCTCAATGTTTCTCCCTTTGCCAATCCAAGCCATTTACTCGTGTTTGTGAAACAGCTGCTCATCTTTATCCATCCGTTTACCATTTAATTAGATCCACTACATCTTGGTGCCCTAGCTGCGACTCCGATTCCGCTGTCGCTGTCCCACATGATGCCAAATTCTGAGCTGGAGCTCAGCCATCCTCCAGCTCTCTCTCGGCCACTTTTTAACACCTCAAAGGCCAAAGGCCATCCGATGCTCTGCGCACTCTGCACACCTCCGTTCGTTTGGCATCCCTGTTTTGCCATGCATTTTCCCTAGGCCCTAGGCCGATGACTTCCAGCGTTTCATTTTCTCGAGTTTCTCTTTTTCATATGTGCACAATGTTTTCATAGCATTCTCTCCTTTTCCAAATGTGTTGCATCCGCTTGCTGCCCTGGTTCTGCTGTGACTTGCCTTCTGATTTCACTTGACTGTCAATCTGTGACCTCTGGACATGTCCTTTGCTTTTCGCTTTGCATCTGCTTGATGTGCCGCTCACCCCGTTCTCGTGGGTCAATACAGATTCCCATGGTGGGCTACAACTCCTCTCATTAAAGCACTCCATGTGGTAAACCCAAAAGTAAACCACTTCTGGGGGTATAATCTTCGATACCCTTCAAACTTCAAACGATGTTTTTTTTTAAATGGGGTCTGGTTTATTCTTGGGTTTAGTCACACAGCATGACGCAAAAAAAGACAACCAATACGGGTCTTGGGCGGTGCCCCTGTCTTTCCTTTGTCCGCTCTGGGTTGCTTGCTCGTTTCTACTCTCTTCCTGTTGCTCATAGCCAGCTGTGAGCTCCGTGTTCAGCTGTGTTCTGTGTTGATTCCCCTGGCATAGAGTGATACATGTTCAGTGTTTCAATTGTACGCTACACAGATCACCACCACCACCACCAATACTCTTGGGAACACACACACACATCATGAATCATCATGAATTGACAAATCTCTGCTGGATTGCTTGAACAATCAAACACATGAGCTTATCCGTGCCACCTCCTACAATACCTGAACAACTGCAGTACCCTGTCTGAATCTCGCCAGCTCGTGTCCTACTCAGCTTTGCATCTGCATCCAAATTCTGTTTTCATCTGTTTCTGTATCATCCAAACAGGCCTTCAAACAATGAAGGACCTCAACTCTGATCCGGTCCCCTCACCTTGGAAAACATCACTGCCACTGGAGCCTGCTTTGTCTCGCAATCGATTTGTCTCGTTTTATCAGGCCTAGCCGCAGCAGGAGACATCACTGCGGGAAGTTTTGGGGAAACCGAAGTCCTGGGAAGTGCATGTGATATGTCCGATATGTCGTGGGCATGAGGAAAAGGAGCACTGCGTGGTCGTGAGGATTGCCACATCTTGCCACATATGGCCACCATTGTCACTGCGGTCCGTAGTCACTAAGTCGAAGGAACACCTCCTCACAGTCACACTGCAAAGCGTTTTTCATTCGCCCTTCAGCCCTTCGAAAGTCCGGAGTCCACAAGAATTCATGTCGGTGCCAACGTCGGCGAGACTATCGAGACTAGATCCTGAAAAGTAAACACTGCTGGACGTTCACCACCTGCGGCTGACGCCTTGAAATCGTATAGCCTCGAGCAACATGTCCCCAACATGAAGCGCATGAAGTAACAAGTCCCTGAACTCACCTCTTCCTCAACACAGATTCACTAGGCCTGTCATGAGTCATCATGAGTCATGGGTCATTCAGAATCTCTCGTGATTTCGCTCCCGTCTGCGACACTCGCCATGGATCACCTGAAAAGTGGAAGGGACTCTGGGTCTCGTCGGACATGCTGCAGCATTCCTTGCTTCCGCTGTCCCGAAACATCCGAAAGCATCAGCTGCTGAAGATCCTTTCTGTTCTGAACATTCGTTCCTACAATTTTGCTGTCCAAGTCCACTACCTCATGTATTTTTTGTGTTCCATATGCTCAATCTATCTCAATCCCATGCGATCGATGTTCCTTTCCAAGCTCCTGATGATTTTCTTTGTTTGATGCCTAATTAGCGGTTATGAATGCAGAACCCTGCCGTGCCTTTCAGCCAGAGTGATCCACAGATCTTTTTGGATCACCCTGCTGAACATGAGAGACCCATCAGCTGCCCCTTGTCTTCCACTCTCATCCTTTGATCATGTTGGTCACATCTTCCTACTGCGAGTCCCTGACTTTGCCACCGCTCTTTCTCTCATGTCATGCCCACTTTCATTTTCCACATCTGTATCTCTGTCGCGCTGTTTCTTTCCGTATTCAAAACTACATCCTTGATTTCCTGCTCTGGTGTCAAGTGCATGATTCACCCTACACATCTTGCCGGACCACAAGACATGAAAGGCATCGGCCACAAGATGGAACTGCTGAGCGAAGGCCATTCCCGGCCTTCTTGTTCTGCTCCCGAGTGAAGGCACAACCCCAATTGAAGTGTAGGCCATTCCACTCCTTTGGATTCAAAGGCACCATGAAGACCACGCGGCGGTTCAACCTGCTGCGATGCCACCAAGTCCGTCCTTTGGGGGTTAAAGCAACAAAAAATCATTCTCTAAGCAATTCGTTTTTTTTGGCTGGTTGTACAGTCCCTATGAGTCCAAGATGATCCAAGTACCTTGGAAGCTACTTAGGATTACTTAACTCCCTAAATCAATCTAAATCATAGCCCACATACCCCAAAAATATACTGTACAGTATACCCTCTGGTAATTTAACATAGCTATTGAAAATGGCCATAGAAATAGTGGATTTTCCCATTAAAAATGGTGATTTTCCATAGCTTTTTGTAAACGTTTACCAGTAGTCCCCACAGGCCGATCCGGCCTACGCTGCATGGTCTCCAACTCTTCGGGACTGATGAAGCCGTGATCCATGCCGTGAAGCCAAACCACCAACCACCTGAGTCCCGGCTTTCTGTGGATCCAAGATGATTGGATTTGAAGGTTTGAAGAACTTGCATTTGGATTTTGATAATTTGCATTTGGATTATGATAATTAAAAAGAAGATGATGATGATGAAGAAGATGATGAAGATGATGAAGATGATGAAGAAGATGATGAAGATGATGATGAAGAAGAAGATGATGATGAAGAAGAAGATGACGACGACGACGATATAATTAGAACATATGGTTTGAATATGTTTGAATAATTCTGAGAAAACTAGTTGAATCATCCATTTGGATGATGGTCAAATTCCATGAGGGCACTTTTCCATCCACAAGACATAAGCAAACCATACAGTGTCTTGGTATGTCAAACGATCGCCATACTTTCTCTAAGCGGGGGGCAGCCCTGAACACCTGAACCACAGGTTGCTCCGCAACTATTGATGGTTGATAAAACCATCCAACTATGGATGGATATATCATATATATATATATCTATCTATTGGACCTCAGTTCATCTAATTCTAAACCATTCCAGATCATTCTACATCCACCACTTTTCTACATCACCTGTGAGTTTCACACCCATCCCATCCTCTCCAAGCAACGGTCTGGACTTGGTCTGCCATCTGCTGAGATCCGCGGTGGACTCATAGACCTTGTAGCAACACCTTCCAAAGCCTGGAGCACTGGCCACAGGGATACCATGGCTACTGGGCAAGTACTGGTTTCATCGTTCTATTTTTTTGAGGTGTGTTTTGTAACATTGTTTAACCATGTTTAACTGTTTCTACATGATGTTGCAATATAGTTCAATTGTTTTTACATGGCATTATTCAATGCGATTCATTCTTAATAAGAAATCCCCGGTGCAAAGCGCAGAATAACTGGTAGATCCCAATGCCCATCCCCAGTGAAAGAACTGCTGGATACCACCAAAATCCAGTGGCGCATGGGATGTCTCCCATTAGAAACTGCATGAAATTGTTATTTTTATTGGTCAAATCAGGGTCAAATCCCCAAGTTTTGTCAAAAAAACCTCCTGCCTCGACCATAGAAGTGATCCTCCCAAGTCTGGCGAATCATTGAGGGTCTGCTTCGTCAGGTTTGGGTCGTGAATTCTCTGCACCGTGGCGCGAATGCGCGAATGGTGGGCTCGGTGCTGTGCAGATCTACTGGATTCAGCTGCCTTTGCTCTGGCACCCACTGATCTGACCTGATTTGATGTGATCTAATTATAAGTAGATAATGATCTGATAATCTGCTAAACCACTGATAATCTGATGTTTATAAGTATGACTTCCAGAAACTTGATCAACCGATCCTATAAAAAATGCATCGTTTCCAAGCTAGCAAATGGATGCAACTGCTATGAATGGTCTGAGATAAGGTGAGTGAGTCAGGCGAGTCAAGTGAGTCTGGTGAGTCAAGTGGCTCGAAAGCTGCCCAAACTCAAACTTTAGCGATTGAGCCAAGCTGTGGATGTTAAAAACTCCAAAAGCTCTGCATCAGTTGGAAGATAAGCAACCAGAACTCGACGGTACTCTCTGGTTAGATCACCTGTGGAAAAAAAAACTAGTTATTAGTAGATCCATTTATGACACCTATTTTACAATGGTATCATCTTGGGTTTCATCATAACACATTATAACCAGTATAGATCATTATATATTGAGGCAATAGGTGATATTGATACCAAAAAACACCTGATGACACGTATCCCATCAATTTATAATTACTAAATTGGAACCCACGGAAACCATGGCGCGACCCAACCATCAAGTCCCCGGCCGTGCCCTGCATCTGCACCCATTGCTCTTCCTGCGAGTGACCCTGTGGGAGTGTCTGCAGGCATATTTCGGCTATAAATAATAAAAAACCATTGAAAACCTGTGCAAAACCTGAAAGATATCATTAGCTTCTAAACATGACATGAGAACGTTTGATAGAAAACACATTTTCAAAAAGTGGAGAACGTGAGTTTGCTACCCAACTGAAACCCTGCCGGTTCGGATGCCATGAGTCTAGCAGTCTGGCATCAACTTTGGGAAGCGATGCATGGCTGGACAAATCATGGCACGAGTTGCGTTTGCTAGCAGCGTTTCCAGTCATCAAATGGATTCAAAACCCATTCAACACTATTCAACACTATTCAACATAAAATTGAACCATCGTCATCAAATGCCAACTGCTAAACCCATTGAGGGCTCTTGGAACATTCTGACCGCTTCATCTTCACGGCGGTTCCAGGTGCTATTCCTGCCCCCAGTCCTTGGGATCCATCAGAAGACCCCGGGCAGCTCTCTCCTGCAACGCCAGAATTTGGAGATGTTCAGAACTGGTTTGTAGATACCCTCTGGTAAACAAACATAGCTACTGAAAATGGCCATAGAAATAGTGGATTTACCCATAAAAAATGGTGATTTTCCATAGTTATGGTAGTTTACCAGAGGGTATCTGTTTCATGGCCTTTCTCTGTTTTTCTATATCTTTGTACAGATACAAGCCAGTGAAGATGCGAGCTATAGCCCCATCTTGGAGGGTATCTTCAGGTCAAGCCAGAGCCGGTCGGGAATCTCCTGGCCAGCAAGTTCAGCCAGCACATTCCAAACGTCGTGCATCGCTTCGAAGTCACACAAGACCACTCCTTCGCCGCCCTGCCACGAAACGGGGCCATGGCTGCACGTAGTTGAGTAGCCCAATAATTGCATATACCTTCTGGTAATCAAACATGGCTGGGAAATCCCCGAATTACATGGAGGTTTTTATAGTGGGAATATCAGCTATAGGACCTATAAATGGTGGACTCTCCAGTGCCATGTTCGATTTTCAGAGGCTAATTCCATGGCCTCCTCACCGAAGTACTCTGCGAAGGCAGCAGCCGCATTGATGGCGATCATCCTGAAAGTTGCAACCACTTTCCCTGAACGAAAAGTCAAATCTGAAGTAGTGGAAGTCGTACTTTCATGATCTTTCATGTACTTTCTATCTTTCGAAATGGGATGTTTCATGACTTTTTGATTTTGGTTTGCGCCTTGATGCCGGATCGTCCGAGATGGGCCTGGCTTCTTGATCCGGGAGGTTTTCGCGTCAAAATCCACATATATCCAAAATTGATGAACAGATATGAACAAATCTTTGATGAACAGATATGACAAAATTGATGAAAAGATATGAAAAACCCATCAAACCATATCAAACCCTTGAATTTCCTAATCCACAATAGCAGGTTTTGGGGCTGACCCAATCCAGGATGCGCAATCCAGGATCCGAGCACAAAGATGGTGCAATTCTCCCAGCAGCCTCGCGCCTGCAGAAGTTCCATCTTGACGCACCATGGGACGATTACTTACAACCAATGATGTGGGAATTCGGAATACATTGTGTCATAAAGTGTCATAACGTGTCATAAAGTGTCATAAAGTGTCATAGAGTGTCATAAAGTGTCATAAAGTGTCATAATGAACAACAACATGCCCTTCACTCAAATGACATGTGCAGTGAAATATGCGTTTCTTGTTGTCCCCCGGAAGGCACCAAACTGTGAAAAGTTGTGAGAGACATTAGTCAAAACCAAGTATCCCTCAGCAATGGGCAAGTGAACATTCTAGTTTGTTCATTTTGGGGGCGTTTCCAAGTTTAACATGCTACGAGTGCCATGGTTTTAACCTATAGACAGCCTGTGAATGTTAAAGTCATCGAAGCACATCGAAGCCCGCCTTGAGTTCACTCTGCAGCTCTTCTGCCTCATCCAGGGTTCGGCAGACTACCACCTGGCAGGGAAGGCCAAAGCTCGACCATCTGCGCTGACAGGATCTGACAGGGGCTGCCAATGGGCACAGGTTAGAATCATTCAGCCCCAGGCAGCCCCAGTAACCCCCAAAAAGTTTCTGGTCCATGTCAAAACAGTTCAAATATGTTCAAATGACTAGCCCGTCATTCACATTCATCATGCATCCCGCTATCCCTTCATTCTTTCAGCCACACGGCCAACCACCTATCCCTTCACATCCCTTCACTATCATCTATAGAATCTATCCCTTCGTTGACAGAATCGTTTGGCAACTTGTCATATCTTGTCATCTTTGGCTCCTGACATTCACGAAGAGCTCCTTCTGAGATCCCATGACTGGCTTTGAGGCCAGCAAATCCGGCCTCAGGGAACGCTCGCAATGAAGCCGGCGGTGGAATCATGGTGGGAAATATGAGAAACACATAGAAAACAACCATAGAATTGTTGGGGATGTTGGGGATGTTGGGGATGTTGGGGATGTTGGGGATGTTGGGGATGTTGGGGATGTTGAAGATGATGGGGTGGGGATGAGGATGATGAGGATGAGGATGATGAGGATGAGGATGATGTCAGACTTCTGGAAAACATGTTCCAATGCGGAAATAACAACTTCACAGCTTCTTCTCTTGCTGTTCGCTCGGATCCGCACCACAGGTACTTCCGATCTTTCTCAGGGTCAGTGCCCTGAAAGAGCATCGTCTGTCCCCGGCCTCAGAAAATATCACCAGCTCACCATTGACTCAAGAGAAACCATCAGAGTCGCAAGTTCGACCCAAGGTCCCCCAGCCAATGGGAACGTCAAAGTCGATTCCCTGCCTCAAACACCACAGATTTTGGATGATTTTGGCGTGGCTGGCCGAGCCGATGATTTCAATGAGCGCATCTTCTGTTTCGGACTGGAGTCATCTTACGAGAATAGTAGATCCATGATATCCTCCATATATCTCCATATCATTTCATAAACCCTAACATAAATATGGAAAACTCATGGTTTCGCAAGGAAATGATCTACAAATTGGGCCATATCTATGCCAATTTGCTGGGGGGTAAAAGAACATTTCGTGCTCAAAAGTGTCTGCCTTCCATTATACTGTCCGTTGATAGGGATATAATGGATTAATTATGATAATCCCCAATATTATTGGGTATAGTATAACCAGTATAACCAGTATAACCCCCTACAATCATCAACCAGGGGTTTCGAACACTACTCAACTATCAGAAACCATGATTCTGAGGTCGCAACACCCCGGTGAAGAGGGCCCGGTACTGATTGGATCGCACCTGCGAAAGATTAATCTTCCACGACTTCAGACCCTCATGAAATGAACAACAAGGATGGATGGGAAGCTATGATCAACTTCAGATCATTCATCTAAATTCTCTCAGACAAATTCACATCAAAAAAAAATCTGGACCGCATCTGGGTTCCGCATCTTTTTTTCTTCTCTGTCGGAGGAGCTGTCTGTTGAACTGATGGTCGTCAACGTGTGTTTGGCGTTGCTGGGGCTTGAGTTCATCCCGAAGTCCGAGCAAAGGAAATTTACCTGCCATGCAGTCAGCTCTGAGGGTTGGTATTGGTATGTTAATGATTGTTAATGTAGGTCGTGTTGGTATGTATTGGTATGTATTGGTCCCTTACCCGTGACATTTTATATCTCGTAGCGTGTCATCATTCGTGGGGTTGGCTCAACTTAGAAACTTGGTCGTAATTCGGGTGGCCATTCTTGGGCCGTGTCACGAGATTCACAATGGCTGATGGATGCTGCCAAAGTTTTCAAATGTCAAACCTCTACCATTGTTGTTGGACAATCACCATTTTTAATGGGTAAAACAACGAACTAAATGGCCATGTTCAATAGCTTTTGTATGTTTACCAGAGGCTACTATGCAAAGTACTTGATCCATCTTGATCCAGGAATGAAAGCTGGAATAAATAATCACCTCCTTCAAACTTCGTCCAGGCAGACATTTGGAAGATCGGTTTTCAGGCCGAAGGCCTTGGTTCACTGCGACGAAATGGGTCCAGATTCCACACTGTGGTCAGATAATCACTCCAACATATCATCAGCTATAACCAGCTACTGATGATACATGTGATCACCAATATATCACCAGTTACTGAGTTACTGTCCTCTTTGATCTCTTCTCTTTGTATGTTTATATCCACACCTGGCGAATGCCATCTTTGGCATCCTTGTCATCCCATCTTTTAAAAAATACTGTGCCTTTTTCTCGAGCACCCTTCACCCCAAATGCTGATGACGCGTTGATACAGTCACCACAATCAGCTCGTCCCATTTGGCCCGATTTGGTTGCCAGGCTTGTTCAAATAGTCTGAAATCGCCCTCCAACCTGGGACACGACTGCGGTGACGGAAAGCACCACATTCAAATTAGCTACATGTAGAATGTGTAGGTTCAATGCTGTAAGAAGAATGTGGGACTGTTCAGGGTATTTCAGGATTGCGACAATTGTATATTCCCTACGCTTAGATCATGTGGATTGATATAGACTATAGAAATCTATAGAATATGTTTGAGCAAACAACTCCAGTTTTTTCTTTGAGATTGGTGCAGCACTGCTGGCCGAAAAACACGACCAGGGCTCCGCACCAACGGTGAACAAAGCACCTTGGACTCCGTTGGTCAAGATCCGAGTCTTTAACCCACGTCCTTGGCGGAAGCTGGGGCTGGGGCTGTCCAAATGGCGTGGGTCCATATATGGGGCCCAAAATGGATGGTCCATACTGGAAAATCGCATGAAAATGGATGAAATCTAGGGCTACCCCCATTGAATCCCATTGAATCATTGGACACCAGTGGCTTCAATGGCTGGGGAAACCCCAGTCAAGCCGACCAAACATTTTCAGCTGAGTGGCCAAAGAGTCCGGCGTAGCCTTCGTTGGCAATGATGTTCTTGGCCTGTTGGTTTGGTGCCAAATTGCCATTGCAAAATTGGCAGCGGATGGGCTGGGCTGGGATCCTTGGGACTGAGCTCTGCGCGGATTCGAAGTAGCCAACCTGAGCAGCCGAAACGCTGACGAATCGCACAGGACGTCACCGTAAGCTTTATGGGAGGGTGTGACACTGTACCTTATTTTCTGACATTTTCCCCATCAAAATTGCATAAGATCGCCATACGTCGGTGGTTTAAATCACCCGTGTTTGGACAAACATGGATGATATTGTCTGTGATATCCCCATCGTATCACCACACATCTGAGATATTCATTTACATTTCCCATCGCCCATTAATGTACCCATGAAAATAATCCCATGAAAATAATCCCATGAAAATCCCATTCACACTAGTTTGACATTTTGGACAAACCCAAATGTCATATTGCCTACATGCATATGTATATATATATATACATACATACATATATATATATATACATTATCTACCCTTTTTTAATGGTTTTACGGGTACATTCCCCATTCTTGGACAAAGCCACATCATGATATGTATTGATATGTCACAATGGGGTGATGCATCTATCCGACACTATTCCACTATCTCCCCATACAATGTTGGATTTATCACATTTTCTACCATACTTGGTTGACTAAATCATTTGAACTTCCCCTATCAAAAAAATATGTAGTGTATAATCCATGTATATCCATGTTTTTTTTTGTATCCCACTTTCTAGCAATAGAAATGGTTTGAAGTACCCTCTGGTAATTTAACATAGCTATTGAAAATGATCATTTAGTTCGTTGATTTTCCTATTATAAATGGATATGTTCCATAGCAAACTGTGAGTTTACCAGAGGGTATCACGTGCCAAAAAAAACCCTGTTGGTTCAATCCCCATGAAAAACACAGACATCCGACGTCCGACGTCCGACATCGGCGGGACCCCCACTGGCTCTAAGGAGGTCTGACGCGTGGTCTTCAGAACCCGCAAGGAGTTGGAGCCTCGGTTTCGTTTTTTTTCAGAGCTGGTGGTGGTTTTTTGGGGCACCCATGAAAAATGGTGATTTAATGGTGTTTAATGGTGATTTAATGATGGTTAATGATGATTTTGCTGATGGTTTAGTTTAATGTCTGGTTGGTGGTTTTTCCCAATCCCTCTGAAAAATGATGGAGTGAGTTCGTCAGTTGGGATGATTATTCCATTCCCAATATGATTGGGAAAGTCATAATCCAGCCATGTTCCAGTCACCACCAGATGTGAATCATTGGACATTCACGGAACTGAATAAAATTAGGTGTGAATTGTGTGAATATGAAGGTTTCCTGAATAGGGGTACCCCTAGATTTCATCCATTTTAATTCATAGGATTTTCCATCATAAACCATCCATTTTGGGATACCACAGAATTATCAGAATTTATGGAAACCTGCATATGAATTGACGGGGATTACTATGGCCAGGATATTGGGAATCTGTGGTCGTCTTGGGGCTGGGGATCCAGCAAGTGTCCGACACTGCTGCTGAACAGAATCCGATGAAGGCGTTCCTCACCTTGGCGATTTCTGCGGCAAAGCTATGCTTGAAATCCATCTCAAAGAATTTTGTACTTGCCATACCATGAATAATCATGAATGATTTCAATTCTCCATGTGTGTCAGTCTTTGGTGGTACATAAATGCTCAATCTGAAACATGCCAACGTGCTGTCAGTTTTGCCTTCAATGTCTTGCCACTGACCCAATCCAAAAATTTTGTGTCAGTGTCTCAGTGTCTCAGTGTCTCAGTGCCGAACGTACTTGCCGTAAGGGATGTCAAATTGAGGCAACGATTCGCCTTGGAGGCACCAAAAAAAATCACCAGGGCATCTGATCCGAGCAACGAGCTGCACAAATGTAAGGCGTCAGCGGAGCTGGTTGTTGGTGTAGAACCATGGGTAGTGTCCCACCTTCATCGAAAATGTCTGAGTCATGGTCTGCAAGACTCGAATCAACAGCCAATCCTTTTCAACACTTCGCTCCTGAAAAAAAATGCCAGCTTTAAAAACATCTCGTCCACCTCCAAATGTATAGGCGACTATCATTGCCACGGGGAATACTGCAATTTAATTAACATTTAATAAATATACCACAACAATCCACAACCTCGACAGTAACACTGGGACTGGAACTCGAAGCGATAGGTCGTGTTTTCACCCACTGCTACCCCTCGCAATGGCCCCCCTCGGTCCCCCACCCAGGTGGCAGTCATTGCGCCAACGCCGCCTTGCCACAAAGCTGTTGGATGCCTCGAGGTGGTCTCCAATGATCAGGGATACTTTGAAAGTCAAAGTTTCTCTCCAAAACTCTTCCTGTTCTTCTCATAGTCTTTTTTCCCAAATCCTGTATTTAAGTCCCAAAGACCTATGAGTCAATGAGCGAACTGTGTCTGAGAGGCTTGATCTAAGTTGCCATTGCTGTGCCTTGAGTTGACACAAACTGGGATGTGAGATGTCACGCTTAGGCACTCTTTCGCTCGAGGAGCGGTCATCGATGCTTTTTCCGGGAACCAGAATGGGGATGTACTTGATGGACCTTGATATGTTTCATGGTTCGTCCTGCTGCATCGTAAGATATTGTAAGTGGGTACACCGGGTACCCGTCATAACATGTCATAACCATATCTTGCGAAGAAACACTCTGGTAATTACTCTGGTTTGGAGGATGACAAGAAGGCGGAGATTTGGCCATTGGATCTTTGGTTTGGATATTGGGCCCAGCCTTGAGAAAAAAACCCTTGCAACATTTGCAGCCACGGCACTTCTTGGTTTTCTCAATCAACTTTTGCAACCCATCTTTTCCCTCGACCTGACAGTTGGTCTGATGTCAAACGATCAAGTGTTGAGAAAAGTCTCCTGCACAATGCTGATATGATGTTTACATCAGAAACACAAACCTGTCGAGCCGCCCTGGCCTGTTTGGTGGTTTTCCAGGCGTCAATGGGCATGAGAAAAAGGCGAAAGCCTGCACCCGCTTCTTGTTAGATAACCTTGAATATCAAACAAAGTGTTTGCACACCCTCGGCAAATTACTGCACGTTTACATCTGTACTGCAGGTACACTTAGGAGAAACTGCAAAAGGATGGAACCATAGATAGCCAGGCTGGGAAGCAAAGTGGCCCCCTGTTTCACCATTGGAAATCTATTTGGGGCTGATTTTGATCCACTTTGCAACAGAGTGCCAGCCTGCCCTCAGCACTATTTTTTCGGTCCCAAGAAGTTCCAGGTGCACGGTCCAACAAACTGAAGGCCCTCAATCTGGTAAGGTCCAACCAGAATGACCCATCCAGAGCTCGCTCCAATATTCTTCCTCGGCGCCTCGCTCCAAGTGTGTTGGCGTCTTCGCGCTTCTGGAAATCTCTGCGCGAATTCCATGAATATTGAATATTGGTGTCCAATGGTCCCTATATGGTCTCTGTTGTTCTTTTTTTACAGTCTGTTGTGGTATATCCCGTCTCACTGGGAGTTCCAAAAGCTGGTGAACTTCCCGGAAGGATCTCCTCATGCGATCTGTGTGCATCCCAGATCTGCAAGTCCTGCGAAGCCAGGCTACCGCCACTGGCAATTGCCAGGAAATGCAGCACCCACAGCTCCAAATTACAAGTCTCCGGGCAGTGGAGAGCGAGATGGTCCACATGCAGGGTTTGCAGCCGCTTTGCTTTTGACCCTGGCACGCCCTGGCCCATCAAGTCAAAACAGTCTGAGGCCGCAACGAGTAGTTATAGGCATCCACATTTCCAAACATTCAGGGCTTGCTTCTCAGCAATTTCTACGTAACGAGTGTCCCAGCAATGGGCTGCGCGACATTCTCTACACTGTCACTCAGGTTGACATTTCAATAACCACAAACGAGGGTGCTTACCGCTCTTGAAGCAACTACTCACGACAGGCTGGAATCACAAGCATTCACCGGGCAACTTTGCGAAAGGCGGCCAAAGCTTCTGGGGAAGCGGCTCCTGTTGAACTGAGCTCATGCTGGCTCACTCCATGCCCAAACTTTCCCGAACATGTCCAAATGTGACATCGCATGAAGTCAAAAAAGCTCAATTTTTTGGTTTTTGTGATTCCCACCCTGAACCTTCAGTAGCATGCAGGTTTCGCATTTGGGAGGCTCCCCAATGATGTCAAAACTTTGCTTTTTTTATTTTTTACCATTGGAACTGTGGTTTCGAAAATTGATTGTTTCTTCCTTGCCTGCATCCTTGCAGTCCTTCTTGCTCTTCTCCTTCCCTCTCTTCCTTGCTCTGCTCCTTCCTGTCCTCCTTGGGTCTCCTCCTT
>Ga0126342_10011217_pt1 | contig 16011 bp, 12 predicted proteins | sample Cyp1metagenome_FD_92528 | JGI IMG/M metagenome (GOLD analysis project Ga0126342, IMG submission 92528) | Coral microbial communities from Lord Howe Island, Old Settlement Bay, Australia - Cyphastrea 1 metagenome | ecosystem: Host-associated > Invertebrates > Cnidaria > Coral ... | reverse complement strand
CTTTCTATTTTGATGTAATCACCCTGGTAATGGTACTGAAGAAAAGACGGATTTTCCACTGTCGCTGGTGACGTCGATCCCTGACTGAAGAGGGTGACTTGAAAGAGTGCCATCTATGGATCCATACGCAGGTTCAACACTACACAATTTTCAACAGTAATTTTGTGACCTAACTGGTACCTCTATTCTGGGTCGCCATCCACCGGAGACGTGGAGACTTCGAACAATTTCGAGGTTGCGAAGTACCCGCATGATAAAAACCGGCCTGCCATGCCAAAGCACATGCGGGTCAGGTTTAGAACAAAGGCAGTACGCGTTTGTTTTTAGCAGAGGCTACTGTCGGTGGGTTTCAATTTTCAATGTCCTTTATTTCAAGATTTGTTTGATCAAGAAGTAAGACGGTTATATTTGGACACTGAATTTCGCCCCCATACTACTCGGATCTTCCGTGTGGACATCTGTGGACAGGTCCTCAGTTTGGATCAATTTCATCCTCATGATCTGCAAATTGTGCCCTGGCGCTGTGACTTCTTTAGGGACGTTTCTTCCGGGGAAGGCATTCAGTTCCACGTGGTGATGTATGCGGATGTCTGTTGTCTGTTCCGACATTTTGCAGCAGGATGAAGGCTACTGGTACCAGGCAAGCTTGGGAAACTTCTCCATTCGCAGTTGGGTTTGTTTGGTACCTTGAGGTACCCATTCCATCCACTGGTTGGTTCGGTTCATCATTTTTCCATATTTTTCCTCTATACAGGTGCCACCGATTGGGGGTTCAGTTAAGGTCCCATTTTCAGACCCCATGGTCAATGGGTACAGATTTTCTTCTTGTTTTTGAGGTACACCTTTCTGATCTCGGGCTCGCTCGCCATGTTGGCGTCGCTGGTTGATTCCATCATTGTCTCTGCCTCAGATGTCAGAGCAGTTGGTTCGACGATGATTTGACGATGATGTCTGAATGATGTCTGGATGATGTAGCAAAGTGGGAAGCTGCAAATTGCTCAAGAGAAACGCAGGAACGACATGGAAAAACCTGCAAGGTAGAAATATGGAGTCTAGGTCTTTGCCTCCATTGCCTTGGGATTTTGAAAGCTTGTTCATACAGAACCCGCAGAAAGTGCTGACACAGCAGACAGTAAATTACCACCCTCTATGCAAGCTGCTATAGAGAGAGATCACTTCCCCCCCCTGCAGACTCTATTGCCGTCATGGCGAGCGAATGGGGTCGTGCTGCGACAGATGAAGAACTGAAACAGAGCGTTCCAACGCTCCATGTCTACGATCACTGCCCATTTTGTGTGCGCGCCAGGATGATTTTTGGATTGAAGAAGATCCCTTTCAAGCTGAACTTCCTGATGAATGATGATGTGGTCACCCCCACCAGGATGACGGGGAAGAAGGTTCTCCCCATCCTGGAACTGGAGGGTGCAGCCATGAGCGAAAGTCTGGACATCGTGGCCAAGATCGATGCCATCGGTGCGCCGATCTTGGCCAAAGCGGCGGAGCGTAAGGATATCGACCAATGGTTGACGGATAACAAGGAACTGATCAGGACGGGGTGGTTGTTGATGGTTATTGATGGTTGCAGATGGTTGCAGATGGTTGCAGATGGTTGCAGGATCTCACGTTCTCTGGAATTGGTTTGACATGTTTGGGTCCCATTCAAATCCTAATCAGCCATAGAACCGTTGGTGTTCTATCTCTATCTATTCTCCCCAGTTTTCCATAGTTTGTAGCCTGAATCCCCATGAACTCCCCTGTAGCTTCCGCTAACCCTCAGGAAAGTCACGCGGCCGCGCGACGCGCGGGCCTTGTTTCCGGAGTTCGCCACCAAGGCGGCGAGAGCCATGTGGGTGAAGAACCACCAGCTCTCAGGCGGGGCAAAGGGCTCCTGGTGGCCCAAATGCCATGGGTCTGAAAATTCATAGCGACTTGAGCGGCTGACCTCGGCATATCTATACATATATACGTAGCATTTAAGATTGGTTGGAAAAGGGACATGGAATATGAAGAATTTCTTATGAATCATTTTTTTAGATATAATTTGCTCAGATGGAAGTTACCACCCAAACGTGGGAATGAAACTCAACAACAATGGGTGTATTTTGGGTATAGGCTATAGGATTTTTGGCCTTGGGAATGAGAGGGTCAGTTTGAGTACTACATCATCCCATTTTGAAGCATTCGCTTTCAATTTTGACCCAGACGCAAACAAATCAGTGGGTTTTATCTAACCTGATCTAACTAAGCTTTACCTGCCCTTCATCCAACCGCAATCCAATCTTTATCCAACCTTAATCTAACCCTTACTGTATCAGCCTTATCCAAGCTTCATCTCACCTGAATCTAAGCTTTATTTATATATAATATACTACGTAGATATAATCTTGTCGCAAAGATTGAAGATCCAAATAGAATAGATAAATCTAATGCCAACAAGATTAGATAGATCATGATAGATCTTATTAGATACCCTCTGGTAATTTAACATAGCTATGGAAAACCACCATTTTTAATGGGAAAATCCACTATAAATCACCATTTTCAATAGCTATGTTAAATTACCAGAGGGTACTCTTAGAGGTTCCAGATCTCCACGTAGATCCAAGAGCGGTTGCCAGGTACCTCCTTTGAGGCGGCGTTTATGGCCTCGGAGGAGGGGGGCTGTGAGGGAGATGCTTCTAGGCTTCCACTTCTTGCACGTATCATATACAAAAACATATGAATACTACGGATTACTACGGTACATCATATTTAATGATTGTATAATATATATATATATATTATATATTGCATGATATATGATATATTTTGTATGATGTATGATATATATATATAATGATACATGATGTATGATATATGACATATGATATGAATTAAATCGTGAAACGATAATATGTTATATCGTTTGCAGAACGGTAACTTACAAATCTGTTCGTATTCATCCATTGGCGTCCCTTAGGTCTTAAAGAACTGTATGTAGACTTGAGCTATTTTTCAATGAGAAAAACTGCAGCCCTTGCTGTGTTGAGGAGTACTTGAAACAGCTGAACAGCAAGTTGGAGAAGCTCGCGGAGATGATTCACGGGGACACAGTCAACGAAGGCAAGGACTGCTCCCAGTATTGATGGAGGGGAACATTTACAGGACATTTTGAGTTTATAGCGGTAGGAACCCATAGTTTCTCTGGAGAAAGTTGTTGAACCCTACTTTTTATGGCTGGCAACGACATGGTATCCCTGTCATGCTTCCCAAGAACATCAATCCATTGAATGACGGTACCTTTAGTACCTCTAGTACCAACGAATTCTTCGACAACAGCAGGGGGTGGCACTCAATTTATAGGACTTGTCTCACACAGGATGGTTGAAATGCAGTTGTTCCAGCTAACCCATCCCATCGCTGCAGGGGGTGTGTCCTATGATGACATCACCTTGTGGCCCAACCTGAGACGACTTACCATCGCCAAGGGCGTCCTGTGGCCAGAGAAACTCCGAAAATACTTGTTGTACATGGAAGATCTTTGTGATGTGCCCATTCTTGAGGTCATGGCCATCTGAAAATCTGAGGCCACATCTAGGTCATCCTTTGTTGGTCCACTGGGGCCACATAGGTGACAAGAAACCCATCAGTTTTCGTGCCGAAAAATGCCGGCTGCTGATGTACTTTCCATCCCATGGCGTGGAGGTTGGGGTGCTGATTGGAATTTCGCATTGGTGTCCAATTGCACTTTCAGCTATCAGTCGCACGCGTGTTTCTTCGTTCTAAACAGCTACAGCACGGGTCCTATTGAGTCCTGGTGAAATAGTGGTTACTCCTCCCAGTGGCCCATATTTCAGGAGATGTTTTTCCAGAAAATGTAAGGACCCCTATTGTTAAATCACAATGTTGGTTGGTTCAATCACCCATGTGTATTCATTTGTGCTAGGAAATTTGGGTTGACATTTCCCATAGACGTAGCTGGGCAGCTTATTGATTTCTCCCAGGATTTGCTTGGCCAAGGAGCTTTGATGTCAGATGCCCAGGGCATGTTGCAACGTGGGCTTGGCAGTGAGGATCAGTGAGGAATCTGCCCATTTCTTGTCAAATTGAGGAAGTCGTATGATAATTATTAGCTGGATAAACAAGCGGGGCCCAGACGTGCCCTCAACGTGGGCACCAGCCAAAAGTGCCTAATGTACCCAGTGCTAACCCTCGCATTCAATCACATTGGTAGTGGGTACAGATCAGAATCGGGGTACCCAATAATGTAATATAATATTCCAAAAGATGACCAAGAAATTTCAGTCATTTTAAGTCTACCTTTATGGTATAAGTCCATATTCATGGTTTATTCTCATAGATTGTCCCCATTTATCCTTTTTTTCTAGTGATTTCAGTATCTTTACCTTGACGTCATGGGAGACTTCCGCGGTTCCCGAGGTTCACCAGTGCCCTGGCCCAAAAGGGCCGTGGTGAACATGAAGAGTACCCGGTGGGACGTGGACGCTTGGAACCTGTGGGAGTTCCTTGGACACCAAACCTGTGGGATTTGATGTCTGGAGTTGTTGAGGATGCAGGATGCAGGACATATTTTATTTAGGGCCCAAGGAAAGATTTTGTATCAGTTTCTTTATCTTCAAGATGTTACTTGACGACTTCAAGATGTTACTGTTAGTTACTCTGTGGATCATGTTGAATATATGAATTTAGGACTTTCCCACTTTTCTATCGCTGTGAGGGATAACCGTGACATCCTTTGGCCACTGGTTGATTCATAGACGGGTGGCCCCGACTCCCTTTTCTTAATCATTATCATTCGGAGCACACGGTGCCATACCTCCCTTTCTAGTTTCATAATTTCTTGCCCAAAGGTAGCAGTGTAAGAAACAGATCAGGATTTGTCTCAAAATGTGGAAGCTGAAAATCGCATGCTTTTTCCTTTTCCTATTATGATGGTCAGAAAATCCATAGGCCATTGATATGTTCAGAATGCAGCAATTTGCCAATTTCCAGAAGTGAGATGACTGGCAAGGGATCAGGGGTTCTGTGTTTGTTGTGATCAAATCCATAGTGAAGATCATGGCTAGTCTCATTGTGACTTCCGTGCTATATATTTTTTGTTTTGAAGACCATACTTTTCTGCTATCACTGCTATACCTTCAGGATTGTTAAGAAACAAAGATCATCAACCATAAGCAAAACATACCTAAACTCTAATTTCGAAAGCCATTGTACCTCCTTCCAAAAGGTCAAGATTATTCAAATGATTATTCAAGTGCAATGGTAATCAGATTGCAGTTTTGGCCAGCCTGCCGATGTGCAATACCTGCTACAAGATTGGTCATCCACACCTTGAAACAAGGCCCATCCACACCTTGGTCATGCAAAAGTTTGAGGCTGCCAAACTATTCTGCCACGCTAGACCATGCTAAAACTAGGAACGATCAAGACCACCCCATTTCTATCCATTTCTGGAAACTTGGACTGGAAAAACAAGGCTGGGTTCACCGCACTGCATTTGAAAAAACATAGGCAGTAGGAATCTTTCTGCTGGGGCCACAGGTCATGATCTGTGCGGTTGTGATGGGCATGGCATCGATGGAGGCAGCAGCACTGCATTTGAAAACATGGTATTGGAGAAATATGATGAAACTTGATGAACATATGTGGGTTGACCCGTAGGTTCCTAGACACGATCGATGTCGGCTCGAGCAAGAAGTTTGTTGCAGCATCAGCAGTGCCTTTGCAGGTGATCAGCCAGTGAGTTCCTGAGGGGTGGTGTTCCAGTGGAGCCAAAGCTTGAAAGTAACACGGGTCAGACATGGAATCTGTTCTCCAACAGCCAGTTCCAATCACTGAGGGGTATTATTTGTGTTCAGTTGTAAATTCAGTGGCTTTCTGACATTGTCGAAGCCAGGTGGGGTTGTTTGAAAATCGGCTGCCCCAAACTCTCACGGTTGATCATCATTTTCCCTATGTTTAGTGGCCGTGAAATAGGGTATCTGCCACAAAAATCAGCATATACTCCATATGGTTGCTTATATCCCATTGGATTCATAAAGCCTCCGATTTCATGAATCTCCATTCTACCCCCATTCTGGTTGGTTCATATCCCCTGATCCTGCGCGTTCAGGTCAACCGTACGCTTGGTGAAGTACTGGGACCGCACTGATGCCCCAGAAGTGGTCCGGGAGTCCCAGTGGACACCTGGCTTTGTCGTAGAGGATACCCTATGGCAAGCGTCAATATTTAAGGAGAAACATGGATGAACATGATGGAAAATGAATGAAAATGATGATAAACATTGGGATATTTTTTTGTGGTTCCAAAGTTTGAGACAACAGTGGGGATATGAACTTCTGATGCACATGTGTATTTCCAGATGCATTCAAGTCATATTCATAGTCTTCTAGACTATACGTTTCTGTAATCAAACATGGCTAGGTCCGCTGGGAAATCTCCATCAAAAACATGCCGCGCGCGAGGCTCTCACTGTGACTGCTGTCATGGAGTCCCAGTTGGGGTTGCACCTCCAACCGCTGATCATGGTGGGGTTAGATTTGATAAAACGTCTCAGTTTGGGTTCCACGTTCCATGTCAAAAATGTGTCATGTTAACATATGTTAACTGTTTCGATTTGGGTATATTCAAGATGATTTTGTCTATAGACACATCCCACAGCTGATCCAGAATTGAAAGGAAAACTCGACCCTGGTATTTTGAGATAGTCAAAAATCTATGGGTTTCCTCCTCACCATATCCTAAATTGCATGACTCAGCATGCAAGCTGAGGCCTTGCTTCTAATTGGTGTCATCTTCTTGAAGGTGCGTGTCCCTGGGTGAAGTCTGAAGGTGGACTTCCAACATGTTGTGGCCAAAGTTTGGTGGTGAACTCAACTTTGCTGGTTGAGTCCCCAACAAGGTTGGGAAAATCGCTGTTTTGGGCTGTGAAAAACTCCGCTTTCTGGTAGATTCCACACTTGTGCCGGATAGTTCCAGATTATTTTGGCTTGATCTTAACGTCAAGATGTGACCAAACCAAGTTCATCCCCAAAGCATGATCTTAGACAGGAATTCAAATGCAGCTTGGAGTAGGAGAGAACCATTCCAGATTCAACGAATCCAGATGGCTCATTGGCCACGTTTGTCCACCTGGACTGTCCAATACTTCAGTGGGACAAGACGAGCGAGTTGGTATTTTCCCAACAACTGGAAGCCAAAAGATGCGGTTTGTCTGAAACTAGGGTACCCCATATTCTACTAGATTCTCATCATATTCACTATCAGAATTGCTATTTGGGGCTATACCCTATTTTCAGACACACGGCAATGCCTTCAGCGACGAGTTGCTCGCCATAGGCGGGACTCTGGCAGTGGTGCAAGGGGGTCTACGAGCGCAATCCGCAAGATGCCGTGAAGGTGCGCAGCATGGCACCAAAAGGGCACCAGGTGGCACCGAAAAAATGGTGACCTCTGGTGGATGTGCCGGGTGATGTGCTCCTGGCCTTGGGAACTGTCCAAAAAAAAAGCGCCCCGTCATTTCGAAAATCAACCGAATAGTTGGGATGATTTGTTGGTTCCCCTCGTGTAGAATTGTATGACAATCATTTATGAAATCCTGCCTGATGGCATGGCAGGCATGCACAGATTTCGAGCCATTTCCTTCAGTCCAAAAAACCAACAACACCGATTGCGGCAAATCCCCTGCAAAAAAAAACAGAAAAACTGGTATGCGGGAAGTGCACGTCATGTTTGCAGAACATGCTTGGTCAATATTCCTTCGTTTGAATATGTTGGAACGGCTTCGAACATATTTTGCGTATACTGTTCTTTCCAATTTTGGGTGATTTTTTTCCGGATGGTTTTTGATAGCTTCAGTTGGACAAACCCTACGGCCTCTACAAAATCCATGTGTGCCAACATGCTGGAGACAATGTCAATGTGTGAAGATTTGACCCAGCATTTTAGAATTTTATGAATTTTGCAAGGCCAGAAACCTGATACAACAAGAAAAACTGTGTGAAAAAAATGTGTTGATGGCTGGGATTTTGTATAGAATGTAGGGTTTGATCTGACCCATGTTTGTGTTTTTTAAGAGCCCTCCCTTAGTTTTTCACTTTGTATCTACAGTATTCCTGCCGTCAACCTGACCCTACTTGGACAGAGGATTATGAGCCACGATTACAGTACCCATCATTATCCATTTTTAATGATTGACTTTTATTAACCATGAGTAGCTACTATTATTTATTATTCCGTATTTTCATTTTTTCCAGACTCTTTGAGGCCACGGAAATTGGAAAAATATATTCATTTTATTTAAATCATAGTCACTATTATTAACCATTATTAACCAGTATTAATAGCCATCTACAAATCCAGGCTCCACCAGGGTCCATCCAGCTGCAGGCCATTGCCCAGGACAATTTGAATGACGTGATCTCCAACATCCCTGCCCTGCTGGCCCCGGAGGCGGTTATCCCCTTGGGAATGCCTACGGCTAAACCGCTAAACCTAAGGAAAATTTGTAATGATTGGAAGTTATAACTTTAAGATTACTTTAAGTAATTCATGTTTAATGATAGTGAATTTGAATGATTGATGGTGTTTAATGATTGTGAATTTGATTGATTGAAGATATTGAAGGCATCATTAGTAGTCATATCATCGAAGGAATCGCACGATGTTTTGTTCCATTTGCGGATCAATGTGGCGCTGGCCATCACCTTTTGGGAATGTGAAAACAATCGTTGACCGTTCTGGACAGTATGTTCGAGCCCGTGCGATTCTTTGCGTCTACATCACATCCTTCAATGGTAGACTCTGGTAGACTGGCACTGTCATGCTTATTTTGTTCACCATCTCCCTGGCATCCTGTTTCCCCTCATCCATTCCCCCAAAAATCTGCCACCGATTCATCCCCTTCCAACAAAACCCGAATCGGCCAGATGATTCTGCTGGGTCACCAGTTTTGGCTGGTGGATCCATTGGCTGGCATTGGTATTTCTGTTGGGACCCAGCATCTGACTGTAGCCGCTGTGTCGTGGGATGTTGATGAGGTTTAAATAATCTGGCAGACACAGGATGATTGAACATCTCAAATGGAGGGCAACAACAGTTCTTTGCAGCTGGAAATTTCTGAAAACTAACGACAGAAACCTTTGAAGCATCCCTTAATAGAGATGAGACCCAGCGTATCACTCTTCTTGTTCCGATGAGTTTTGCGATCTTCCAGGATCATTCAAGTTGGATGTTCAGTTCAACTTCCAATCCACATCATTTTGAGATGGGTTGAAACCACCATTGATGATTAACTGACGATACCTGTTTTTTTGTGCACCGGAAATTTAAAAAAGGCTCAGACTTTTGGATAGTTGAGAGTAGAGGCCGTCAATGACGGCTGTGATTTTGCGCCTGAGAGATAGATTGCTGGGGTTCTTCGATGGTGCAGAGGGTGCAGATGCCGAATTGGCTGCTGATCCTCTCTTGGATGTAGTTCACCAGTATCCTGCGACTTGGCCAAACATGTTCCAACCATGACTAGAAGATCCATGACAACTCTTACTTGGGGCGGGCAGGCATAGATTCGACTATGAGATGGTACGATGATTTATGAATCTATGACTAACATTTCATAAGTTGCCTCAAGGTCGCGTAGGAATAGATGGCTGCTCTATTCAAGGCTGCAGGCTTCTGAGCCGACAAGAATCTTGCAGACATCCATAGAGATTTAGTAGTGCATGGTTGCCCTTTGAGAATGGTGTGAGGTGTTTATGTGTGATATGATATCTGTATTTGAACTGTTGCCAGCTTGTAGTTGGGAAAGGAAATTAAACGATTTTGCAGTACCCAGTCCTTTAATGCGAAGGTTGAACGAGTAGGGAGTAGAGGTAGCTGAACCAAGCTGAACCCCTCTGGCTCCATCGCTGGGTGTTTGGTTCCGGTGGGGTTCATCGGCTTCCAACGTTTTCCAGGAGGAGGCAGCCTGGTTCATCAAAGTTGTCATGTTCTTCGGGAGCATCTCTGGTGTGATCATTTCAATTCCCTGCGGAGTTTTCCTTACGATGTACTGGGATCCTTGGATGCCCTTGGGGGATGGCCTTTTGCAACAGACTGGAGATGGTGCGGGAGGCAATTTGACAAAGTTTTTTTTTTTCCAGACAGCATAGAACACATGGTCACTTTAAAGGCAAGGAGCATTTGAGGTGAATATCTGGAAAACTTGTTTGATGCAACCAACGGATTTTTTTTACATCACCAGGAGTCGTGGCAGAATAGAGATGACTAGTTCAAAATGGCTCAAGATGATCAAAGCTTGACGCTGATATTGGATGATTGCCGCCCACATGATGCCGCACCTCAGAATCTCTGGTTAAATACCTCCAAATCCTTTGTAATTAACTAATATTTTCCTTATCAATCCTTGCTGGTTCATATTCTTGAGCCACAGCCATGCTTAGATACGAACTGTTCCGAGTCAGACCCGAGATGTTTTGAGTCATTCCGAGTCATTCTGAGGCGCCCTGCGGGCAGTGTAATCGCCCCTTGCGCTATTGGATCCTTGTACATTGTATCTTGAGCTGTTGAATTGGATCTGGTTGCTCTGATGCCATCGTGAAGCCAAGGGTTGTTATATGTTGTTATCTGGATGTTTCTGGTCTCGTTCTTTGCCTTTTCTGCCTTGATTTCTGACTTTTTGGGCAGGGCGGTGCTATTCTGGGTGCAAATCTGGATGCTTTCAACCTTTCAGACCCTTGAAGCCACAGATGCGCCCGCAACGGGCCCGGAGGTATTTTGCAGTTGCTTCAAGCGCCGGTGCGGCTAGTTTTCTTCCTACGCCTTTGCCATGTCCAAAGCTTGAACAACAACATCCAGGAATGTGTCCGCCAGCTGACCCACAGCATGGCATGGAGAACCAGCAAGGCGCGGCAACGCGGCAACGCGTCTATGACAGGGCCAGTGTCGTATATGAATGGCGGTGATTGCCAGCTCACCATGCATAATTAATATATATATATATAATATATATAATGTATATTAATTATATATAATATATTAAATTATATTATATTATATTACATTACATTATATTATATTATATTACATTATATTATATTATATTACATTACATTATATTATATTATACTATACTATACTATACTATACTATACTATATTATATTATATTATATTATATTATATTATTATATTATATTATATTATATTATATTTATCATATATGTATATATATATATATATATGTGTTTGTTATGCCTTTATATACTATACTGAGTTACTGAGTATATAGTTATCCCAATGAGAAATTGGCTCCTTTCAGTGCCAGCCAGCGATACGCACCAACTTGAACTGAGTGCCATTGCCTCCTGCTCAGGTGGTATCAATTATCACCTACGGATGGTTCATTCTGGGTATCTGCGGCTTCAGATTCATATGCATCTGTTTGGTGGTTTGCTGCTTCTCATTGGGGATGCCGTAAGGAAAAGATCTGTAAACTATAACCGATTTCATGATCAAGGTCCAGTTGTTTTGCAGTAGCAGTGGTTTGAGATGCCTTACATATATTATCATATTTATATATATATATATATTGAACTGTTGATGCATGGGGCAACATCCAACTTGATATACTTCGACCAATATACTCCAACCGCAGCAACACATGCATACAAGAGATCCCTGAAGGGACGAGATCAATGGTGAAGCTGGCAATCTGGAAATGGTTCTGAAATTAAAAATCAAATGGTCTCCATATGTTTTCATATGGATGCACCATATGTCTAAATTCCAACACTTCATTTTTCAAGGTCTCATGCAGAGGCACCTGTGGTGAAATGTCACAAATACATCAGAATCTGAGCATGTAACCGAGCGGCTCTCCACCTGTTTTCCAGATGTTGGGTGGTTGGATTGACATGTTCCATCCACTGCTGGATGTCGGAAATTGATGGAAATTGAAACATCCAAGGTATCGTTTGGCTTTTGAACTCTACATATTGTAAGCCATGTCCAGGACATGGAGCTGCGGTGTTTTCGGGGCAAAGTGGATCCTCAAAGGGTACGCCATGGACACAATTCGGGTTATTTTCCGATATTAAAATATGTTAAACCGTACGAATGATGATATATAGAAAGATAGGGTTCAAAGAATCTCAAGTCAGGTTGATATGACCAGTCATGGAAGCAGTTTCCACGTTTGATGATCAAAGGTGAATCAATATTGTTCTCGTTTATCGTTGTGGAGAAGCAACTCTGACTTTTGATAGAACGGAGTAAAGAACACTGCACTTTCTTGTAGCGACAAGTGCTTGGAACAGAATATAACAGTTGTAAGGCAAGGTTTCACCAAAAGACTTGAACTCTACAAACAACTATAGAGACGTTCCATGAACGCCCTGGGTGACCGGGGCACCAGCAGCAGGATTGTACCGTCTCTCGTTAGCGGTGATTTTCGCTGCAGTGGCCAGACTTTTGATGACCCTCATTGTTTTCTACCACTCCTTTCCACCTCGTTTCCAGGGCCACTTGGATATGGATATGGGAGATTTTTGTGACACGGGGGGCTGTTCTAGACATGGATTTTCAGGATTCCTTCTACATATTACATCGGTATCTATGGACAACCCATTCCACACTGTGTACTAAAAGCGGAGAATCTTGTCAGTTCCTCACATCTAGTTGTCCGTTCCCCAAATCAGCGCACTTCTTCATGTCAGTGAATAGATTCATCTTGTACTTAAGCACATTTTAGGAACGATGACCTTGAAGACAAGATTTGATGCCGACAATGTGATGGTGATTTATGTGATGATCAACATCACAGTTATCACAGTTGTCCATGGAATAGTGAGGGTCCTTCTCTTGATCCACTAAGGCCAAGGATTGCCCCCGAAACCCCGGGGAGCTAATCAAGAGCTCATCGAGCCTTGACCAAATCTTGGTTGGAGTGGGGCGATGTCGGTTTTGCCCATGGCAAGGTGGAAAATCTGGATTTGGGGACCAGGGGTGGCCTGCTGCCAGTGCTTTGGGACTTTCTGACCAGTGATTTTCCACCTCACAAGAGATTCCACATGCCACTGCGTCACAACAAACAGCAAATATATTATGTCGCTCAGTATTCTTCCATGAAGCTATCAATCGAGCATTGCGTCTCTTTGTGTTTGACGTGCAGTATCTCTAATCCCTTTGATGGCAGCTCCACTTGCATAACGGACAGGCTAAAAAACGATCACAGAAAACTAGGAATGATTACCCTGCTAGAATGCTATAGAGATTTGTTTTGGACACGTGGTCTGAAAACCCCAAAAAATGGTCAAACATCTGCATTTCCCATCCATTTCCCATCCATTTCCCATCCATTTCCCATCCATTTCCCACACAATTTGATGGTGAATCCTGCATCGCTGGGCATCTAAGGACTCCATGCCTCTCATCGTCTACTCCCAAGAGATGCGGGGAGAGGCCAGGTGTTTACCAGGTGATTTGGTCTGGCTATGGACTTGTGGAACTTGTGGATGTGATTTCCCAGCACTTTTATGGCTCAAACCATGAGGTTTTGGATCTATGATGGATTCACTATATAGGTTGTGTGGGTATGGGTTTAAAAATCCTTCGGTAGCCCAAAGAGGCATGGGTATAGAAGAAACACGAAAAGTGACTAATTAATTAGTCTAAGGTTCCCAGGGCCCAAAATTTCTTGGCACGTCACACACCCCTTCCTGGTGATTGGCAGTTGCACCTCTTCACATGAGGAACTGACCAGGATGTGTTTTTTCAACGCACTGATAATTCAGGGGATGGCCTGGCCATGCAATTCTGATCCTTCACAGGAAAATCATGGGAAACCATGTGCGTCAGGTGATCTACTGTACCCCCAACAAAGGACAACGTGAGAAGACTTGAACGGACCAAACGGACCCAACACCGAAAGTCTATGTAAAGCAAAACAACCAACTTTGCAGACCAATTCCATACCTATGTACTGCTTGAGCTTCAGGCAGCTTCAGGTGGATTTTAATCCTATCAGGATGGTGGATACTCTTTTTGGAACCTGGGTAAGTGCAGGCAGATTTTCCTTCGTAGCTGCAAAGCCGAATGATCCCATGGTTCTGATATGTCTCCAGCATTCAAAGAATCCTCTCTGGTTTGTTGAAGTTATTGTTGTGGAAGTCATTCCAAGGCTATTCTTTTCAGAGGATATGTCACCCTTGTCGAGCAGTGTATTCCAAGTTCTATGAAATCCAAATTCCAAAACCGACAGAGTTCGGGCTGGGATTGACTTCCTGGAACTTGCTTCCAGCTGCAACTGACACCAAGTCCTTCCATGTTTCAGACTAGTGAGGTCTCCATCTTTTTCAATGGTAAACCCAGTAAACCCGGTAAACTCAATGAGAAACCTCAGTTCTGATCAGATTCACTCAGCCAACAACCCCCAGATGCTGCAATCTTTTTTTGTGACCTTCAAATGGGCCAATGATCCCCATGTGATTGGCCAAAATGATGATCCTCCCGCAGGTTTGCTGGGAGTTCCATCCCCCAGTTTCGGATGTAATCACCCCAAAAACGAATCGGAAAGACATGAAAAGGCTCAGTTTACCGTTATATTATAAGATTTTAGATGATCTTGGATGATCCTAGATCTTAGTTGATTTTATGGATTTCCCAACAGATATACCATGATATACCATGATATACCATGATACACCCATATTTTTGGGTTGCGATAGACCCAAGCATTTCTTGCCCTGAAATTGGTGACGCCGGAGGAGACGAGTTGTGCGGTCTGCCTTAGCGACTTCGACCGGGACGCCGTCCTGCGGCGGCTTCCCTGTGGCCACAGCTGCTTGGAAAGAAGCGGCTGGGATGGGGATCCCAAGTTATGGCCATTTTAGAGGTGGAAGAAAAGGATTATGATTATGGCTTATGTTAGATGATTTTGGATGGATTTTGGATGATTTTGGATGGATTTTTGGGATATTGATGAGAGAATGATGACTGTATCTCATCAATCTCCCTTAAGATTTTAAGACTGGGATGAAGCCAAGGCATTTAACACCAGTCATCAAGCCATTTCATCTCAGTTCTGGGATCTAAATGTTTGGGTGTATTCATGGAGGCACAATTCATGACTCATTTTCAGGATCTGAAGTGGGACCTGCTAGATCTACATAAAGGGGTCAAAGCAGATAAGACCTGGTTGAATTCATATGTGATGTAGAGTGACCTAATCTTCTTGGCCACAAATAGAGGAATGTACGACTACAGTTACTACAGTATCCCACTCAAAGCAACAACGCTATCTCCTGGGGTGCGAAGGGTGGTAAGCTCGGCCCAATGGAGCTCTAGAATCCCAATGAACTGCTTGTCACGGGTTCATTTTCCAGAACCCCATTGAAAAATCTGCGACTAGTGCGACTAGGGCCTGTCGGAGCCAACTTGAGACAAAATCAGAATTCCAGTGATATTTGCTTCATTTGCACCAGATGTGGATCCGAAGTGCCTCCAGGCTTCCAGGTGCCATGGTTTTTTTCATCTTTGGCCAAGACATCATCCCAGGTCCACCAGGTCCACCAGGTCCACCAGGTCCACCAGGTCCACCAGGTCCACCAGGTCCACCAGGTCCACCAGGTCGACAAAGCCGAGGTTTTCACCGTGGCTGCATCGACAAATGGTTGAAGCGGAACAAGGTCTGCCCGTTGTGCCTCCAAGACATCGAGGTCACGGGCTCACCGCTCTCGCGACCGTCCAAGAAGGTGCCGTGAACGGCGATTTTCTGTGGCGATTTAGGTGTGGGATGATGTGAATGAATTCATGGGGAGGGGGATGGAAATCCAATAATATGGTCATACATGGTCTATATTTTTTGAAAAATATCATATAGTTTGTACACACATATATATATATATATATACACATAATCCCATTCGAATATATGGGGAGTGGGATCGACCTAATTTATTGATTGGATATATGTAATATTATGTAATAATGATTCAATAGTGTGGATGGGTTAGAT
>Ga0126342_10011216_pt1 | contig 16012 bp, 13 predicted proteins | sample Cyp1metagenome_FD_92528 | JGI IMG/M metagenome (GOLD analysis project Ga0126342, IMG submission 92528) | Coral microbial communities from Lord Howe Island, Old Settlement Bay, Australia - Cyphastrea 1 metagenome | ecosystem: Host-associated > Invertebrates > Cnidaria > Coral ... | reverse complement strand
TCCCCTCTACAAAAAGGTTTGTGTGAGGAATGTACCTCATAAAAAAATGGGTTTACTACAAAAAGGGGTCTTTTGTAATGGCCTTGAGGCCTCCCATTTAGTAGGGGATATTTTAAGGGGGATCAATGAGGTATAATTTAATAATTGGATTACCCTCGGGGGCCATCGGGCCATCAAAGATGGCTGGCTTCACTCAGGGAATTTCTCACCAAGGATGACAGTCCCGATTTTTTCCGATAGAGCAAGTCCCCACAACAGGCCTTGGAGACGACTCAATTGGTGGTTCTGGTTGGTAGTTGGGGTAACCGAACAATGTTTTTCACCTCTCAGAAGTGGATTCTGGGCTTCCAATCCACACTAAAAATGAAGACACCACGGAAGAAAGGACTGCAAATGACACAACCGATCTGGAAATGTGTGGAACCCCTGCTACTATGGTGAACGTCAAACTCTTTTGCTACGGTTCTTCATCCCAGCACCCATCCCCTCCGTCCCCATCTCCGCAGCAAGTGGCCAAGATGTCTTTCTTTTGGCCATTGTTCTGGGTGACCTGCACAGTCGAGTGTTAACTCTCTGATCCCTTGATTGGAGGAATCGGAGGACTGATTGCACCTGGAAGGCAATGTCTTTGAATGTCAAGATGGTGTCCGAACACCTGGCCGTCAGAATGTGAGGCGGGTAGCATTGAATTGGTCAAGCTTCAACGTCCTTGTCCTTTGTTGTGGAAAAATGTTGCGGGGCCTGTCTGGCCTACTATTTATATTCATTTATCATCATTTACCGATTGATCCTATTGGTTGTGAAGTGGGGGTTAAACCCTCTATTTACGGACCACCGGGAAAAGGACACCCATGATTGACCACTTAGTGATTTTCCAGTGAATTCAGAGAATCTGGGCTACCTTTTCAGTTCCCCGACATTCAGCCAGCCCCCCAGATTATTCCACATGTGCTATGGTCAAGTTACATGGAATGGGATATATAAACCCCAGATGGATCCAAATGGGAGGGATGACTATGCCCTTTGCTGCGAAAATAAGCCAGCTAACTTGACCATGACGCTGAATTTCAAAGGAAGTTATACAAATCATAGCAATTCACCTGTTAAGTTTTGAGTTACGCCATTTTGCGAGACTTTCCTCAATCCTAACCATCATTCACTGGGTTGGATTTGAGGGAAAATCTACATAAAATGATGGCTTCTACCAAACAAATATGAGGCGTTCCTATCAACTTGTTGCCTTCATCCATCTTCATCCAATTCCCATCATTCCAACATATCATATCATATCATATCATATTATATCATATCATATCCCTGGCGGATTTTCATTCACATCACCTTTAGAAATACCCAGTTCCCCCGGGTCACCCTGGCGGTGCCCCAAAAATGCCTGGTGGAGTGACTACTGAAGGTCTCGGAATCGCAGTCCCCGTGCTCCAGGCAATCCAGGGCCTGGTTTTTCGGAGGTTTTTATGACCAGTATCCCAATGTGGTTAATAGTGTTTAATAGTGATTAATAGTGATTAATAGTGTTTAATAGTGATTAATAGTGATGAATAGTGATTAATAGTGATTAATAGTGATTAATAGTGATTACCCTCACTGGATTAGTTTAAGGGAAAAATTTACAGGAATCCCATGGGTTTTGACCATCCTCAGGCCTGGGCCTGGGTCAAAATTGAGTATCCCAATTATTGGATTGTTACCCGGCCTGGTAAACTAACAAAAAACTATGGAAAGATCCACCATTTTCTAGCTGGTAATAATCCACTATAAATGTGGTATTTTCAATAGCTATGTTAAATTACCAGAGGGTATATACTATAACTATGAAGGATATCAATATTGGTTACAATATAACTAAGATATGGATATGCTAACCAACTTAACTATGTCATAGACCCTGACATCATCAAATAGTACCAAGATGTACCAAGATTGTACGTAGTTTTAACCTCGTTTGTTTAAATAGATTGTTATAGTGTAAATTGTCACATCGTTTGTATAATCCCACGTTAATCATCAACACATATCTGGGTAAATTATCATAGTTCACTAACCTGAAATAAGTTGATTTTGGGATATTACGGTGAGGTTACTGTGAGGTCACTATAATTTACCCAGAATACTATACAGTAGGTAAATTGTAGTTGTTGTAACCAAGTTGTTATAACAAGATCGCCAATATTCCCATTTGGACCAATTTGGCCAACATGTTATTTTACTATAACAATTGTTCGCCTACAATCATGTAATGACTACATAATATCACTTCTACTCATTTCTTTATATATATAATATAATATTGTATAATCAATTGATCAAAACAACATATATATATGCATAATGATTATTGTGTATTATGATAATGTGTTTTTAAAAACAATAATCACGAATAGCGAGAAGTAATCGTGATGACAATAATCATAATCATGATGATGGTGATTATGATGATGATAAAAGGCAATTTTACAAAGTGAAAAAAAAACAACAAAGATGAAATTAGGGTCCAAAACTTAGGGCTGCTGGTTTCCCAGTTGATGACACACGGATCGAAACCCTGGTACCTTTCTGAGCCCTTCTGTTCACTCTGTTCACAAAATAACTGTTGTTCATGGATGTTCATTCCGCCAAACTGTCGTATTCCATAGGTTTTGACCACCGTTCAACGGTCTTTGGCGCCAATTGGACAATTTCAAAAACCCGTCTATGTGCAGGTTGAAATCAGCATCACTGGTGTTGCTGATGTTCTCATGCTTCAGGCGCAATTCCTGGTTTATTCCGTATTTATACCTCCTAGATTCCGAAGGAAAATCGCACGTCTGGATGTTCGAATTTATGAGACTTCAGCAATATGGGTATGGGTCAATACCTATATGGGTATGGGTCAATACCTATAGATACCATTTTTAGTGGGATGAACATCCATTTACCAGCTATTTTGATGTGAACTACAGGGGTACTATTGGTTTTGACACACTGCCATATCAACCGATGACCAGGATGGAGCCTCCTGACTCAACCTCATCTTATCGGACCATTTTTCTTGTGCATCGCTCGGGCTCATCTTAGCGCCATTGCCTCTCCCAGTGGCTCCAAAATCCATGGGCGAAGTTTCCTATTCAAAACTACCCAACATGGCCAAACAACTTGGATGATTTGGGGTCCCCATGGGTACCCCAACAGAAACCAGCATTTTATGTACAAATTGTTACTTCAGAGGGATGAACAGTTCAATGAAGCTGGGAACTCGAGGGGCAGAGAAACTTTGGCGCTCTACGCCATGGTAATGTGGGAATTTTGAGAGCAAAAAGTTTACTAAACATGAGTTAAGCAAGCACACGGGATTTCACTAGTGGACCAGCAAAGATATGCAGATTTTAGCAATGGGGATGCAACCAGCCCAAACATGGGCCCATTTCACGAACAAAAATGTTGCCATGGACCCGGCAATGATGGGTATCGAAGATTCCAACAGATCAACTGCGGGGTAATCAAGAGAGAAAGAGTGAAATCACTACTTAAGGGATGGCCAGCAACAGTAATCTCTGGGTGGTCTATTTCAATGCATGGCGGGTGGCACTGAAACACTTTGGGGCCAAGCCTCCCAAGTTTGGGGGTCCTCCAAAATTGGTGCACAGCCAACGCTACCGCGTAAGCCGCGCGCCTGCCCCTGTGCTGTCCACCCGGCTTCCTGCACCAGAGCTTCCTCCCAGGCTACTCTTCCATGAATTGGATTTTCCCTCCTGCTGCGAATGGCTTGGAAACTCCATCTCTCGGGCAATGGTAGTGTTTTAAGAAAGAAAGCACAAGGACAATTGGGACAATTGGCAACTGCTGGGCAAGGAATCTCATCCAGCCATGACGAAACCAGTGGTCGTCCTTTGTCATCTTGGCTCGGCTGCCCATCAGCCAAGCAGGAGTCACTTCAGCATCCTGCAGAACTCTGGTGCCATGGAGGTCAACCCCCTTCCGGTTTGTTCAACCAGGGTTTTGGTCACTGCTCAGATGGAGGTTTCCTAAAATGGGGGGGGTACCCTAAAAACGGATGGTGTATCATGGAAAATCCCATTACAACGGATGATTTGGGGGTACCCCATTTTAGGAAACCCATATATGATGACCCTCCACCTACTTCCCCAAAAGAAGCCGCGCTTGCGCCTGCTTTTCAACGTCCTTGATCTCAGCTGGCCCGCCGGCCCCTGAGCGAAGCTTCAATCCCAACCAGACGCATATGTATATATATATATATGGTTACCCCCCCACGTCGACCCCCCTCATCTATATATAACATGTTACTGCATGTATCCAATACAGCTACAATACTGTAATTTACAGTGTTTTTGTTTGTTAGTGTCAAGATATGTTACAAATTAACCTTTCAACATGTAGGCTGCATGTTTGATCAATTTCCGTTTGATTTTTTTAGCTTAATGGCGTTAGCTCTTTTCCCAACACTTGTCCATCCTCACAGCTTTCTTATTTAAGTGTAGATGAAATTTCAATCAACACGAAATCAGAATCGAAAAAAAAAAAAAAAATCTCAGAGACTCTTGGCTGGATCCTCCATCCACAAGACCTCTGGAAAATTGTTTGTTTGGGATTTTTCAGGGTTTTTTTTTTCGAAGTTTTTCTTCTGGGGTCTTGTCTAGACCCTTCCATCCAATAAAAAGGTTCTTTTTAAGGTACAGTATACGAAAGGTATATTGAATGGCATATTAAAGGTGTATTGGATAGAAAAATGTATATTGTTGGTAGACTAAAGGTATGTTTTTGAAGGTATATCAAAGGTATGTTAAAGATGTATGAGATGGTGTTTCAAAGATATATCAAAAACATATTCATGGACAGTAAAGATCATATATATATATATATTACATGGTTATTTTTGATATATTACTATCAATACTAAAGTATATCCTCTGCATCTGCTTCCATTTTCCACCCATCTCTGTATATTGAATGTTCTTGGCAAGCAACCAGAAAATCAATGTTTATACTGTCGCGATGGGAATTTGCTGACCTGGAGGATGGGTATGTTGTTGTGTTCGGGGGGTCGTAGGGGGCTGGGCTATATGCGAGACACGCTTCTCGGCACTTAAAGAAAAAGTCACTTAATGATGGAGATATGCATTTCATGATTAGGAAAAAGCAATCATTCATGGTAAGGAGATATGCATTTCATGATTAGGAAATACACTCGTACATATATATATATATACATATAATTCATATTATGCAAAAAGAAACGGACAGTGCGGCATAAGCCTGTAGGCTCACAGCCAAACACCTGCGAACTCAACAACAAAATAAACGCTTCGATCAAAACATCAACGGGTTGATTTCAATGGTCTTTACCATTAAAATCCATTAAATACAGGGGGGGTCCTGTAGATTTTCCATGATTTTCCTTTAAACCAAGTCTGGGAAAACCGGCAAATTCCCTGAGGCGCTGGCCCAAGTCTTTTGCCATGGGCTGCTCGGACATGCCACTTGGCCAAAGGCAACTCTAAAGCTGTAAAAGTCTGCGGGTTAAAAAGCAGAAACTGTGATGAAAAATGACAAGCATTGACAAGCCATATATAAGAGAAAGCTGGGCTGAGTTCCAAGATTCTACAAGTTGGCTCAAGAATTGTCAAAACTCTCAAGGATAAGCTTCCCATAAACTTGTGTTTAGTTCGCCCTGCCTAAGGTCTCCTGAACAACAGGTAAACACGGCATCTTCGTGGGGGGGCGGTTGCTGCACCGGGAACTCAGGTGACCATCGAGCAGACCATGGATGGCTTTAGTTGTGATGCTAACTAGAATGTGGCATATTCACATATAATCACCTTGTTATATATATATGCATCACTTTATATCATGTTATATCATGTTATATCTATGTATGTATAATCTCGCAAAAGGCAGGTTCACCTGCCAAAGACAATCACACTATATACGGGGTCTCAAACCTGAAAAGCACGCACCATCACGGAAAGAGGCTCAACGCCAGTATGCTACTACAAGGCATACAGCAAAATCATGGCAAGAATTTCATGGCAACACCGCAGTTTATTCTGCTCACTTTATGTATGAACAGATGATGACCATCATTGAATCATGGAAGACTCAGCTTGGAGCATTCCCCGTAGCTGGCAATTCCACCACCACTGGACAAGATGCCCCGCAGCACACCTCTCCACTCGTCATCGACGTGGCGGTGGCTACGTCACAGCTGAAATTTGTGTCCGTGCTTTAGGAAGTCTGAAGGTGAAAGAAATACTGTGAGATGCTTTGTATATCTTTGTATATACCATTTCTGCCCCCAATGGCCAACGCCAAGATTTGTCAAATACCACCAGATTTCAATGCCTGAGGCCAAAAAGCAGCCAAGATTCAAAGGTGATGCTGTACAAACAAAATTACAGAAACCTTTGAGATGGTTGTGGCAATGCGCTGCAAGTCAGCTTGCATGCCCTTTTTGCAGTGACCAAAATGCCCACCACACTATGCAACAATCCCATAAAGTGTCATGGTTCTTACGCCTTGCAGCTTGATTTGTGCACAGCATGATGTGGAAGCTTGGGAAACCCCCGCAACAGCTGACCATTGAGCCAAAAAGGATCCAACCGGCAGTCCCGGCAGTCGCTCGAAGCAGATCAAACATGGGGAACTCCCTGAAATCCTCCACAAAAACGGAGCTTTCTCCTGGAAAATCATCAGATTTTCAAGCCATGGAGCGGCACCAGAGGTATCCAGTTGGATTTCCAGTGGATGGCCATTTTTGAGGATGTTCACATGGTCTGAGATGGCCATTTCCTCATTTCCCACATTAAAAATTGCCATTTTGGGAGAGTTAAGCCGACACTTTCAGACACCTACAGAACATTTTACCGCTATGGATCTGCGCGATTTAAGCCAAACACCAAGCCGCGCTTCCAGGACCAAAGCTGCATCTTGAGATCATTCACATGGACCAAAAGCCTGGTAAACCTGTCCTGTCCCATCATGAGAATTCGCAGAACAAATGGTGGGTTCCAATCCATGGGGGTACTCCCATAGCTGGATAGTTTATTTCATGGAAAATCGGAAAATAAAATGGATGATTTGAGGGTACACCCATGGATTGGGCACCTCCAAATTAAACTGTTGGGATGCAGCCACCCAATCTTGGAATATGTGGGACCGATGCCCCTTCATGTCAAAAGCATGACAAATAATGACAATAAACTGTCCGCCAAAAATATCCGAAAATCATTGAAGACAATGCTTTCGTCCAGGAAACTGAATAAAACCTGCAGCTGACTTCTGAAAGCACGGCCAGCTGGCCACAGACTACACAAGTCTGACATCCCCATTGAGCATTGCTCTTGACTTCTCATCCTTTGATTCACCTTCAAGGCTTCAAGGTACAGAAGAAGCTCAAAAAAATACGATCCCGGGTCCCTAGCATTTTTGGATCCGAATCTAATAATTAATTTATTAATTAATTAATTAATAGTTAATAGATATTAATAGTCTATATAAACCGACATGATGATATGACACAATGATAATCAGGATCCAAGTCCTCTTGACCAATGCTCACCGAAACGAAGTTTCCATCCACCAGATCAAGTTGGCTCGGCCAATTCACCGGCCCACCAGGAGGGACCTGTCGGCGGGATCACTTCAGCCCATCATCACAGAAGACGAGGAGCACAAATGAACTCATTCTACAAGTGGATTATGATCATCTAGTATGTTGGGTTTTGTATAATCCGTTGTCATCTAGCAACAGTGGTTTAAAAATGTTTAAAATGCTTTAAACACTGCTAATTTGGAATCATGAAGTGTGCGACTGTGGGGTGCAAATAAAATCAAGCAATTAGGTATTTTTCAACATCTTCACCCCAAAATACATCTCAAGTCGTCATTGACGCTTCATGACTGTTCTACGAAACCAAGTTTGGAGTCCCTGGTTTTGGGACATACCCGTCTGACAGCTGAGCGCCGTCATTGGTCATGCAGGAAAGTTTCTTCCCTGCTCAGTCGTGCATAATTGGAAGCAACTGATTTCATCCAGTGGCAAGGGCAATCCTTTGGATGTCTTTAGAAACTGCAACCGTCAATCATCGTCAATTTCCATCTCACATGTTAGATGTTAGCAGTCAAAGCCATTCCAGATTTGAACTCAGACCATCCCTCGGATTTCCAAGCTCTTGCTGATTACCAATTGCCTGTCATTAAGTGACTCAAAATCTCACATGCTCAACTGCTCCACTGCGGGTGAGATTTGGCGCACAGATCTCACCTGCCAAACGAAGCGGCGCGAAGACTTCCCCCCAGCACATCGTGTCGTAGGTACCACGATAGGATCAAGATGCGAAGAACCCTCCTAAAATGGGTTCCCCACGGTTCCCTGCCAAATCAGGTGCCCCCCCTCAGAAGGTTACTACATGTTACTACTACAAAAACTCGCCGAACATCTGCAAATCCTGGTGCCTCAGAACTGCACCCGGTTGTACTTTGGTACCTCTAGAAGCTTTCTCTGCACCAAACCAACTCTGTGACGCAGCCCTGACGTCATGGCGGCGGTTACCTCTTGGGGCTTGGTGGCCTTGTAGGAGATAACGGCAACAAATCCAGCGAGTGGCATGGAAAAAAAAGCGAGTAGCGAGTGAACATCCCACAGAATCACCTGGAAACACTTCAAAACAACCTCAATTCAAAGCACTCGCATATAGAGCAACTGAACTCCCAATTTTCTCAGAAACCCTGGTGCATTCATTAAACCAGCTACGGCTAAAGAAGGTGCATCAATGGATCCAAATTTCTGTGTATTCCATACAGAACCCTCAGCCCCCTGGATGTTTAATCTGGACCCTTGCCAACTTGTGTGGTGTATTGATGTATTTTGGTCAACATCGGTTTCAATGGGGTCCTCTGAGCACAAAGAGGGCTTCCTACTAGCTGTCAGAATCAGAATCATTTGACATCATTTACTATATGTACTTGTTGGATGAGAGAAAGGGGGACTACCCCTCAATTAAACACGGCCCAAGACCTTCTGTCAAACCTACTGGTTGCGTGATATGGATTTCGAATTCGTGGATGAATGTCATTAGACCAGGTAGTAGAACCAGGATATAACTATCGACTATCATTTCTGGGTAAAATCCTCGAATTTGGCGGTCACTCTCGCTCATCAGGGGTTGAAGCTTCAGCACTTGAAGCCACAAGGGTGATTTGACAACCAGACAGCAGCAACTTCAGCACGAGGGTTGAAACGCATTTTTTCATGCTTATAACTTCTAACTCCATAAGTTCCCAAACAAAACAATCAACGGTCCGCGCTGGAAACGGTCCGCGCCTTTCCCGCGTCCAGCAGATCGTCATCCTCGGGCCTTGGAGCTGACGCTTGTTCACCAATGGAAATGATTTCAATGGGGATCTCAACAGTGGGTGTTTAGCCAACATGGAGAACCCACAGAACTTGGATTATTTGGATTATTTCGCCAAAAAGGGCATATGACCTCAAAAAATCAGATGCAACAAGCAACGGCAACAATGATTGGGATATCCTGAATATACAACCAACAAAAAGGAGGATACAACCAGCAAGAATAAGAATACAATAGAATACAACCACCAATCACCGTACATTTACATCCAACCAGTACTCATGTGAGATTTGATGATGGTGGTTATATGATGTTATATGCTTGGTCTGTCCCAAAAATTATAAGCACCAACATCTATGTACCTCTCGATGGCCCAGACTTGCTGCTCGAAGTCTGGCTGCTTACGACATCCAGCTGTTGATGATTCCCAACTGCTACACGTTTGGGGAAAAAAGCTTGGATACTATAGATCGCCTTGGATGCCATTGGATGCTGGACAACCGCTAGATTGGTAATGCCTATGTTGGTAAACCATGGTAAACCTGTATAAACAGCCTGCCCCAAAGTTGCGATGCCGCTGGGTGCAGCAACTCCGAGCACGAGGACCATGGATCATCTTCGTCCTGGGGCGCCTGACAGCCGAGCCACAGATTTGATGATGACTCATTCAACATATATGACATATACATGGTGTCAAAATGTTTCAAATGGGCTTACCTGGCTTACCTGACTGGCTCTATCACGCACTTGAGCAGTGGCCAAGAATGGCCAAGAGCTATTCACTAAGTAATCATGCGGAAAATGTCGAGTATCTACTAGTATCTACCACCAGAACTCCAAAGACTCAGCATGTTTCATCATGTTTCATCATGTTTCCATATCTTTCCCTTCAAAGCCGACCCACCTGGCCCATGGGATAGATACGGATCGGGAACTTGGCACTTTCCAAGGGATACGAAAGCTGCTCAGACCTGGCAAATGTAGTGAACAGTCCCGACTTTTCAATGGAGGTGTTGATGCAAAAATCATAATCATCGAACTACCCTCTGGTAATTTAACATAGCTATTGAAAATGGCTATTAATAGTGGATTTTCCCATTGAAAATGGTGATTTTCCATAGTTATGTTAGTTTACCAGAGGGTAAATGGTTTTTTCCATTATTCTGGCTGATTACCAGATGATTACCATGGGGAATTTTCCATTGTTGCGTTTTTATACAGAGTCTACACATCACTGGCTCCTGCACTCAATTGTTCAGGTCAGATCCTCTCAGCCAACAAACCACAACGAAGTTTCCATTTACGGGTGCTTTACAAACCTTTGAAAACATTGGGATTTCTTGGTGGGTGGTTTTTTAATCGCACAACTATCACCGTCTCCCGCCCGGCAATATGCCAGCAACACCACGAAGTGGGAGCAGGCCTAGGCTTGGAAAATCTGATAAATCCTCAAAACAGTGGATTTGCAAACCTTCAAAGCGGCTGAACATCCGTCCTTATAAATTTATTAATGTATAAAATATCATGCAAAACATGTATGTATACAAAAATATAAGAGCATTCACCATTAACCTCCTTACCAATCTTATTATAATATATTATAATATATATTATACATTGAATTTAACCTCTACAGCCACATCTCTTCCTCCCACGTGCGGTTTCTCCCTCTCAGGATCCAGCACTTTTGATACCGGTGCCTTTTGCTCAATGAGGCGGCTCAGGGGCAGTTCATCCTCGCTTTCTTTGCCTTGCGTGGTGGATCGGTGCACTGTACACAAATGACCACAAAAGATTGGGCTAAATGGAGGGAAATCATAGGGGATGCAACTAGCCAAATTTGGGATATTGCATCATATTGCCATGTGCGAACACAATAATACTATCCCAATATATCCCAATCGTCACATGGTTGCATAGTAAGCAATGATCATGGGGCCATGGGGATATTGGACACAAGGGTGGAACCAACAAGCTGGGCCGCTAGCGATGTTTTGGTGAGGAGTTGCACCTACCTACCAGTTGTAAATAGCAGCCGTGGCAAATCGTCATTTTCGGTCTGGCAAAATTCCAATGTTTGGGTTCCTTAGACGCCACTTTATTGGTTGGTTAAAGTTCCAGTTTGGGGTTGCCCTCTGGTAGTCAAACATGGCTAGCTGGAAAATCTTCCATTGAATTACTTCGATGATGTTGCCATTTCAATGCCCATTTAGCTGAAAAATCCCCTATTTAGTTCTATAATGTTCCAAACCTCCAGTTTAGTTCAGGCACTTCCCAGCCAGCCATGTTTGACGTTCCACGGAGGCAGCACCCACCATCCGCTACCTTCATCTGCTGCTGCTGCTGCCTGAAAATTGCAAGCCCAAAGATGTAAAGTTACCAGTCGTGAATCACATGTATGGAATGAAACCTATAGAAAACCCGAGCAAAATAGTCATAGATCACATGTTTCTGTCCTTTTGAATTGTTTTGGGGGGCTACTGTAGGTATATTTCTTTTGTCGGGAGTAAACCCTTGTATGTCGGGCGGGGGGTCGGGCCTGTTGCTGTCACACTTTCCTATCACTCGTGCTGCTGGGGATAACACCTGGGTTTATTTTGCATGTAAGGATTATTCTGAATGCACAATCCACACATGGGATTTTCTCCCGCTTTCAATTTTGACTGAAAGATTGGCCAACATATCTTTGATCTTGAAAGTTGGAACTTTCGTTATCAAAATGTGGATGAGCTACGTGTCCAAACAATTCAATCATTGCACCTTCAAACCCAGCCCGTGTGAATAGTCACTTCTCATATCATAAGGTTTTGATGAAGGTATTGGGCTTCAGTTTTTCATGCCCACGGTCCCCTATCCCAAAAGAATGGGGATTGGTATCCCAATAAGGTGGGTATGGGGACCCACCTTAGTGCCGGATGAGTATCTCCAAATCACCCATGCATTTAAAAAAATGACCATAATTGTTCCGTTCATATCATATCCCATACTCAAAATGGAAATATCAAATCCGAAATCCAGAATCCGGTCAACTTTGCAGCTGATTGCAAATCCTCTGGATTCAAGATTCTAGATTCACAAAACTGAGAGAAAGTCTCCGAATCTAATCATATCCAGGCATGGATTCAAGATTCCAGATTCTGAGACTTTTTCAGAATCTTGAATCAGGTCATGTTTGCAACCGATTGCGTTGAATGGCCATGAAATTGCAATGTGTTGAGCTTCTAGATCCAATATCATCTTCAAGGACCGAGAGAGGACTAAAAAAATAACATGCAAAAAAGGACAAAACATCTTACTATGTAAATATCAGCAAAATATGGAAAAAGGTTGGGCTTGGGGTACCATTACATATCATATAGAGAATATATAGAGAGATATCCGTATAGTTGACGCAAGTCAGCCCTTGTACATACTCCCAGTAGTTTACCCCTCCAGTCCGAAGTTTGATTGATTATCATCAATGTCCCCACTACAATGGCCATTTGATGGTTGAACTCATTGTTTTTCAAACAACAGTCCTTTTTTAGATGTGTTCAGCATATCAACATAACATAGTCTGTTAGATCAAACAACCTCTATCTTGTAGATGACTTACCTACTTGAGGTTGCATGTCCAGTATTAATTATAAGTTTGTTTTGAAGTAGCCCATATTTCTACGGGCCCCATATCCCAACTTCATCAACATATGAAGCTTAAAATTCCATACTAGTTACCCTCGGTAAACTAACATAGCTATGGAAAATCGCCATTTTCAATGGGAAAATCCACTATAAATCACCATTTTCAATAGCTACGTTAAATTACCAGAGGGTATACCATGTTATATCCATTAATAGCCCAAACTGCACCCCTTTGCCGAGTGAAACTTCTGATCTCCACCGGAACTTCGGCCGAGGCTGGGACGCTGCGAATCCTCGGCGGCGGAATCCTCGGCTGCGTGGGATGGCATGGCAGGGTACAACGGATCGAATGGGTATATTTAATGGAAATATTTAATGGGGATATTTTTTCGGATTTGACCGACAAAAATTGGAATTCAAAAAAAAAACAACTATCATGGGGATATTTGATGTGAGATAATGGGATATTCTATAACTAAGGATATGAGATATGTCGTAGGGATGTGACTTTAGGTATTGTAGATTTGGGGTAAGATAAGCGTAATTTATATATATATATATATATTATATCAAGAGTATGATACGATCTGTGAAACGACTGGAATAGGATACAGGTTTGTCATGGTTTCCGCATTTTCTCAACCATTAATAATGGGGAAAATTGGAATATGTAATGTGAGAGATGGGATACAACTAACGATATGATATGTGTCATAGGGATACGGTTTAGAGTAATGTAGTTTTTGGATACAGTATATACAATTGGAATGTATACCGGGCATCATGGGTATATGATGGGATATACAACCAACAATATGGCAAACTCAGAAATGGAGTCCCCAAGATTTGCATTTGTGATTGGAATGATGAGAATCCACAGGATTTGGAACAGCAGTACAGCGAAGCCCCCAAGGGAAAACTCAGCGTTTGGAGAAGCATGGATTTCCATATCAACATGAATTTACCGGATGGTAATGATGGGAATAACTGGCAGTTTAATGGTGGAACAATACTTGGAATTCACGATGGGGTATACCACCACCAGGGGGTATAGAATGATCTACTGTCAAGATACCAGTGGTAAGTTTCAACTCACCTGGAAAAAAAAAAACGTCAACTCCCTACCATCACCACATCCTTGGAGACCGGACATGAAATTTTGAGACCACCAACCAATATGTGTTTAGGAACGAACAGAACTGGGGATTCAACAAAACATAACAAAACCACATGGGGAATGGGGGCATCACGATGGCAGTTCAACCTGAAGAACTAACCCGCAAAGATGGCGATCGCAATCCCCAACAGGAACTATTGAGCCACTCGCGTTGGTTCGACCTACAAGAATCAGACAATCCTTGGCACCAGATGTAACATGTTATAACTACCCCTTCCTTGGGGGTAGATGCATTGGAGATTGATTCTAATCCCATAATATCTCATTATAACTCCCGGCATCTGATCATAACCCCAGTGACACCCCGTTGATCCACAACGAGCTCCCATCATCCCTATCTGCCCCCCCGTTGGCGTCCCCGCTCTGGTGCTTTGCGACTGGCAGTCTTCAAGGCATCCTTTCCAGCCAGTATCATTCGCATCGGCCGACCTCCAGCCTGAATGGATGGCTGCAAGGGACCAGCTTTGACACCTCAGAACTGTCATCCTAAGAATTCCGTTCTTGGGGCTAAAAGAGGGCCGGATGGGATGGAACATGGAAACCTTGATGGAATTTTATCAACCTTGCCAGGAGGATCAGGAGGTTTGTTGGAGAAGCCATAATGATGGTCATCGCAAGGTGTTGTTGGTTTCAGCATGATTTCCATAAAGAGCCGGCCTGGTCCGCCGGGTCCGCCAGGTCCGCCGGGTCCGCCTGGTCCTTCACAACTTCCATTGGATCTTCACGAGATACCTGGTGTCAGACTAGATCATCTGCCCATCAGGATGATCAAAGCATGTCAAAGCTACAAAAGCACAGAAACTATACAATTATAGTACTTCCCACACCTTTTAAAATGGATGATTCCGCTGTCAAATTTTGGGTTTGTCGGAAAATACCCCAAACTCGTAGGGTTTATCACCATGTTCCGCAGTAAAACTGCTAGGTACACCGCATTTTCGGACAGCCCAAATTGGTGTCCCAGCCTCTGGGACAGGTCTTGCTCGTCTTCGCCTAGCTGAAACCGCCTGAGCTGGGAGCCATTGGTGATCTGCAGCACATGGTCATCCAAGTGTTTCTTGTGGTAAACCCGATCGATCATACACAAACCTTTTGGGATAATGTGTTGCAACACATCTTTGGTAGTGGTGAACTGGGTTATTATTGGGTTTACTACAGTCAAGGTGTATGTGTATATATAGATATATATTTATGTGTGTGTGTGGTAAAAACAACAATAACAAAAATAATGATAACAATAATAAAGAAAGAAAATAAGGATAACAATGATGATGATAACAATAATAAGAATCTGGGATGAGAACTCTGATAATAGCGATAATATTAGCATTCACTATGATTATCAATGTTATAATTATATATCACTGTCACCATGATTGGTAATATCATCCTGAAAATATCTATATATACATCTGTACATTTATATATGTGTGTGTGTGAATTGCTATCATTGGCACTCTCTTCTCTGTGCTGGCTATAACCATCACTATCAATATCATCATCACCACCATCATCATCAATACCATCATCATCAATACCATCATCATCAATACCATCATCATCATCATCCTCGTCGTCGCCATGGTCATGATCGTTATCGTCATTGTCATTATCATCGTCATCGTTGCTACTGTCAGTACTGTTGTTGTTGTTGTCGTTGTCGTTGTCGTTGTCGTCGTTGTCGTTGTCGTTGTCGTTGTCGTTGTCGTTGTCGTTGTCGGTCTTGTTGTTGCTGTTGTTGTTGTTGTTGTTGTTGTTGTTGTTGTTGTTGTTGTTGTTGTTGTTGTTGTTGTTGTTGTTGTTGTTGTTGTTGTTGTTGTTGTTGTTGTTGTTGTTGTTGTTGTTG
>Ga0126342_10011215_pt1 | contig 16013 bp, 13 predicted proteins | sample Cyp1metagenome_FD_92528 | JGI IMG/M metagenome (GOLD analysis project Ga0126342, IMG submission 92528) | Coral microbial communities from Lord Howe Island, Old Settlement Bay, Australia - Cyphastrea 1 metagenome | ecosystem: Host-associated > Invertebrates > Cnidaria > Coral ... | reverse complement strand
TGATACCTGCATTTTGCCATAGTTTTTTACATTGTTTTCTAATGGAACCACAGGCCCAAAGCAAATAATAAAATCAACCAAAAGCAAGTTTGCAACCCCTAAAGTGGGAGAACTGGCAAAGAGGTCTAGGTCCTGAGCCCTTCAAAAAACCAACAACGAACCAGAACACAAAAAACAAAAAAAACAAGAAACCCAAAAAACAAAAAAACACAAAAACACAAGATTGCACACCCGAAGGGGGGAGTAGTGGCAGAGAGTTGGGTCTGGTCATTGTGTTTTTTTTGTGTTTTTTTCGTTTTTTGGATTTTGGTTTTGTTTAGCCATTGCAGAAAAACCAACAACGAACCAGAAAACAAGAAACCACAAAACCAAGAAACCAAAAAAACAAAAAAAAACACAAAAAAAAACAAGATTGCACACCCCAAGGGGGGGAGTAGTGGCAGAGAGTTAGGTCTTGTCATTTTTTTGTTTCTTTTTTTGGTTTCTTGTTTTTTTTGATTTTGGTTTTGTTTAGCCATTGCAGAAAAACCAAGCAGAAATTGTCAATGGTTGCAGAATGCAGTGAAAAACCGCACTCCCAGGGTGTCCCCTTCTGGTTTTTTCCCCCCCACTGAGGATGGTCTTGCAGATTCAAGCACAACTCCAGGTGCGGCCGAACTTTCGATGGATTTTGAGCCAGTGCCAATGTGCCATCCGCTGGGACGACCTTCAGGAGCCAGTGCAAACCATGATTCCGACTGGAACTGACTTCTTGTGCCGCTGGAGTTGGGGAATCGTCAACGTTGGGGAGTTTATAAGGAGGGGTTCGATTGAATGCTGAAAGGTACCCTAAAATCTGTTGAGCACTTGCTTAATCACCATGTTGATTCATTTTCCTCATTAAAGCCAAAATTTTTGTTGTACACCACAGTGTACCCCAATTTTCAGACCCAGTTGGACATGTGAAAGGTTAAGGAGCCGCAGCCAGGTACCCAAAGCCCAACGCACAAGCGCCAGTGTTCAAGGGCAAGCAGTTAGATGTCTTTTGGAGTCATCTAACGGGTTGGCTTGTGGTGCTGGGGGCTATGGAGTGAACCCTGATTATAAATGGAGCTTTGCGGCACTCCAATTTTGGGAAAGCCCATTGAATGGCGCTCCATTGCAGGTCATTTAAGTAGATTTTATTAGAACGTGTACACTGTATTGGGCTTACTGCAATTTTGCGATCGTAAGAAGTATCTGAATTCCTTGAGGTCAGTCCGTGGTGGTGTTTCTGACTTTCAATATATTTGACTTGTCGTCACAAGCCATGATGATTGTTGAGCCGGGATCATATTCCAGATATTGCCCCTGAACGTTGTCATGCTTACAGCCTTTTCTCTATATATATACACTCACAAGTGTTCTTTGCTTATTGCCACTGTGCAGAGATTTCAGCTTGAAACATGATGATACGGGTGATGCCAGCACACAATGTTCAATCGCAGATTCGTATCTCCACTTGGATTTCCACAGAATCTGATTCCCGGAGAATCCATACGATAATCTCAGGCAAGTGGAGGAATAACATGTTTTGGATGCGGGGCCATGATCAAAACTCAGTTAAACCGGAGACACCCCGCAAAATACCTGGTGACACCGCCGGAACATCGTGGGATGAGCTCCAGATTTCTGGCCTCTTTGAGTTGAGCACTGAGGTGTTTTAGGCTGTGTTTTGAGCATCACTGGCTGAAATTCAACTTCTCTTTGCCTCTGGGAGACTTAAAGAGTCAGTTGCGACATGTTGCGACCACGCCGCTTCTGCTGGTGGATCAGGAATTTCACATCTCTCGAAAAGTGGCTGGTGTCAGATTCAGATATATAATTATTCTATTCTATTTTCAACCAGATTTATCCATAGAAATTGGGTGATGGTCCCCAGTAGCATATTTTTCTGGCTCAACCACCAACCAGAAAAGCGAAGCAGGGCTGCGATAGGACGTTTTTTTTTAAAAGAATCCGCCAGCGGATGCCAGGACCGAGCCATAATTACGCTTTCAAGTGTTGCCCGGGGAGCAGCTCGATGGTATATATCTTCATTTGCAGAGCTGGATCGTATATCCCTTGATTGCTTGTCTTGAAAACTGCACGAGCGATGTGGTCGTGTAATGCCATGGATATCTTGATAAATCAAGTGCCCCCCGGACCTTCCAAAAGTATCCAAAAGTGGGGCAGAGGTGGGAGAGCAGCACTCGAGATTAAACAGGAGTACTCTGTCCACGTTTAGGTCTGTTCTCACCATCCCGTTTCAGCTGCGCTTGCCGTAGTTGGAACGCCGTGTGCGTCCATTTGAGGATTGCTTCCAACCTGCCTGTATCCGATCAGTTTGCGAAACTGAAGCTTCATACTTGAGTGTTAGTAGCGAAATTGACACGATACACATGACCCACAAATAGTTTGATAAACTGCTGCAGAACCATGATTTTTTAGTATTTTTGTTGTTTCAGAATGGCCTGGAGACAGGCGCCCAGTGCAGTCCTAGCAGACTCAGTGGCACCCGAAGAAGGGACTGAGGCTGCACGAAGTTCTGAGATGCAATTCCACTGGAATCAGAGGAGTTGGATTGCAACTATTCTATCCCGAAGTGGCCTCGCATTTCTTGAACAATTATGAGTTACAATTTGTCCATACTAGTATATACACACAATATTATATTATATTATATTATATGATATTATATGATATTATATGATATTATATGATATTATATGATATTATATGATATTATATATATATGTATGTGTAACACCATATATATATATATATAATGCCTATCTAACGAATAATATATAGCAATACATAAATATACAATATATACATAAATATATAATATATACATAAAAATATAATATATACATAATGTATTTTAATATATACATAACATATTAAAATAATATTATACATGACATATTATAATATATAGTTACACTTAAGTATATGAAAGCATATCTGTATATATATATATATAACACACGCACACACACACATATTTATACTTAAGTATATGAAAGTATATGTATATATATATATATATATACATAACACACACATACATATATATATATATACACATACATATCACTAACAGTGGGATATATTCAAGATATCCTTATCATCATTATTCAATGTTCCAGAGTTCAAGATCTACAACTAACAATCTGCTTGATTCAATGTTTGATTAGCATTGAGAAATGCATCTCATGAAAGCTCCTGCCTGGGGCTTTTTTCAGGGAGGAGCACGTCTCTCAGGTCTCGTCGTGGTTCAGAAAAATCTCTCTGCTGCGATGTCGAGTCCAAGTTCAATAGGTAAAACAACATCTACAAAGGGCGCATTTTTCGGAGCTATCTTAGATTACCAAAGGGTATCCAGATGTTTTTGAAATGATTTAGTGGCACTGCTATGGACTCTGCAGCCCAAATGCCAAAAATGCTGCAGTAGTACCAACCTGGGATGATAACCAATGCAATGAACCTAAAATTCACATGGGTATTTCTGTTCTTAACCAACTTTCATAGCTTAAAGCTACCCTCCAGTAAACTAACATAGCTATGGAAAATGCAATGTGTGTAGATGATTTACCCATTTTAACTTGTGATTTTCCATAGCTATGTCAGTTTACCAGAGGCTACCTTTTTCAATTAATCACCATTAATCACTATAATTGTTGGCTATTGTGTTTATTTTCATCACTATCAGTCACTATTTTCATCACTATTCATCACTCTTTTTCGTGACTATCTCTATATTTTTATGATCATTTCCAATATTTTGCAGATGGTTTCCTATGACTAATGGTTTCCTATCATTTCCTACTAATCATTTCCTATGATCATCATCCGGCATGGTTTCCTCTCCAAGAAATCATCCTATGACTCCCTGCGTCCAAAAAAAACCGCTTCCGAGGCGAGTGAGCCCTCCGAGGACGCGCATACTGAGGCGAGGGCCGATGACGCGAAGTATTTTTTGGCCGCAAATTTCAGGTGGGCGAAATACTATAATTTACCCATATACAATATACAAACTATATATATAATATACAAGCTATATATATATACAAACTATGTGTATATATATATACACAAGCTATATATATATACAAGCTTATATATATATACATACAGCCTCCAAAACAGCCAGATGATAAGCGATGGGATTCGGGGGTACCGCATGCTTGTTTGCATACCGCTTTGACCCTGGACACCCAGTGTTCCGACCAGGAAAAAGTTGAACCCCCTGAGCCGGATTCCTGCGATGAAGAAGCAGAGGTCACAACTTGGGACTGAATTGGCTATTGATCCAGTTCGAAATCCCAATCTCTATTGGCTTTCGGCGCTTCTCATTTTTGCTTGGAATATCCGTGAATTTTCCTATCCTTGTGAGTGGAATATCAGGAGGATTTGGGTCCAGAATCCACCGATAAAACACGACGCCTATCTGGCACCGGGACGATCCCCTTCCCCACTGGAACGCCGTTTCGGGCTTGGAAGACAATTCAATCAATGATGTATGATATATATATGATATATATATATGATATATATATATGATATATATATATGATATATATATGATATATATATATATATATATGATATATATATATATATGATATATATATATATATATATGATATAGGTGTGTCGGAAAATGGGGTACACTCCCAGCCATTTTTTTCTGAAAAGGATTCGCTAAACCGCTGAAAAGGGGTACCTGATTTTCAGACAAAGCCATATTCTTCAGAAATGGTTTCATCTGAGCCATTAAGAATACCACAGTTGATGGATTTCTATAGGGGGCCTAACTGGTTTATGGGGGATGATTCTGGGTAAATTACAACGACCTCACTGTTCTCCCTCACTGGAATCATGGTTAGTAAGGGGAATCATCCCCAAATGGCCTTAATTCAGGTTAGTGAAATATTATAATTTACCCAGATTGTAACCCATGGGGGTCCCCGTTTTACCAGCATTTCCACCACCCCCTTGGGCCCTGCAACACGAGACTCTGCTACGAGGTGAACATAGCCCGTTCGGAAGCCGACGCCAAGGCAGGTGACTTGGGACCCTCCGGTAGTCCAGCGTGGCCATGGAGCATCAGCCATACCCTCTGGTAATTTGTTACATAGCTATTGAACATGGCCATTTATAGTGAGTTTTCCCATAAAAAATGCTGATTTTCCATAGTTATGTTAGTTTGCCAGAGGGTATATCGTTGATTTTTCCAGCTAGAAACCTCCATTCAGTGAGTTCCGAGCTTGCCACGTTTGATTTTCGGGAGGTGTTCTCAATTTCAGAGGCTATGAGTATGGTTGGCCTTTGGTTGGCCTATGGTTGAAAAGCTAGACGTTGAAGCTGGTGTTACCGTCAACCCCGGATGAAGAAACCTCTCATGTATTAAGAGGAGTGGTACGCATTTTTATAGTGATTTATTTTCAATTTCGCTAGTATTATGATAATGTGATAACATTATTAAGTGATCATTCAATACAACTTATCACCATTCTTGGGGACCCCTCTTCACAATCACGCGGCGTTCAGGAAGGGCGAGTACGTTGCTCTTTGAAGTTTGAGGCGCGGCTAGCTGATCCTAGCAGTCCGATCCAAGAGTCAGCTAGCCTCTGGGAATCTTGCAGTTTGCTATGAAGAATGGCCGTTTGTAGATGATTTGCTGAAGTTCCCTATTTAGAATGGTGGTTTTCCAGAACAAAGTCTTAGATTCCCAGAGGGTCAGAGGGTATCCCATTGAAGCGTTTTTGTATGCGGATGTAACCATCATTTTTTTTAGGGTCGTAACCATCAAACAGAAGGATGCGATCGATAAATGATGGTTAGTTGATGATTATATTAGGGGGAGAGTGTTTATAATCATCAACTAGTGTTTATAATAATCATCAACTAGTTATAAATCAGTTCATAATAGTTTATATATGGTTAGTTGATGATTATAATGGTTTACAGGGAATCATGAACTGATCCACCGGCTGGGAATCTTATCAAGCAACCTCCATTGTGGCGATTGTCCAATAATCTGTTTTTGACATTGTTCAATCATTGGCTGACTCGGGAGGGGAACGCCTTGTCCGTTTTCAACATGTTTTGTCCATCTTTATCACCTTGGCCCATGGTTAGCTGGTACTGGTAGCAGGCAGGTGGTGATTGTCCGTAGAAATGTGCCGATCTCTGGGCCAATTCTCACTACTCGTATGACATGCAGTAGAGCAGCTGCATCACCCAGATTTTCGAGAACCCTGGATCCTCCAGATGGGTTTCTCTGAAAGTAGGCTATTCCCAAATCCCATGATGATAATCGCCATGGCAAATATTGAGATATCCTTATGTTTGTTGCTTCTGAAACTCAGTATGAGTTGTACAACTCAGTAGCGCAGGGGTCCAATTGACAGTCTTGAGACAAACCAAGTTCTGACATTTTTTGACGAACCTTGTTTCAGTTCTTGCTAAGGCAGCACTGCACCATTCACCACTTGTTGAATCCATCGACTACAATATACGGCATGTATTCTGCGAACGCAACAGCCCCGTGACATAAAGTGGCAATGATTTGAAGCCCAAAGGCTCAAAGGCTTAAGACGCATGCCAAAGGCATCCTTTTTTGACTCACACGACATGGAACAATTACCAGCTACCAGTGGTTTTGTGCTGTAGGACGACCTGAGGTACATGATGTAGCCCCAATTTCTAGCCCCATCTTCATTGCTTGTAGCCCATTTCGTTCTTTATTTGTCGGGGGGTTCCAGGCCAAACAACCTCCCCTTCTTCGGGTTGTGGAGTTTGGGAGCTCAGAAAAAAACAGAGCTACGTCAGCCAGATCATCCATATGGCACTTAGCGATTCAAGTCCTGACATATCCTGGCATATATAAATATATGTAATATATATGTAATATTTATATATACCCTCTGGTTATTTAACATAGCCATGGTATAGATGGCCCATGGAAATAGATGGTTTACCTATTGAAGATGGTGATTTTCCATGGCTATGTTAAATAACCAAATGGTATATATATATATATATGCAACTGTATATATATATATATATATATATCAGTGCAGCCTATGGAGAAGCAGCAGACATTTGTAGTCATTGGATTGGCTGGCACGAGATGATCGCTATGAACTGACCCTGATTTTCTCCAGCCGCACTGATTGAACAGGCGTGGCTTGAAGGACCTTGAGCTTGAAGCAACTGGCCTCACCCCTGGATGTCACGTGCAGGTGCGCTACAGTTTTTTTTTGTTGCCGCAGGTACTCGTATGCATTGGGGTTGTCAGTTATGGCTTTGTCGAATCCCAGATAGGTGTCACGGGCCAGGTGGGCCAGGTGGCCGCTGGCCCCATAACTGGACGCCAGGTGATGAGGGGTGAAGACGATGATCTGTGGACTGTGGGTGGACCCAGTCAGCTAGTACTGGTGGGGGTAGGCCTCGGAAATGGGGGTCGGCCTACTGGATATGAAATAAATTTGGGGCCTCTATATTTCAATGGATTGGTTTAAGGGAAAATCTACAGGAAACCATAGATTTTCCCATTCAATATGGGGGATTCCTGTAAATTTTCCCTTAAACCAATCCATTGAATATTTCCAGCTTCAGGGAGATTGGTTGGCCTGTTTGACCCCAGTGTGACCATTTCGGCATCGCTGGGATCAATCTTTTTGGATCGTCGATCGAATCACTTGGGAATGGCCACGCCGACAAGAGGTGGACAGCATCAAAAAGGATGGTAAGGAAAGAAGAACCCACGCACTCGCAGATCGGTTGATCATTCTTGAACTATCCATGATCTGGTTGGTGATTGGTGATTCCATGACTTATGTATTTTCCATTCCATGAGATGAGAATCATTCAACTCCAATCTCTGGGCTTCAAAGCACTAAGCAATGATGTTTTCTTGTTTCACACCACCCAGTTTTTTTAAAAAGTATCTCCATGTATCTCCTTTATCACTCCCTCATTCCTCATTATTTTCTAAGCTTGAAACCTCTCACACCACCAAGGTTTGATTGCCAGCCAAAATGCTTTGCTGTTATCCATTCTATCCAATTTTCTGGTAAAATCACACATATCGAAAGATGTTTTGTTCATTGTCTTTCATTTCTCTTCGATTCCTCTTGCATTTCCTTCCATTTTTCTCCATCGGTTTCCTCTTTTTCTCCATTTTTCCGACATTTCTCCATGGATCTGGCAAACTTCACAGCTTCCTGGGGAATGACATTGGATTTATATGGGATTTATATAGGATTTATATAGGATTTATATGGGATTTATATGGGATTTAGATGGGAATTATGACTTCAAGCGTTCACCCAGCCTTTGTTTTTCTAGGCCGTCACCGAGTCCTTGGTCGCGACGAGCTCCATGCTCCGCTTCAACGTGTCCAGCCTGGAGGATGCGCAAAAAACGGAAGGATTTTCCATTATAAACAAAGCATTTTAAGGGGTACCCCCAGAAATCATGGAAACCTCCATATATATATAATTACTATATATAGATATATTGATTGACATGATTGACAATGATATATGTATATATATATTTATATGGATAACATTATGATATAAAATATGTATATATATATATATTGTAATGATTGACACTATGCCCCAATGTTGACATGACGATTGAGCGGCCTCCTCTGCGCTGGGAGGAAAACACTTCCTATCGCTTTCGGCTGCGTGCTGAATTTCCAGTGGAGCCATTGAGGCCAGCCGCGATGGTGTTTTTTTTAGAAAAAGATGGGACTTTTCATCGAACTTTCAATGGAGAATTTTCCAGCACGCCATGGTGATGACCAGATGGCATGTTAAAAAAAAACTTGTTGCAGGGCAAATTCTCCATGCGGTAGATGTGAGTGAGCTGATGTAGAGAGTGGCTATTCGTTGGATATGGCCCAGACCTAAATGGTTGATTTGAAAAGAAGAAATGCAATGTTTGGGAGGCTTAGATTGGATCTATACACCCCTGGGCGCTGCACTTTTGGGGCAGAAACTGCATCCTGAGTGGGGATTCCTTCCATACATTTGTAAGCAGCTGGACACCATTATCCGACCTGTGCATACAGAGTTGACGGTATCACCATGTACCTTGGCTGTGCGCATAGGATGCAATATCTTCGATTTGCAGATGTGGAGGAGGGCAGTGGGGCTGCAGACATGGCTTTGGGAAGATGGGGTATATACCCCAAAATCCCATAGTTTGTCATCATGTTACCTCTCAGATAGCCATTTTTGGGGTATACCAGTAGGCCACATTTCCGGACACGCCCACAGGAATTTGCCGGGGCTGAGTGTCAATGAAGGTGTTGATAAGTACCCTGTCAGCATGCTGGAGATTAACTTTGTGACCTGGCAATGTTTTGCTTCCCCTTCTATGCTCAACGTGCAAGAGCTTTCTCATGCTCTGTAGGAACCCCAAAGAATGGGTGCTTGCGAGTATTTTCCAATACACACATATATCATATATCTATATTTATCTATCTATCTATATACATATATATATATGATATATCTATCTATTAATATTTCATATTTGTATTATATATATATATTATATTATATATATTATATATATTATATATATATATTATATATATATATATTATATATATATATATATTATATTATATATATTATATATATTATATATATTATATAATATATATATATATACATATGGATGTGGGGTATCGCGCCAAAATGGCAGAATCCGTTTCGTAGTGAACATTTCCCCAGGAGGACAAGGGGAAAACCAACCCATTTCTGGGGATCCAGGATGAAGAGGCCGAGGATGAGGAAGGCCGCGGTTTCCCACTATTTGTGGGTTGGGAAAGTGGCTGGTGGTGCAAGTTGTCGTTGTGAATATTGGATTTGTAGTAGATGTCCATTATGGTCCATTGATACAGCAGTCACTAGATGTTGTGAGAGACGTCATTTCAAGGGGGTGGTTGAAGATCAAGCGTGTGTTTGGTGTTTTCAAATCTATTTGGGATGATGATTCCCAAGTCACATAGCTCCCAAGAAGATGCTTTACAACTGCAGCCGCGGCTCGAGCGCGGCGAAATGGTGCAAGACAAGCGCCATCAACACACGGATGTATCGAAGCAAATTGGAGTGCCACTGCACAGGTACGGTATCCATATCATCCATAGGATGCCCAATTTCCTGTTTCAAGCTTTGTAAACTCACCAGATCTTCATCTTCCAAAATCTCTGATCATTTTTGATCAACCAGCCAGCACTGCTACGCAGCTTCCGTATGTTGCCGCTGGCACGCATTGCTGGAAGATGTGCCAGACAACGGCCTGGAGCTTGGTAGGTTGAAGACCGAAGGAGTAAACTAAACATCTAAAACCAGACGAACAAATAGTTTATTTTTCGGAATCATTCTCCAGTTTTCATCTAATGTCTATTTTTACTAAAGGTATCTATAACTGGTTGGTGGTTTGGAACATGGCTTTTATTTTTCCATCTATTGGGAATAATCATCATCCCAACTGACGAACTCCATCATTTTTCAGAGGGGTTTTTAGGTCAACCACCAACCAGATTATCATTAAGCATCATTAACCATATAATAACCATTCATATTAACCATTATCAACAGTATATTGACCAGATACTGTAATATACACATCTTGAATCACGGCAGTACCTTTCTTGAAGCGAGTTGAGGTCCGTGGCGACCCAGTGGTGGTTTCCGCCGCATCTCGCGCCGGAGCGGCGAGATGTTTTCAGGGTTGGGATCTGGGTTATTTCTGGAGCGGATCCACAGAGTTTAAAACCTTGATGGATCTATCTGGGTAAATTATAACGACCTCACTACGACCTCACTGGAATCATGGTTAGTAAGGGAAAATATCCCCAAATAGCCTTAATTCAGGTTAGTGAATTATTATAATTTACCCAGATCTATTTCTGGTGGTTATTTCTGAGTTTTTTCGAAAAAATGTACGATTTGATTCTCTATTTTGAGTAATACTGTAGTATTGATATATGATGAAAGATGTATAAAGACATATAAAGACTGAAATGATTGGGGCACCCAATTTTCTCTGATACCCAAATGAGAAGATCTGATTATATGGGTTTGAAGATGCGGCAAAGGGCCGGGTATCGCAATATCAATAAGTTTTAATAGGGATAAAGATGATCAAAAGAATGGAATTGGGTGTCAGGCAAGGTAATTCTTTGAATACTATAAATACCTAAAGTTTGACAGGCGTAGCGGCTAACATCCCAAAATTTCAGATGTTTGTTGTGTGTTTAGAGCTCTGACACCTACAGGATGTTTAAAAATCTATGAGGCCTTTGGGTCACGGAGATTTTCCGATCCACAGTTCAAGACAGAATTCAAGCGTTTTAATCATTGAGTCAAGTCTAATCATGGATGCCTCCCGGCAGACGCGGCAATGGAAAATCCACTCTTTATAGATGGTTTTCCCAGCTAGAAACCTCCATTTGTAAAGGATTTCCAAGCTAGCCACGTTGGACACCAGAGAATCGTGGATATTCTTGCCATAAGTTTGCCACCAGCTCAGCCAGAAAAGGAGCTTGCCTTGGCTGGCCAGTCTGAGCAACAGAGGCCCCATGGCTGGAGTTGCGGTTTGGCAATAATTTGGCTTATTTTCCACATGAGAAATCCACTATCTAAGTCATGGCTGGAAAAATTGAGTTTGAACAAAGATGTTCTTATTGAATGTGGCAATTTTTAAGGGTTCCATGGGAAAGTTTCGGCGGGTTGACAGTGGACATAATTCAATATCAAAAAATCCCAGACTTGGGTTTGGGAACTACGATTCATGTGGCGACGTAGTGGATGTTCACCAGGGGTGAAACAATGCGCGCCACGTACTTTTCGGAGTAAATCACTGTAAATCATCTCATCAGTGACCGGAGAGTGTCAACAGCGTGCTGAACCATTGCAGTCCTCTAGTAATTACCCCATCGCCACATTGACACACATTTTTTTCCAATGAGAGCAGGTTGGATCCGGATTTCCCCCATTTTGGTGAATCCTCCGCAGTTCCTTGAAACATTTCCCCCGCAATGCCGGTCTGCTTAGGCGTATTGCTGGCGTGTTGGAACTTGCCACGCTCAGGCTGAGGGAAGTTCTAAAAATCGCAAGAACTTCTGCGGGGAAATCAAACATGGCTGGCAACTCCATATTTTTATTGGGAAGCTGCAGGAGAATTATCTTCATTTAAGGGTTGTCAACATATGTCAACATGTTAAACCCCTGGGGCCGCATATGAATTGGTGAATTGCGAGTGGCAAACCATCCAATGATTGGGAATGATTAGGGGTTACGTGCTGGACCAAAACTCTCTGATGAAGATTTCCAATGTCAATGCATATTATTGTGCATATTATTGTGCAATAAGTGCCAAGATTCCACAATCTGCTGGTTTACCTTGAATTTTCCGGATTTTGTTGAGCCCCGGCCGGTTGAAAGTTGAAGAAACCCAGCTCTTGCGAGCCTCGCAGTGTCGGATCCCAAGGATCCCATGATTCACCTCGCCAGGGCTGCCTTGACTGGTCGCCGTGGCTTGCAAGACGCTGTGGAAAGGGCGGCAGAAGCCCTGGAGGTCAGCCTGCAGTGGGTTCTGTAGCCGAACAAATCGCTGCTGGACGTGAATTTTCCGAAACATTGTCATCATCATAGGTTTTGAATGGTTTTGACGTGCGTAAGGAATCCAACAGCAGTCGACGACATTTGTGGAAAAACATGGTATAATATACATATACATATACATATATATATATATATTATATTATATATACGTATGTATATTTATTTATAGTTAATTAGGATAACATGAATACGGTCTCTAGATCAAGTTTTGAATCATCGACCCAGCCCCAAAGGTCCGCAAGTCTGAAGACAATGTGCTTTAGGATAATAGACGCCTTCTATCCACTACTAGCATTTTTTCAACCTAGGGCCTAGACGTTCTTGTATACTACTTCATGAATTCTATTTCACTACTGTCAGCATTTATCAGCAATATTTTCTCATGGATCATGTCAGGCTAGTCACCACTCTGTGGTGCAGCTAGATTTCACCACAGATCTGGCAAAAAAACCTGGATGGGCTGGTTTTTTAGATCAAATCCACTCCACCAATGTCCATGTGGGATCGGATCATGGTAAAAACCGCCGCCGGTTGAGATGATGATCACTAATGATCACCATGAAAAAAGTGCCATGCTGGGGTATCCCCTGTTTGGTCAAACCCGGGTTTAAGATGGTTTAAGAACATAGAGCGCAATTGTAAATTTCAGGGCAGATCATACCCCCAATGTTCGTTCTTTTGATTCTTATCCCCCAATTTTTCTTGCGGGCACACCCTTATGATATGGCTTTGTCTCTAAAAGGGGGTACGTCTACGTTGTACCTCCAATTTCCTGTAGTTTATCATCATTTCCCCCCAAACAAAATCCATCGAACATCTAGGGACTATCATTCGCGAAACAGATTAAAATAACAATCATAATCAAACATCCCAGAAAAACCTTGAAAACATATCATTTTGCCATATTTCATATTTCCCTATAGCTTCTTCAAGTACATTCAAACAGAATCCATAGACCCATGTATCCTTTCACCAACGCCAGGCAGCTCAGGAAATCTTCGGTGTTTGGATCTTCAATCGTCAGAGAAGGCAATGGCTGGTTCTGCGACGGCTTTGACGTTTTTTTTGCAAGCCCAACATGGATGGAACACGAAACCTCGAATCATTGGGATGATTTAAGCATATTTTCAAGCGACAATTTGTAGGGAAAGGCGTGGAAAGCCTCATTTTAAGGGAAAACCCCACGGTTTGCGGTCAAGATTTTCCCTTAAATCATCCCAATGATAGAATGTTGTAAAGATTAATGTCGGAAACCCAATGCCATAAACTAAATCTACCATTTGGGGATGGTTTATACATGCTGTTTATACAACCCATTTTTGTTGATTTTGGGGGCGGAAAATTATTGGGTTTACCACATTAGCTGAAACATCTGGATACAGTTTTCAGCATTGATTTGGGGTTCCTACACGTAGAAATGGCATAAACTGTACAACTCAAAATGGATTTGAACGGGATATAAGTCAACCATTCTCCCCTGCAGCAGACCATTTTGGTGTTCTTGTTGACGAAAGGGCCATCTCAATCCACGATGCCATCAAGCTTCGCATCAGAATACCGAGATGGACTGTCACGTGGGTTTGTGTCTGAAAATCGCGATACCCCAAAATCCCATAGTTGAGGACATTATTCTAAAATTGACTTTCCCGCCTAGAACTGAATTTTTCATTCTTATGAACATCATCTTCCCGAGAAACCTGGTTGTTGCATATATTGTTGCCATGTTTTGCGGGTATCCCGGGTATCCCCACTTTTTTGGACGTTTTTCGCTCGCTGAGCGTATTCCGCCCCAGGGATTGATCCTGCCAGGCTCTTTCGTGGTGTTCATGGAAACCTCAATCCCTCACTGTGGCGTCCGGATCTGCTCAGGGGGGGATGTCGCCAAGGAAGTCAGCCATCATTACCCTCTGGTAATTTGTTACATAGCTATTGAAAAATGGCCATAGAAATAGTGTTTTTTCCCATAAAAAAATGGTGATTTTCCATAGTTATGTGACAGTTTACCAGGCCGGGAAAGTCTGTCTTGCGGTGTCATTTGCAGCGATCCGTTTTTTCTAAGCCTCCATCTGACTTCATCTGGTGCAACCCCCAAATTTCTGAAACAAGGTCATCTCCTTCCAAATTTGGCCAAGCTGGTTAGGTTGGTACCATCGCCACGGCTACTGGGCCACACGACGGAAGATCATTGATTTCGGCACCAAGAGGCGTGGCAGATGTTGGGGTCGCCTAAAATTTGCCTATGTCAATACGAGAAAATGATCAAACCACTGCATGTAGGACTTCAGGGTACTCTATTATTCAGACAAGATATATAACTGGTTGGTGGTTTGGAACATGTTTTACTTTCCCCAATAGTTGGGATGATGATCCAATCTGACTAATATTTTTCAGAGGGTTGAAACCACCAACCAGATAAAATTTCATCTTGATATTGTTGGTATTTTGTTGGTTATAGTTGCACCACTAAATCCCATCATATCCCATTTTGATACCCCATGTTCATCCATTGTCGGACGTATCCACCATGTTTTTGCTGATGGAAATTGGCGGAAGCCAGGACCTACAGATACGATCAGGTAGAGGGCTTGGGCAAGCGTGACAAGAGCCGCTTGGCAGACGATGGCTCCGAGATCGGGAACGAATCCCAACTAATCATGGGATTTTTGATGGGGATTTACATGGTGATCTTTTAACGGATTGAACTTCAATCATTGAAGTAATAAAATCCAACCATAATCAGGGTTGCTCCAACCTACTGTACGTAAATCATGGCCACAAGGGCGGCAAATGAGTGGTTTTGCCTTTTTCTTTACCCAATTTACTACCCTAATAACTGGGATGTTGGGAGCAGCCCTGATAATGGGATATCATGGAGATTTAAATGTTGATCTATTAGGGATTGACGAATCCATAAAAAGTAAACCAATATAATAATTAATTATGGAAACCATGGCCCACTTAGTTTGATGATTTACCTATATATTAAGACTTGTGATTTTCACATCTATGTTAGTATACCAAAGAGTATAAAACCCAACCATCATGGGATATTGAACACCCCCGATATGGTCCCACATATGTGGTTTTATCCCCTACTTTTTACCATGGTTTCTGGGATTTTCAATAACAAAATTTATGGGATATATATAACTGTTACATACTGTTACAATATGGGGGTTTGCCGAAAATGTTTTTTTCCTCCCAGATTTGCGCATGGATTAAAGCCTATAATAACATAGACCCGGGCAAGCCGGCGGCGGAAGTTTCCCAAACATAAATGACCTATAGTTCAAAGACACCCTGTCCCGACCGTGTCCTTCCCTCGACACTCCACACCTCACACTGCAC
>Ga0126342_10011214_pt1 | contig 16013 bp, 8 predicted proteins | sample Cyp1metagenome_FD_92528 | JGI IMG/M metagenome (GOLD analysis project Ga0126342, IMG submission 92528) | Coral microbial communities from Lord Howe Island, Old Settlement Bay, Australia - Cyphastrea 1 metagenome | ecosystem: Host-associated > Invertebrates > Cnidaria > Coral ... | reverse complement strand
ATTTGATATACATATTAAGAAATATATACTATAATATTATATATATATATTTATATACAATATATAAACTATAAATATACAGATAAAGAGTTAAATATATATATATATATATATATATATATATATATATATATATATATTTGCCAATGAATATCAGTGAATATCAATCTTAATCCATTGGGTTCTCATATCAATTTATAAATATATATAGATATATGATTACAGTATGTGTATGTATATAGTTGGATTGTGAAAAATCCTTTTATTTTTCGCCATCCCCATATGCCTTCAATCATCTGAGTAGAATTTCACCCGTGGCCTTTCCACAATTGGTTTCTGAATGTTTCTGATAGATATGTCTGGGTAAATTATCATAATTCCCTAACGTCCCTAACCTGAATTGTTTGGCCATAAAAGGGGATGATTCCAGGGCTCGGTCGGACAGGCTTCGGTCGTTTTTTTTAATTTACTCAAGTTGATTCGATTGAATATTTGCCAAATGGTGCAGGATTTTTGGATTCGGTAATGGATTGTTGAACCGTTTCCAACAAACCAACTCTTGAAAAGCAATGCAATCTAATCCCATTTTCCTATTACTGGTACTAGGATGTATTAGGAGATTAAACACTTCCTTTGGATGGTTCCAAATGCGTAAGTCCCCTATAATTCCATGATTTCTCGGGGTGTTTAATATTCCGGGAAAGGGAAGGTCCTCTCGAATCACAATGAAATGCCATTAAAATCCAGTTTTTCACCACTATTAAACACTATCAACCACTAGTGTAAATTATAAACCACTACTCTTCATCACCAGTTTGGAAGGGATTGATTTTCACTACTAACCACTTTTAACACGATTTTCCATCATTAATCACTACAGTTACAACAGGATATTCCATCTTCGCACTGGCAACTTGTGGCTACAACATTCATGCACCTTGCCATCCGACTTCAGCAAGCAAAGATAAACCATACTCCTGGACGCCGTCCGATGGGCGCAAATATTCTATTTTGTTGATAGAAAATCCTCTATAAGTAATGGGATATCACGTGGGTTTATAATTGGAAATATGTGGATGTATGTATATAATTATATATATATATATATATGTATGTGTGTGTGACCATATGTGTATTTATTTATTTATATCTGATAAAATTATGAACATGTGGAAAGCCCAATGCCATAAACCTACCATTTGGGAATGCTTAATCAAATATGTTTTTATGATATTGGGGATGTTTTACTATTGGTTTGATCACACTATCAACCAAATCAACCAAACCACTGCGGAATGGCGGAATGAAGAACAACAAAAAACATACGGATTCAGCAAACAACACTGCTAACCTTGGATACCCCATTAGACCCTTGGTGAGAAGTTCCTTTCAGATGACATGTGACTTTTCACCGAAATAAAGCCGTGATGTCAGCGATGTCTAACCAACAATGTTCCTTACAGTCCAAAACAAGAAACAAATTGTTGGACATAGCCATAGCCATTTAGTTCAACTGCGGCCGATCTCCTGAATCTTGGGTTTCGAGATGTTCAGATTCATGGCTTCCACCACCTCTGCTACCCGCAAGCAACGTGTCGCAACGTGTCATCGCCGGGAAATCCCCCGAACGAAATTGGCATTGAAAGGGGAAAATCATGGGAAAATCCACGAGAAATAGCCGAGTCAACGGCCATTATCATCAGAAATCCCATATGTATATAATATATGTATATATATATATACAATGGTATACACACCAAATATATGAATACATAATACATATCAATAGTCATTACCCTATAGTTATATATATATAACATAGAGACATAGATAATGATAGATACCATCTCATATGTAAAAACATACTATGTTTATATCCAATCTTTGATGAATTTCTCATTCTTGCAACCGATATGGACATCATTTTCCCACTGGGTTTTTCCAAGGTGCCGCCGGCACAAACGTTTCGTCCCTGCAGAGCTGCTGCGTCACCGCGTCGCGGCGGGTGCTCAGCAGACGCAGCACGTCCAGGCCACGCTCTTGCATCTGAGGATCCTGGAAGGGACGGGATAATTCGGAGTCAGGAAATGGGATTGTGTAGTATATATATATATATACAATAATTTGCGATAAGGAAACATATTTTTGTATGTGTATATATATATATCTATCTATCTAGGAACGGATGGGGTAATTAAAATTGAGGATATGGGATAATTACTCCATATGTTTGATGGGAAATCGATTGAAAATTGACATTAGATATAGTGAGTTTAAGAATCATAGTATGAACTGCAACCATAGTTAATTTCTATAGTTAGTATCTATAGGTCAATCATAAATGGAATAAGTAGTAATTTCAATGGCCATTTCAGGGACCTAAATGAGAGGTACCTACCAAGTATAAGGCCTATCATTCAGGGGTGAATTTCAAGGAATATCCCCACAAAATACTGTATGGCTGTATATGGCACAGCACCTGCAGTTTAGGTAGCGGAAATGGCCACTGATATATATATATATATAATATAATGAGAAATCCCCTAACAATAGGAGTATAACGTATATAATGGCAACCAATGGGAATAACATGTGTTTACAACCAACAAGATTTATCTATCTCCTTACGTATAAATATTTGCCGTATGGATCCAAGTACCTTAAATTCTATGACATGATGGCATCTAAGGGTGCTGGTTGATGATAGGTTGGTTAATGGATAGGAACTGTTTCATTAAACAGTAGATAGACAAGTGATTAATATAGATAAAGTTGAAAGAATGATTGCATCCAAGTAACATTTTTTCGATGGTATATGATTTGGATTATCAAATGGGATGTTCATCAAAATAGCCATAACTATCGACAAGTCCGATTTTTGCTGGTTAAATCACCTATTTGTTGGCGGGAAAAACATGTTAAACTGTTAAACCGATCTTTCCCAATTAAAAGCTCTCATCAATCACATTTAAATCACCATTATTGTTGGACAAAACCCTCTTTGTTGCTGCTTACATCACCAACTTTTTGGTTGTTACCTTCTGGTAATTTGACATAGCTATTGAACATGGCCATAGAAATAGTGGATTTACCCATTAAAAATGATGATTTTCCATAGTTGCGTTAGTTTACCAGAGGGTAACATATCAAAGCCCTGTGCAAAAACCAATCAAAAAGGCCGGTCCTCCGGATAGTTCCGCAGGGCTCGCGCTAAGATGGGCACAGTCTCAAGGTCTACCTGTCAGGGGATGTGCCAATGGCTTGCGACTTCCGCAGGGATCCTTTTTTTGGGAAGTCCCCGATAAATGGAGGGTTTTAATGTGGTTTTAATGGGAGATTCAATTTCAATGGATTGATACCCTGTGGTTATTTAACCTATCATAACCTACCAAATAACGCCTTGACCGCCTGAACCTAGTGCATTTACCCTCTGAGTATTTGTATGTATTTGTTACATAGCTATGGTATAGATCGCCATGGCTAAGTTTGATAGAAATGATGATTTACCGTTCAGAAAAAGACTATGGTGATTTTCCACTTCGCTGCGTTCAACAACCAGAGGGTATCCGTAAAGAAGTCTTCAAGGTGCCCCCCTAAATCCCCATGATAGTGATCTGGTTTTGCAGAATGGGCTAAATACTGGGTATCGACCATGTTGTGGAGATATTGGGAATACGTGGGCTACATGGTGGCGACCCCTAAATGGTGGTAGACTGCAACAGAAATGACAGGTTGACCAACAATTGCATAGGTATGGCACCAACAAAGAAATGGAAGTTTATTACTTATCTAATACAGTTTAAGATTTAAAACACACATACATATATATATAATCAGCTTCACTGGCAGGTATAACTAGAGTGAATAGTTTATAAACCAACAAACATAACTTGTGTGAACCACCTTGCTGGAAAAACTGAGGGGGAATGCGGGGAACCATTGCTTTCCCAGAAAATATAGAGGTACACCCTGCAAATTCACCGGTAAAGCGGGATATCCCCCAATGTTTCAATGTTGAATCCCTAATGCTTGCGTGGTTTCCTAACGCACATTTTTCACTGAACAATATAATCTATTGGCACGGATACCAGGTGGTGCCCCAGTTCGGAATCGCTCAAAATGCTTTACGATTAGGTTATAACCTATGGTTCATGATATGATATGTCTATGATTGTCTACGGTTTTTTTGTTTAAGTAAAAGCCACCATGAAAACCGGGAAAGTGACAATCGCAGGTGAATTTTCTCAGCCCAAAGTGGTTCAAAACCACTGGTCCTCCAACAAATTGGTCAATCGCGGGTCATGAATCCACGAACAGTTCTGTCCTTTACTTGCGTTTAAGATAACCGAACATGCGTGCAAATAACTTCACGTCTAGTAAAAAAATACTATACTAAGAAAACAAAGACATGGATGGCATAATAATATTGTATACTATATATATATATATATATTTATATATCCTATTTCTCCAATTTCTCTATTCATCCATGTGTCCACCTGCTAGGATAAAATTTGACCAGGCCATTTATCCCTGCTGCCACGTAGACTACGCGTTGGATGGCCACATCTTCTCCCTCCAAGCTGGAGCACAAACGTGTGAGCGCCTCAATCGGCCGTAGCTACTGGTTGGAAACCCCAATAGGGAGACTAACCTGTTTAACAGTTATGGGATACTAGTAGTTACCAACTATTAGTACAACACTTTTAAGGGTAAACTATATACTGGGAGATACATATTGCATCATATTGCACCAATAGTTATTGGTAACCATGAAGCACTGTAAATAATGGGACTATAACGGGATACACCATCTAGCAACTGGTGCAGGATTTCTTCCATCCACAGTATGTTAGGCTACCGCGTATCCCTTTGCACAGCTCATAAAATATGGTGTGTTATTTTCTGAACTCCATAGATGGGGCCCCCCAGATATCAGGTGGTTTAAAAACCAATTTAAATATAGCTATAAATACGAACTCAACCTCCGTTATCATATTTCAACCAAATTAGCACACTGTCCAGCCCCCAGTAGCACCCAAACATATCCCATTAAAAGTTCCAAAATTGTGGATTGCCCATGAACAAAAAAACATTCATTTATCTCCATTTACTTGCGAAAACATCCATGTTTGTTGTAGCTTTCTACCCTCTGGTAAACTAACATAGCGAACTGGATAATCCCCATGTTTGATAGCTAAATCAACTAATGATTAGTTCTATGGCCATTTTCAATAGCAAACTGTTAGTCGTTACCAGAGGGTATCCATCATTAATCCATCATTAATCCCCATGAACTATATCTCTATAGAGGTGTTATATCTATATCTGAACATATCCCATTAACTACAGGGGTTATATCATTATCAGAGTAACCACTAATTATAATAATTATATATATATAACCACTATAGTTAAAATATTATTTCACTATATATCTATAGAGGTGTTATATCATTATATCTAAATAGCACAGCGAATCCCTTGGGACATCCAAGGTGCTTGTAGAGCCAGCACTGCGGCCCGCTGCACCTGGGGATGCCATTGGCCAAGGGCGTCTGTTGGTTTGACCCAAAAAAGCTATAGATAACAACTATATATCTACCATAAACATCCATAAAACCTAGTGATCTATAGGTGATATATATATATATATATATAGGTTTGTTTAAAACTATATATCTACCATACCAAAGCTGTTTCCATAAAACCACACTTAACCTAGTTATAAACAAATTCAAAACCATTTTTGATCTGTCTGAAACCAAAAACAATAGTGAACCATAGTGAACAACTGCACATCTTAGCAGTTGCTTACTAGCTTAGCAAAAAAGATGCAGCTCTACTTTGGGGAGCATTTGCAATACGAAGTGGAAACATAACTAAATACCAGTTGTACAACCATAATTGATCATACTTTGTTGTCCAAATTATATATCCAAACTTATGAATGTTAAACTATATGTATATATATATATATACTATATATATATACAATAACTATATATACACATATATATAATGGTTATTTCTTCCTAAATGTGTTTTTTAAAACCCCAACGCCAACGCCCCAACGTCGTCCGAACGAACCTCATCGGAGCGTTCCTTGGAGCGACGTTCGAACGCACAGATCACGGTCATCGACTGAAAAATGATATATGGATAATGGAACCATGACATATGGAACCATGGTATATATATATATATATATATATATATATATATTTATATTTATTTATTTATGGGAAAATATATTAATGGATATGCTAGATATATATATATATATATACACCAAATGAAAACTCAGAGATTATATAGTTGCTGCAGTGAAAAGGCCATGGCTATTAGATATATGGACATATCATTGTCATATAGGACATATAATGGAAATATCATGGTTCCTTTAAGTGTATCATGGGAAATATATATATATATATATATTTCATGGGAATCTCCGAAGGGATATAACAAAACTCAGAGATTAAAAGTTGTCATACTGTCATCTAATCTAGTGGATGAGTTATCATACTGAAAAATACTAATATCATCAACTGAAAAAATCAGGATCTAAATTTACTCATGGTTATCATACTGAATGAAACTTAGATTAAAAACTGAAAAAACAACTTAACTAAGATTAAATCTTAACTCAGATTAGATCTTATATGATCTTAAGATTACGATGATTATGGGAACTGAACATCCAAACTGTTCATGGAAACATATATGTGATTATCAAAAAACACGTTTTTGTCGGTTGCCAGGTTGGAAAAAACATCTGGGCAACAGGGGATGGTCATCTCATCTCGACCCGAGATACCAAACAGCCACAGCACCCTGACCCTACAGCGGCCAAATCATTGGCCGATAGTCACTGGTCATGGCATCACATTGCATCCCCTTGAGGAAAAAAACATGTCCAATCCTAGATAACGGCCTTCGCAATTTCTTCCCAACATTGGAAATCGAATCCATATCAAACCCCATTAAACTAAATACCATTAAATCCCATTCAAATCATCACTTCACACCAGTTGGCTAGTTAAACCCTAGTAATTTCCCATGTGCCAAGTATACAATGCCATCAAACTCTTTTAAAAAGCACTAAAACACACTTAAACCAAATTAAAGCGCGATTAACACTCAATTAAACACACAACTAAAATGACTAAAAGTTCATCCCAGTTGGTTACTTAAACCTTAATTCTATCACCCATAACCACCATTCTATCACCATCAAGAGCCATTAAAGATTCCCATTTCACCACCATCTCATCCTTTGACAATCTCACCCGTGTGGTTGGTTTAAATTACTAAATGCCATTGCAAAACATTGACACATTGCTGCATCATTACTGCAACCCATGAAATCCCTTAGCAAATCCCCATTTGCCAGCCAAAAAATATAAGGACTGCATTAAAACATCTCAAAACATCGAACAATCCAACAATCTCATGACTGGTTGGTGGTTTTAACCATCGTGAAAAATATGAAAGTCAATGGGAAGGATGATTCTTCCATATATTATGGAAAATAAAAGCCATGTCCCAAACCACCAACAATCCCATGGAAATCTCAGAAAATCACTGCACCAGAGCTTGGCCCCAGCTTCGTGTTGTTTCATCGCCTGCACCGTATTTGCCATGCCCCGTGACAAGCGCTGCACCAGCGCCAAGCACTGGGCCGAACTCGGGCGCCCCGTGTCAGGCGTAGCCACGGCTGACATGGCCAGCAGCGCCAAACGACGGAGGGTGGTGCAGGCCGTGACCTGACAAAAGATGCAAAATGCGTACTGGGTCTATGGTCACAAGTAGGCTTGCCAACTTAATATCCTTTATAAATATCTACCATAAACATCCATAACCATAGTGAAGCTAGTTATAAGTTGGTTTATAAACCCCATTTACCTAGTTTGGATGTATCCGGGATGTATGATAGATAACTTGGCTGAAATCACTATGAAAATTATGGGTTTTATAGTCACAATATGTCACAACTATAGAAGTATACTTCTTCTTGGAGGTAGAGAGATCTCATCAAAAGGGTATACTGATTGGCCGAGGGGCGGCATGTCATTCTGCCTAGATCATTGACCCTTTTATCAGTAACCCATGGTGTCATCTCACTTATCAGCATCTTTGTGGTGATTGGGAGTCTTAAACACCATGGCGATTTATGGAGAAAAACATGTTAGACCGAAAGAAACTTGGATTTGTTTGTTCCCCAAGTAATTCCAAACAATGTGGAGTTCACCGGTTCATCTGTAGTTATAAGCATGTTTTTAACCAACAGAAATGGCAAGTTGGGGCCTTTAACCTTCACAAATGGTCCTGAAATGCTGGCGCCAAGTGACTTGCACTCGAGCTTCAAACGGAAGCGCCTGGCAAGGCGTCCGACTAGTGTTTCATGGCCCATCCAAGTATGTTATAAAATGTTATCCCAATAAGATGTCCATACTATCCCCAAATCCTTTTGAAGTCAAAAAGAGATATATATATATATATATATTAATATATAATCATATGTTAATTATATAAAATGTATATATATATATATATATATCCAGTATCCATTTATCTAACGTATGATATCACATATATTTTCTATCTATTTCCCAGCGGAAATCTGCGCCAGTTCCCACCTGCATAGCTTCCAGCAGCAGCTCCGCTTCCCTCAGCTGCATGGCCCTCAGCGGCGCGCTCAACGAGTCGCTTCCACCGGAACCGTCGGGCAGGTTGAGCTCCAGCAGGATCTCCTGACGACGGTAGCCCCGGGCTCAAATGGAGCCGGAAGTGGTGGAAACAGCTGGGAAAAATGCTGGGAATGATGGAAACATGATGGTTTAAGCAGGTTTACTAAAAAAGGCAACATGGGCATATGGTAGAGCTTGAGTGACAAACATGTGGAAAAGGTGATGAACCTTACGGAGTTCAAGTAATTAATTTGTTTTGGGGAGCTGAAGGACGTGGACATTTTAAATTTGACAAAACTCACTTCAAATAAGCAGAATCCCAGCAATCATCTGGATCGTACTGACAACCATAGGATTCTGCGGACAAACATTCAACCGACCTTGGATTGAAGATTGAAGATTTCACGGGGACTTTTTTTTGGAACAAGTGCTGACTGAAACGACTACTTACTTTCCATCATTGACTGACAACTAACCCGTTGCCACAGACTGATGTGTCTTATTTACACGCACGCATATCCAATTCATATATGCAAAGAAAAAATGGGACCAAATATGGTTTTGTCTAGATATAGGGTCAAATTTGGGTGTTTCTCATGCATTTTTCACATGTAGATCATGTAGATATATGTAGATAGCTCCTCATCCTCGCTCCCATCATTCCCGTCGACCTCCGACGCCAAGTGATCCTGCTGGTCGGGCTGAAACCACGAGGTGTCTGGCAACAAAAATGACAAACCTGGTGAAACACCAGGGTGAAACACAGTGAATTATAGTGAAACTAGTGACTTGGAGTACTGCTTTTTGCTGGGTGTCTGACTGGTGGGTTTGGGATTTATACTCGCATGATACCGCATCTACAAACCATGTAAATTCCATGGGAATCTTGATGGTTGGTGCATTGCCTTCCCTGTGTTTTTTATTTGCCAAAGCAGTCCCCAAATTAAGTCAGTTATATATAGCATTCTCATTTCAGAATTATTTGCCCCATAATCACATATATAATCACCATAATACCTAATATTATGGTGATGCTTGGACTATAATATAGACATATGTACAAACTATAATTTTGTCCAACTAATATTGTGATAGTTGGACTATATTATAGAACATTATAGACATATGAACTATATTATAGACATATTATTGGTCAAGTGACTATAATATTGGACTATAATATTGGTCACGGTTACCTCAAGCAGCCCCTCTGTTTTTTTCCGTTGGGCTCAACACCGTCCGCACTGAAACGCTGGGCCTTTAAGACCTCCAACAGCGACTTCCACAGTGAAGCACCTCCTGGTGGCCCCAGGTGACCATCCAGGTTAGCCGGTTAGGGGAACCAATCTATCAGATATCAATGGAGGTTAAAAAAGCGGGGAAATTTTTGAGGACTTTTGGGTACCCTCTGGTTACTTGTTAGATATCTTAAGTTACATAGCTATGGTATAATACGGTATAAATGACTCAATTAGTCCGATGATTTATGCTGAGAAAAACCCATGAAGACAATGATTCTCCATCGCATTTCCCGTTCAGTTACCAAAGGGCAATCTGATTTTAACCCATTTGCCGTTCGTTTGGCACGAGTTCGATGTATCCACCAGGTCGACCAAATTCGAACAAGATATGGGATCACGGGCCCCAGCAATCCATGGCAACAGGGAATTCCCCTGTTAGGAGGTTGTAATGAAAACAACAATCTATAAAAAGGGAATTGTCCATTGCCATCTTTGAGTCCCAAACGGTAAACTATAGATACTTTATGTTACTTTAGTTGATTGACCTTCCAATTCAGCAAGCTTTGCCCATCATTTGCGATGTTTGCATCACTCCCACAATGTTCGCGGGTGAACCGTCCCCGCATCGTCGCTGGTGCCTGCCAGCAAGGTATCTTTGACCTTCTGATTGGAGTTTGCCAAGTAGCACAGGAGGAAACATGCCCGCCTAGGCGAAACGAGGAGAGGAGCTACCCGAGTTTAATCATCAGCTTCGCAAGCTGCCAAATCCCATGAAAAATATGGAGGTTTTGTGAAACATCAAAGAAAATCCTTGGGAAACATGGGAAGAAAATATGGGAACACCCGCCATCAGATGACTATCAATGGAGGTTTATAGCTGGGAAAATCCACCTAAATGACAATGTTCCCATTTGGCCACCTTTGATGACACCGGAGGGTAAGAATGTTGGGATTTGCATGGTGGTACGCGCAGCTATCCGTGAGCCTGCCTTCACCCAGCAAGCTATCAGAAACCCAACAGTTCACCGACTTATTTCAACCAACTTAGCTAAGCAGGGGGTGCAGCCACAGTATATCTCCGGCCGAAAAAATGCAAGATCTTGCAAGGAACCAAACGGTAGCTATATATCATCTGGTCGGGAAACTCTTAGTAACTCCCTGGCCTTCCATTTAATAGGGAATATGGACATCCAAAGCTCATTCTCTCCCTCTAATTACCACGGGATAGGGCTAAAATATCACAGCAATATTTCATGGCAGTTTTAATGTTTAAAGTCTATTTGTTTAAGCTTCTATGTCCCATTATATAGGCATACGGCATACCACCATATCTTGTTAAATCCTCGCCAAATGCTTGGTTCTGGTGTATGGTTTTTGCAACCTGTCCCTATCAAAATAGCAATAAATGGTCTGACTTAGCTATCAAATATTCATATAGCCCCATAAGTTTCCTAATGGTCAAAACATATTGAAACATGATTTAAGGAAAGTGAATCGCCATGGATACCCTCTGGTAAACTAACATAACTATGGAAAATCACCATTTTTAATGGGAAAATCAACTATACATGGCCATTTTCAATAGCTTTTTGTATGTTTACCAGAGGGCAAAACATGTTAAAACCCCAATGTGATCGCCAGATCCCCACAGTGAACCCCGGCCAAGGATCTCCCTGACTTCCAAAGCCCAGCCGGTACCCAGGCCGCTGATCAGCATGGAGAGCACCTGGCTCCGTCGATGTTTCTGATTTCATATGATTTCATGATAAATTCTGGGGAAAATCACGACTTAATGGGGAAATGGGATATAGTTTATAATAGGTTATTTATGATACCCATCTTAAATCTTAAAAAAATAAAATATGATTCTGGGGAAAGTGTGTACGATGCTTTTTTTGGATTTAATGAAAGTTGAATCTCGCCAAACTTTGGCGAACATGGCGGTCGCCAAACACCAGTACATTTTTCACCAATCAAGGAAAATCACCCTCTTGAAGGCCCTATGGTACTTAATCTTCCTGTTCCAAACATGTTCAGGTGATGATCCATGGCCGCCAGGCCGCACAACTGATCCCCAGAAGCCAACTAAGCCAACTTCTTTTGCAAAGATCCTCATACCTGCTTGTGGAATCCCAGTCTTCTGATGAAGAAATCAATGTTGTGGATGAATTCCCTATTTTGACCATGAAAAAAATGATGGATGCGCTCACTTGCAGGTGAAGTTCCACTTTTAAGATGGTTATACAAGCAGTTGTGGGAGCCCTATATCCTAACTGATGGTGGTAGTGCCGTGGTTGCAAAAATAACACCAACACACCCAAGTAGTTCCCAGATTCGGTGTGGCCAGCGGATTCGGCCCCGATGAACCGAAGGATTCTGCCATTGATGTTTCAAAAATGGGTTATATACCCAGCACATGGTTAGACTGGTTGGTGGTTTTAACCATCTTGAAAAATATTAGTCAATGGGAAGGATTATCCCATATATTATGGAAAATAATAAATGATTGAAACCACCAACCAGTAGATTGAGGTCCTTAAGTCATTAAGTAAAATTCACTATAGGAATAGCCCAATGGAAAACCAGACCCAGCCCAGTTCCTAACCATTTCACACTTATGGCCATTTATTGGATATAACTGGTTATTTCTATGAGATTACAGTATACATTCTATAAATGGGCCTAGTTCAGTACTTATAGCTGGTATTTCGAGCCATGGCAGCCATGACTGTAACCACTTCAGATTTCTGGTGAACCAGAACTCGCACCAAAGGTCGCAGCTGGCACCTCCTCTGGCAGCAAGTCCTGGTCGTTGGGATCGCAGCAACTGCCCAAGGTATGTAGACCTGGACGAGAACCACCAGCGATGGCTGGAGGAGTGTGTGAAGCCACCAAGAGAAAGGGGTTTCATGAGGGTTAACCAACAGAAATATCATATGATATATGATTGGTCTATGTTGGTTCTACTTCTTTTGGAGATATTGGCATCTTTGAGTTTAGCAAGAAATGAGGTCTCTGCGCAGAAGCAGTAGCACTTTGAATAGGGGCATTGATGCATTGGTCCTGAGAAAAGAATACAGGACACATCAGGAAACCACTACTTTTACTCCTACACATGGTGTTTCTTATTTTAAAAACATATTTTGAACCACTTTCGGGATGTGAGCCGCTTTTTGGGGGGTCAAGAACAAACATAATCTTCACTCGTACCATCATTTCCAGCTGGTCACTAATCTCCCACAATATCACCACGGCATTGATGACCAATATTAGAACCCTCTGTCCCCTCTATAATAAAGAAACCACACTACAAAAACAATGTTTTCGAATCTCTTCATTTGGGCTTCCAAGCGTTGGAGGGTCTGATTCTAATTTCAGGGAGCACCAGGGACCTGCACTCCCCATGCAGCTGAAGGACAAATCATCAAGATTGTCTCCTTAGATGGCGCGGACGTTTGCCGAGTGCTTGGTGGTTTTACCCATCTTGAAAAATATGAGTCAATGGGAAGGATTATATATATATATACAGTATATATATCCCATATATGAAATGGAAAATGAGATTCATGTTTGAAACCACCAACCAGTGATATTGTATTCCAATGTATTCCAGCATTTTGGGGCCTCAAGACTGCCACAAAGTGCCACGTGTGCTCGCTAGCGAGCTAAGAAACCCTACTAAAGGATTGGGGCGAACTTTGGAAACCTCGATTCGGAATCTGGTGAAAATAAATGAAAATGATGGCTGAGCATTCTCAAATCCAGTCTCAGCTGAGACCGTTGCTGTAGTGTCACGTCTCATGCTGCAAAAAAATACAGCAGGTGGGCGAGCCGCTTAGCATTACCGAGGTGTCGCTTACCCTGAATAGATCAGGAAAATGAACTTCCGGAAGTTCCAGAATCTCAAGTTCCTGCCCCGGATAAGAAGGTTTTTGTTGTCTCAGAAGCATCCTCGCTGCATGGAAAGTCCTGCCCCGTCAAGCCTTTTCTCCCATAGGCCTCGCTGTTTATATTTGTTTGCGCACATTTCCACATGAATTGGTTGCATAAACATACATAAATCCATTTTTGTTGCAAGCCCCCAGTTTCATTAGGTGTATTGCTCACCATTCGCCTTCGCTTCCAAACCTCAATGTTCTGATTGAACCCATCAATTTGGTGAGGTCATGCCCAATTTCATAAGATCAGACCCGGGAATGAAACTTGAAAACCACCCACAAACAGATAAGTTAATTTTTTGTGGGGTTCTAAAATATATTCTAAATGAGTTTTCTGGTGTGTCCGACCATTTTTTTACTGGAAACAAAATGCGCCATTTTCTATCCGTCTCTTGTTAAGCATCCAACCCAACAGAAGCCAACCATTCTCCTGACGAAACGTCCGTCTTAGTTCCTAAAACCATCCCTTTTTCGTTGGCCAAAATCATCCAAAATCCGCATGTTCTACCTGTAGTAAAGGTCCCCCTGGTATAATGCCCCCATGTTCTCACATTTTTTCCAAATGTTTTATTTTCCAAATTTCTCTACATCTTTCCCACACTTTTACACATGGTTTCCCGTTTCCCCATTGTTCCATGATTTTCACCATTTTCCCGTCATTTTCCCAGCCTTTTTCCAAGGATCCAACTGCATCCTCTGCGCCGTTTCTTGCGCCGCCAAACTCTGCGTCGAGGCCATGCTGTGCGCCGCGGCCACGGCCATGTGGCGCAGCAGGCCGCGCTGCAACAGCTGCTGCCGGCGCACTTTGGCGTCGGCGGAGGAACCGCAAAGGAGGTTTTGCACCGTGAGGAAACCTTTGGAAAATGATGAGAAAATGAGGGGAAAATAATGGGACTGTTATGGATTATGGGAAAATGATGGGAACATTGAGCATAATTATACCCATTTAACTATGGAAAATGATGGAAAGATCTAGTGAATCAGGAAACCTTGGGCAACAAAGGGATGTTAGTTGGTTGATACACTCCGTGGAACTATGGAAAACGATGGGAACATGATGAGAACATATAGGGAATGTATGACGGATGGAGGTTTCTGCGCTTTGGGATTGGAAACATATGGAAAACCCTATTAGGGATGCGAAAAGGGCCATTACAGTTTTGGCCATTTATTAGTTACGACTGGTTATAAATGGGATTATACATGCTATGAATGGGGTTATTTCAGTACTTATAACTGGTAAATGGCCATAACTGTAATATATAGGAAACCTTGAAATCAATCTGCCAAGCGAAATAGTAAAACATGTGAGACATTATGGCCAAAACACGCCACTTTCATTTCTCACTTAAAAACCGTACCATGCGGGGGCCCCCATCATAGGCAACTTGGCTCTGTGATTTCAACAACTCAATGGTTAATTTGGTTTCGCTGCTCTTGGAAGCGTTCTTATATTGTGCTCATGGATGTTTATGGTGAGTACATCTACGGTTGAAGAGGTTTATATCTATCTATCTGTCTATCTATCCTAATCTAATCTAATCTATTCTAATCTAATCTAATCCAATCTAATCTAATCTAATCTAATCTATATATCTATCTATCTATCTAACTATCTATCTATCTATCGGTCGATCTATCAATCAATCAATCTATCTATCTATCTGTCTATCTATCTATCTAATCTATTCTAATCTATCTCAACTAATCTATATATTTATTTATCTATTTATCTATCTATCTAAACTAATCTATATATTTATCGTTCCATCTATCTAATCTAATATATTCTAATCTATTCTAATCTATTCTAATCTATTCTAATCTATCTATCTATCTGTCTGTCTATCTATCTATTTATCTATCTATCTATCCATCAATATTTGCATCGATCTATCTATCTGTCTATCTATCTATCTATCTATCCATCTATCCATCTATCCATCTATCCATCTATCCATCTATCTATATCTATCTATATCTATCTATATCTATCTATATCTATCTATCTATCTATCTATCCATCAATATTTGTATCGATCTATCTATCTATATCTATCTATCTATATCGATCTATCTATCCATCTATCCAACTATATCTATCTATCTATCTATCTGTCTATCTATGTATCTGAACTAAT